>SMVB01132694.1_pt1 | contig 15772 bp, 12 predicted proteins | sample 2456461 | NCBI WGS metagenome assembly SMVB01 (sample SAMN11095934, study PRJNA526329) | marine sediment metagenome | biome: Marine sediment; feature: Surficial sediment; material: Deep marine sediment; isolation source: Hadal surficial sediment | place: Pacific Ocean | collected 2014-05 | depth... | reverse complement strand
GGTCGGCACTCGGGACGTGGCCACGCTCCACTCCCCAATGTCCAGTCCGTAGAGGGGGAGCGGCGGCGGGCTCTGCACGAGCATCCCACCGTACACACTCCGAACGGCCCTCGCGTCCGGCCGCCGGCCATGCTCCGCAAGGAAACGAGCCGAGCGGCGCACTTCGTCCGTGGCGTCGGCCCAGGACCCTCCCTCGGGCTCTCCGGGGACGGGTTCGTCGATTCCGCCGTACACCAGCAGCCGCACGTTCTTCTTCCGTCTCAGGATCTCCAACGCCGCCTCGTCGAAGCCAGGCGCCACAAGGCACTCGATGAACAGGCTCGACATCGCTTCGGCCGCGGCCTCGTCGATCCGGCGATTCACCGAGATCACCGAACCGAATGCGCTCTTGCGGTCGGTGGCCAGCGCCCGCTCGTATGCGGCGTCCACCGAGTCCCCAACCGCCAATCCGCAGGGCGTCGTGTGCTTCACGATGCAGACGGCCGCCTTGGGCGAGTACGCGAAGGGCGCCAGCGACAGGAGGGCCCCGTCCAGATCTAATAAATTATTGTACGACAATTCTTTACCATGTAGTTGTTCAAGTCCTGCGAGACCATCCTTCCGACCCGGCCACCGGTAAAACGCCGCCTGCTGTCCCGGGTTTTCGCCGTAGCGAAGTCCCTGAACGAGCTCCAGATCCAGGGAGAGGGTCGCGGCCGGTCGCTCGGCGTCTTCCGACGCGGCCAGGGGTGCTTCCGACGCACCCGCCGCGTTCGGCTCCTCCAAGTACATGGCGATCGCACGGTCGTACTCGCTGATGTGGTCGAACACCTTGGCCGCCAACTCGCGTCGCAGGTGGGCCTCGGACGACCCGTCGCCGCCCCCTGCGGTGAGTTTCTCCAACACGCGACCGTAATCCGCAGGATCTACGACCACCCACACGTCCACATGACTCTTGGCGGCGGCCCGAATCATCGCGGGCCCTCCGATGTCCACCTCTTGCATGGCTTCATCGACCGGGACGCCCCCCCGAGCCACCGTCTCCCGGAAGGGATACAGGTTCACCGCCACCAGATCGATCGGAGCGTACCCGTGCTCAGAGAGGGCAGCCATATCGTCGGATCGAGCGCGCCGCGCCAGGAGACCGGCGTGAATGGCCGGATGGAGCGTCTTCACGCGCCCGTCCATCATCTCGGGATGCATAGTCACCTGCGCCACATCCGTCACCTCGACACCCGCCTCGCGGATTACGCTGGCCGTGCCTCCAGTCGACAGGATTTCCCACCCCGCGTCCACCAACGCATTCGCGAAGTCCTCGATGCCCGACTTGTCCGACACACTGAGAAGCGCACGTCGCTTCATATCTAGTTCATCTCCCCTTGGATTCGATCATCTCGGTTTCGGTCATGGTTCGTTCTATTTCGAATCGGAGCCCGACGCCGGCGGTGAGAGTGTGAAGGAGCCGGGAACCCGGCCCTCCGCCCACGCCTCGCAGACGTGGTCCACAACGGCCGGATACAAGTGGTGTTCGACACTCAGGACCCGGGCAGCCAAGGCTCGGGCGTCGTCCCCCGGAAGTACCTGAACAGGCCATTGGCCCACGATGGCCCCCGAATCGTACTCCTCGTCCACGTAATGGACAGTGGCACCCGACACCTCGGCATCGGACGCGAGCACGGCCTCGTGCACACGCTCGCCGAACATACCCTCGCCCCCGAAGGCGGGAAGCAGCGCGGGATGGATGTTCAGGATGCGGCGTCGATAGGCGGACACGACCGCCGACGGGACGAGTCGCAGGTATCCCGCGAGGAAAATAGCCTGTACGTCCAGACTCTCGAGCAGCGCGAGAGTCTCGGTAGCGATCTCTTCGGAAGGGCGCCCTCCGACTTCGATGACCTGCGCCAACCGGCCTGCGGCCTCGGCGCGCCCCAACGCCCCGGCGCCCTCCCGATCCGAGACGACGACCACGATGTGATACCGCCCGTCCGCGGTTTCGTGGTCCAGGAGAGCCTGGAGGTTGGTTCCGCTGCCAGACGCGAAAACGGCAGCACGAACCTGAGGTGTCACGCCAGCTCCCCTCCGTAGTTGGGGATCAGGAAGGGGTTGGACGTGCGCTCGTGCTCCACGGTGGTCTCCGGCCCGTGTCCGGTTAAGAGTCTCGTCTCTCCTGGCATGGTAAGGACGTGTTCCCGAATGTTCCGGAAGAGGGCCTGATAATCCCCGCCGGGAAGATCAGTCCGTCCCACCGAACCCGCAAAAATCAGATCTCCCACGAACGCCAGGCCATCATTTTCGGCATGCAGGATCACATGCCCGAGCGAATGTCCTGGCGTGTGGATGACCTTGAACACCGACTCCCCGAAACGGAAGCTCCCACCATCCTCGAACTCCCGCTCGGGTGGGTCCAGCTCGGGGCTGCTCAGCCCAAACATGGCCGCCTGCGCGGGAAGGTTGTCGAACATCTCCCGATCGGCTGGATGTAAGTACGCGGGCGCGTCGGTGTAGTCCCGAATCACGCCCAGACCCTCGACGTGGTCGAGGTGTGCGTGGGTCAGAAGGACGGCCGTGACCTCACTGGTCCCCGCCTTGATGGCCGCGATCATGTCGAGCGCCGCGGCGCCCGGATCCACGATCACACACTGGCGGGTGGCTTCGCACCACGCGACGTACCCGTTTTGGGAGAAGTTACCGCCTGTGAAACATCGTACTTCCATCCCGGATTTTTCCACTGCCCTCAAAACCCACTTCCCTCAAAACAAAAAAGCCCGTGGGAGTTTCACCCACGAGCTTTTCGTAGCAGAGTTATTATGTGTGGTTCAGGCCGTAAAGGAGCTTCCGCACCCACATCCCCCCGTCGCATTCGGGTTTCGGAACGTGAAGCCGGATCCCATCATGCTTGTCGTATAATCGATCTCGACACCCTCCAGATACTGCACACTGAAGGGATCGACGAAGATCCGGACCCCGGAAAGTTCGAGAATCTCGTCGTCAGCGTCGGGTTCGTCCTCGACGTTGAGTCCGTACTGGAATCCGGAGCATCCTCCGGGCAGAACGGCAACCCGGAGGCCAGCACCCTCCTTGGCCCCATGCTCTTCTATAAAACTCTCGACCTTCTCCACCGCGTTGGGCGTCAGGGTCAAGATTGTTTCGGTGCTCTCCATATCACTCCTCTCCGTCTTACGGACTCCAAGAGCCCTTTGAGGCTTCTCAAAGCTACGCGAGGCCGCCGGGGGGGTCAACGGAGGCGCTCAACCACCGCTCAAGATGAGCCGGGCGACCCCGACCAGATCCTCCACGACCGCCGTACCCGCGGGCACGCGAGGGGCTTCCTCCTCTCCGTATCCAGTCCGTACGAGCACGCCGATACCCCCCAACTCCCGAGCCGGAGTCACGTCCGCAACCTTGTCTCCCACATAGTAGGAATCTGCGAGGTCGAGCCCGAGTTCGGCCGCGGCCTGTCGGTACATGCCGGTGGCCGGCTTTCGGCACTCACATACCGGGCCGACGGCCGGATGGTGGGGGCAGTACATCGTCGCATCCACGGGCGACCCGGCCTCGGCCAGGACGTCGTCGAGCCGTTTCGCGACCGCGTGGTATTCGTGTTCGCTGTAGAGACCCCGTGCGATGCCGGATTGATTGGTCACGACGACGAGCTTGAATCCCGCGTCGCGGAGATCCGAGAGAGCGTCGGCCGTTCCCGGTATGAGGACCACCCCCTCCGGGTCAGACAGGTAGGTCTTTTCCTCGATCAGAGTCCCGTCTCGGTCGAGAAAGACCGCCCCATCACGTTTCATCAGGGTCCGACGTGGCGGGAGAGCAGGTCGAGAACCACACGATCCTGCCACGGAAGCACGGTGCGGAGGTCCACCCAGAACGATCCATCCTCCACGCGGCCCACGAGTGGTACAGAAGCACTCCGTAGCCGGGCCGCCAAGGAATCGACGCCGCCCTGTCCCGACTCCACGCGAACCCCACAACTCTCGAGTTCCACGCCGGGGTAGGTACCTCCCCCCACCACCGAGGACATCTCGACGACTTCCCCCGCCACACCCGCGGCAGTCAGGCTCGCGGCCAAGGTTTCGGCTCGCTCCCTCAAAACCTTCGGGCTGGCCGAAAGCATCGCCAGCACCGGGATCTCCCTCAGAGCCGTCTCCGGATCACGGTACAGCTGAAGAGTCGCCTCGAGGCCGGCCAGGGCCGTCTTGTCCACCCGCACAGCTCGGCACCAGGGGTTCTTCCGCATCTGAGCGACCCACTCAGCCTTACCCAGGAGAATCCCAGCCTGGGGCCCGCCCAGGAGTTTATCCCCCGAAAACACCACGATGTCCGCGCCGGCGGCCAGGCTCTCGGTGGGCCCAGGCTCGCTCGGAAGACCCAAGCGCTCCGGATCGGCCAAAAGGCCCGAGCCCAGATCATGAACGACCGGCACCCCCAGCTCCGCTCCCAGGCCCACGAGCTCCGCTAACGAAGCCTCCTCCGTGAAACCCGTAATGCGGAAGTTGGAGCGGTGCACCTTGAGGATCATGGCCGGGTCGCTCTTCGCGGCCCCAGCTCGATAGTCCTCGAGGCGGGTCCGGTTGGTGCTCCCCACCTCCACGAGCACCCCGCCCGCACTCTCCAGAATATCCGGGATGCGAAAACCCCCACCGATCTCGACCATCTCTCCCCGCGATACGAGCACCGCACGCCCGAAGGCCATGGTACGCAGGGCGAGAACCAGAGCCGCCGCCCCGTTGTTGCTCACCAGCGCCCCGCCCGCCCCGGTTAATTCTCGGAGCAGGGCCGTGCAATGGTCGTATCTGGAGCCCCGGCTCCCTGCCTCCAGGTCGTACTCGAGGTTGGCGTACCCGCGCGCGACACTGGCCATCGCGTCGAGTGCGGAGTCCGCAAGGGGGGCACGGCCGAGGTTGGTATGCAGAATCACCCCGGTTCCGTTGATGACCGCTCGCAGTGATGGTGTGGCGGATACGCGGAGCCGTTCTTCTACTCCGGCGGCGTAGAGCTGAGGGTCTTCCACATCCCCCGGAAGAGCTCCAGGATCAACCGCCGAGCCCTTCCCGTCGCCGAGCCCGCGGCGAACCCGGTCGAGCTCTGTCCGAAGGTGCTGGACCACCAGCCCTCTCGGGTGGGCCTCCAGAACGCCGACGAACGCTTCGGACTCGAGGAGCCGTTCCAGGGACGGAATCAGACGTCGAGCGTCACTCATTCGGCTGCGATGCCTCCCGAAGCACTTCGGCGGTGCCCCCTCCGCCGGGAACACCATTGATGTTGGTCACGCCCGCTAGGGACAACTCATACGGTTGATCCGGGGTGAGCGTGTCTGCCAACAGAAGGTAAAGCACCCGCTTCGGGAGATCGCGGGTCTGCAGCTCCCTTTCGCTACTCACGACCGGGGGCCGGGGAGTTCTCAACGCTTCTTCGATCTCGTCCGCCACGATAGAATCGCCGGCACTGCGAAGCAACTCGATCCGCTGCTGTTCCTCTACAAATTGAAGCGAGTCGGCGACGTACAGGGAATCCTGTATGACATCCCGTCGGTCCAGGTAGTCTCGCTCGTGCAGGATCGTGACGACCTCGGTCGGGCGTAAGGAATCGGGTCCTAAAGAGGCCGACACCCCGGAAAGCTCCGAGTCGGGGTCGAGGAAATCATCGAACTCGGCGGCCAGCGTAAGAGGGTCGACAACCTCCACACTCCCGAGCATGGCGGGCGTCGTGTCCGGAGCCAGCAGCGAAAAATCCAGGAACACGGTATCGGCCGGATTCAACTCCTCACGACCGGTCCCGATCGGCTCGATACCGTCGGGCTCCCCGTTGCGGTTCTGGTCCGTGAACGCGGTGATCTCATATCGGCCGGGCGGGACATACCGGAACGCGTAGACGCCACTCGAATCGGTGATCGCGATGTGAATCGGGACCAACTCGTCGTCCGATCTCCCCGCCCCCGGGGGACGCTCGACGCGAGCCGTAACCCTGGCGCCCTCAACCCGCTGCCCGGTGATCCGGTCGACGACGGAGCCCGCAAGCACGGTGGGCGTCATCTCGGCACCGGTCGAGAAGATGAACTCGAACGCGTCGACCATCACGTTGCGAAAGAGATCCTGCACAACGGGCTGCACCGTCACGCGGTATACCTCGTCGGGCCGGAAGCCCCCCACCATCGTCACACGTAACGCCCGGTTGGCGTGGCGAACTCTGACCTGACCGGACTCCGGAGAAATGATCACCGCGTTGTCCAGCGTGCCCTGCACCCCGCGCTCGCTGATGCGCTCGTCGAAGACGATCCGGATCTCGTCGTCGAAGGCCGCCACTACCGCAAAGGTGTCGGGAAACGTCTCCACCACCTGTGGCCCGGTGAGATCCCGAGGGCCGCCGGGGGGGGCACCCTGATTGGCGCACGAACAGATCGAGAAAAGTCCGATCATCCCCCATACGCTCCGGGCAGTGCGTGTCGGACGAAGTCCAGTCATGATCCTGAGTCCTGCCCCCGGCTCGAAGGCCTCAACAGCCTTCTAATCCGCAACGAGGGATGAGAGCTTCCCCCGCAACTTGCTCAACTGCTCCTCGAAGCTGCTCTGCTTCTCGCGCTCCCGGTCCACGATGTCCGGAGGTGCGCCCTTCAGGAATCCGTCATTCGACAACTTCGTACGCGTGCCTTCGACCTGGGCGTCGAGCCGGTCGACCTCCTCCTGTAGGCGCTCGCGTTCCCGGTCGATGTCGATCACGCCCTCAAGCGGAATGAATACCTCCACGCCGTTCTTGAGAACCGCGTGAGCGCCCACCGCGCCGGCGCTATCGGCGGCGCGCCCATCCCCGTCCTCATTCAGCTCAAACGTGTCGACCCTGGCCAGCCGTTGAAGTGTGGTCCCCCGTTCCTCGACGACGGTCCTGAATGGACCCTCGACCCCGCTCAGCCTCAGTGTGATGCCGGTCCCCTCGGGTACGGCGTACTCCTTGCGGAGGCTGCGCACCTGTGTCACGAGCTCTTGAAGCTCGCCCAGGCGTCGCTCGGATTCCTCGTCGACGAGACTCGCGTCCGGCTCGGGCCAGGGCGCCACGATCAAGGCCTCCGGCCGGTCCACTCCGGCGGGCCAAGGCAGCCGCTCCCACAGGGCCGAGGTGACGAAGGGAGTGAGGGGATGTAAAAGCCGTAAGATTCCGTCGAGCACGGCCACTAACGTGGCCCGCGCCGCCTGGAGGCTGTCGTCCCCGGACTTCCCCTGCATGCGTGGTTTGATCAGCTCCAAGTACCAGTCGGCGAAATCCCCCCACACGAAGTGATAGAGCCGCTCAGACACCTCGTGGAGGCGGAAGCGCTCCAACCCCTCGGTCACGCTCTCCGTCGTCCGTTGCAGGCGCGACAGAATCCAACGGTCCTCGAGCTCCAGTGCACTGCTTACGTCTGCCACCGTGGGGACCGGATCGTCGCCCAGCGTCATCAGGGCGAACCGGCCGGCGTTCCAAAGTTTGTTGGCGAAGTTGCGCCCCTGCGAGAAAGACCCTTCCAGGTCATCTTGATCGAGTTGGATGTCCGTCCCGACCGCGGCGGACGAAAGGAGCGTAAAGCGGAGGGCGTCCGCACCGAAAAGGTCGACGACTTCGATCGGATCGATGCCGTTGCCGCGGGACTTCGACATCCGGTCGCCCAGCTTGTCCCGAACCGTCCCGTGCAGAAGGACCTGCGTGAACGGCGCCTCTCCCATGAACTCGTATCCGGCCATGATCATGCGAGCCACCCAAAAGAACAGAATGTCCGGGCCGGTCACCATGTCGTGCGTCGGATAGAAGGCCTTGAGGTCGTCGGTTTCTTCCGGCCACCCGAACACCGAAAAGGGCCACAGCCAAGAGGAGAACCACGTGTCGAGCACGTCAGGGTCCTGCTCGAGCTCCGTGCCGCCACACGATGTGCACCGGTCGGGGTCGTCCCGTGCTACGATCGTGGCCTCGCATGACGCGCAGTACCACACCGGAATTCGGTGGCCCCACCAGAGCTGCCGAGAAATGCACCAGTCCCGGATGTTCTCCATCCAGCTCTCATAGACCTTCTTCCAGTGCGGCGGCGTGAAAGAGACGGTCCCGTTCCGCGAGGCCTCGAGCGCCGGCTCGGCGAGCGGCTTCATGCGCACAAACCACTGTAGGCTCAAACGCGGCTCCACGACCGTGTGGCACCGATAACAGTGGGGCACCGAGTGTACGTGGATCTCCTCCCCGCCGTAGAGGCCGAGAGCTTCGAATTCGGCGACCACCTTCTTGCGGGCATCGAACCGATCGAGCCCGCGGAAAGACTCGGGGGCGTTCTCACTCATCGTCGCCTCGTCTGTCATCACATCGAGCATCGGCAGGCCGCTTCTCTGAGCCATCTCGAAGTCGTTCCCGTCGTGCGCGGGCGTGACCTTCACAAACCCTGTGCCGAACGCTGGATCCACCAGCTCATCTGCGATGATCGGAATGGTCCGGCCGGTCAGGGGCAGTTCGACCTCCGCCCCGACCAGGCCGGCGTAACGCTCGTCCTTAGGGTTCACCGCCACACCGGTGTCCCCAAGCATGGTCTCCGGCCGCGTCGTCGACACGGTGAGGTACCAACGCCCGTCAGGAGATCTCCCGATGGCCTCCGCGCCGGTCTCGTGTGCCGCGGCTTGGGCGACTGAGGCGGCTTCCGCCGCCTGAGCCAATGCCGCGGCGTGAGCGGCCTTGTCCCCCGCAGCCGAAGTAAACGGGTACCGCAGATGGTAGAGCCTACCCTCGACCTCCTCGCCCTCGGCCTCTTCATTCGACAGGGCCGTCAGGCAGCGGGGGCACCAGTTGATGATGTACTCCCCCCGGTAGATCAGATCCTTTTCGTAGAGGCGCACGAACACCTCACGAACCGCCCGGCTGAGCCCTTCGTCGAAGGTGAAGCGGGTACGCTCGAAGTCGCAGCTCGACCCGATCACCTTGAGCTGCTCCAGGATCCGGCTTCCCGTCCCGTTCACGTGCTCCCAAACCCGCTCGACGAACGCTTCCCGGCCCAGATCGTGCCGCGATACCCCCTCCTCCGCCAACTTTCGTTCGACGATGTTCTGAGTCGCGATCCCGGCGTGGTCGGTCCCCGGAACCCAGAGGGAGGCTCGGCCCTGCATTCGCCGCCATCGGACCATCACGTCCTGGATCGTATTGTTGAGCCCGTGACCCATGTGAAGTATGTCGGTCACATTGGGTGGCGGAATCACGATGACGTACGGATCCCGGCCACCGGACAACACGGAGCCGGGGTCGACGTGGAAGTGACCAGCCTCACTCCAGGAACGGTAGAGGGGCTCTTCGATGCTCTTGGGATCCAAGCGCGGTGGAAGCTCGGTGGGCAACGCTTCGGCCACTATCCCCCCGAGCCCCCGGTCGAGTCGGCCACTGCGGCGTTCCCGTCCCGATCACGATCGCGCCGGCGCCGAATGGCTTCGGCGCGTTCCCTCCAGCTCGACCTCAACACCTGGACGTTCGTGCCGCTGAGAATGTCCTGGTCCACCCACGCGCGCCGCGCTGCCTGCTCACGTTGCCACGAATTCCCGCCGAAGTAGAACGGCAGCGGAAGTGTGATGTCGCCTAGGTGGAGCTGTCCCGGTGAGACGCCCCACCTCCGCCCCTGGCTATCGGTGGTGGTCCAGTCCGTGAGCGCATATTCCGCGGCGAGGGCTATGGCTACCGAGTCGTTCCACGCCTCGATTTCCCCGGCCAGCTCGAGCTGCATCCGCTGGGCCTCGGTGAGTTCGAAGGCCTCGGGCAAGGCCTCGCGCCAGAGGCGCGTGTCAGAACTGCGCACCCTCAAGACGTCGGCAGCACGGCGGCCCCTCGGGGGTTCACCGAGCTCGACGGGCTCCAGACCGGAGAGGCCAGCATCGGGCAACTCCAAACGGATCTCCAGGGTCGGTTCGGGAAGATCCTCAGGGGGCTCGGCGCTCAAGTCGGGGAGCTCGATCTCCACCAACTGCACAACTCTCATGTCACTCGAAGACTGAGAACGAGAATCCACCCCTAAGACCGTCTCTGGCGGACCCCACTGGGTGACGAACACGGAATAGAGCACGATGACGACGATGTGGAGGGCAGCCGACGTACCGATCCCTACGGCTAGGGCGCGCCTGTGCGCCCTGTCGTATTCTCTGGGCACACCCCCCCTCGGGGAGCGGTTGGATTGCATCGGCACTGTCATCGCGTGTTCTAACCCCCCCTATCCGGGCGGTTCCTCCAGCGGAAGCCGCAGGAAACGGGCCATCGCTACCCCCCGACGAGCCTCCCTAACCGTGCAACAGCGTCCCTCATCCGCTCCTCATCCACAGTGAGGGCGATCCTGAAGAAACCCTCTCCGCCAGCGCCCAATGCAACACCGGGAAGCACGACGACTCCGGCTTCTTCCAGCGCCCGTTCGGCGAAAGCCAGCGAGGACCCGCCGCCGGGCACCGGGACCCAAAGGTACATCGTGGCCTTCGGTTCGGTAACGGTGAATCCTGCTTGCCTGAGTCCCTCGACCGCAACGTCACGACGGGCCTGAAAGCGGGCCACATTTCCCGGCACCCAATCATCGTAAGCCGCAAGCGCTGCGGCCCCGGCGGCCTGGACCGCCTTGAAGACTCCGACGTCCATGACGGTCTTCAGCTTCATAAGGCTCTCGATCAACGCCTCGTTCCCGGCGACCCACCCCAGCCGCCACCCGGTCATATTATAGGTCTTGGAGAAGGAGTGAAACTCGAGCGCGATGCCGTCGGCCCCTTCGACCTCCAGGATGCTCGGCGGACGGTACCCGTTAAAGGCGATCTCGCTGTAGGCGTGATCGTAGACGAGCACCGCATCGTGGTCCCGGCAAAAGTCTACCGCCTGTCCGAGGTATTCGAGCGGAGCCGTCGCTGCGGTCGGATTGTTCGGATAGTTGAGGTACATCAGCCCAAGACGGGACCGCACCTCGTCCGGGATCCCGTCGAGTGGCATCAGGTAGTCGTTCTCTGGACGTAAGGGCACCAGATGGGGCTCTCCCCCTGCCAGGATAACGCCGCCCCGGTAGGCCTGGTATCCGGGATCGGGAATCACCGCCGCATCGCCCGGATCGAGAAACGCGAGTGGTAACTTGGCGATCCCCTCTTTCGAGCCCATGAGAGGCAAAATTTCGGCGTATGGGTCGAGGCTCACGCCGAACCGTTGGCTCATCCATGTTGTGATGGCTTCGCGTAGGTCCGGCAAGCCCGACTGAAAAGGGTACCGGGACATGCTCCGTTGCGACGCAGCCTCGGCCAGCCTGCGGACGGCTTCGGGCGGTGGGTCCAGGTCGGCGTCCCCGGCTCCGAGATCGATGACGTCGACGCCTGATGCCTCCAGCCGTGCCCTGGCCTCTGGAATACCGGCCAGCGGATACGCGGGTAGGTTCTGAAGCCTCCGGCTCCGCTCAGGAGGCAACGTCCCCTTCTCCCTCGACCTGATTACGGAGGATATCGAGGCCCTCCAGCTCGACCTCCACCTCATCCCCGGGCGAGAGCGAGCCCACACCCTCGGGCGTGCCCGGAGAGACGATGTCACCCGGTTCCAGCGTCATGATTCGGGTGATATAGGAGATGAGGGTCGGTATCGAAAACACCATCTCTGATGCCTTGGCCCGCTGACGCTCTTCGCCGTTCACACGAGTTACCAACGTGACATCCGGAAAATCGCGCGGGGAAACCGCAGACACCGAACCGATCGGGCAAAACGTGTCGAACCCCTTGGCCCTGGACCACTGGTCGTCCTGGGCCTGGAGATCGCGGGCTGTAACATCGTTTAGCGGGAGGACCCCCTCAATCACGCTCCAGGCCTCGGCCTCCGAAACGTGTCGAGCTTTCGTTCCGATCCGTACGGCGATCTCCCCTTCGTAGTCCACCCGACCCACACCTTTCGGTATCACGATGGGCTCCCCCGAGGCGATGATGCTCGACGGAGGCTTCAGGAAGATCAACGGCTCGGAGGGGACGGTGCTCCCGAGCTCGGCAGCGTGTGCACGGAAGTTCTTGCCCACACATACGATCTTGGTGGGAGGAGGGGTCATTCCAAGAGAAGGCTGTTGAAGGAATACAGTGGGTCGCCACCCGTGCTAAGGCGCGGGTACCCGGGATCAGTCGTCGATCGGCTGGGTGTGCAGCCATGTGCCGATCATCGCACCCAACCCCGCTATGGTGAGGAACGTGGCGATCACAGACCACCAGAAGCCGATATCGGAATGACCTGCCGACCAACCGGCCGCCGAATCACCCCATGCGAAGCCGGCCAGGACAAGAATCCCGACGCCCGCCATCATGCCCAAAACGCGACTCATACGTCATCCGTCGTAAGAATACCAAGACAGGGTAAAACCCAGGCGACGCGCGGAATCTATGATCGGACCACAAGACCACAAGGTGCTAGGAGGGTGATCGGAAGCTGTTGACGAGGTCAGGCGTAAAATTCCTTGAGAAACCGGGTCAGGTCGGTCCATGGCCCCTTCTTCAAGGGAGCGGGGGGTAACGACTTCCGGAGGTATACGCCGTACTTCTTGCGGACGATGCGATCGTCGAGGATCAGGATCGCGCCGCGGTCTTCCCGGGATCGCACCAACCGACCGAAGCCCTGCTTGAGCTTCAACGCCGCGAGGGGAAGCACGAACTCCCCGAACGGGTCTCCCCCGCGCCGTTCGATCGCCTGGATCCTCGCCGCCGTTATGGGCTCGGTCGGGACCTTGAACGGCAGTCGCTGGATGATGAGTCCCCTCAGGGGCCGCCCCGGTACGTCGACGCCCTCCCAAAACGATGCCGTGCCAAGCAGAACGCCCGAACCCGATTCGATGAAACGCTCCAGCAGGCGGACCCGAGTGTCCTCACCCTGGACGAAAAGCGGCCATCGAACCGCGGTATCTTCGCGCAGCAATTCCGCGACCCGCCGGAGCGCGCGGTGGGACGTGAACAGCACGAATATCCCCCCACCGGAGATGTTTGACGTGTCCCTGACCACTTCGGCGGTCGCCTCTTCGAACACCCCTCCGGGGTCGTTGACATCGGGCAGATCCGTGGGAACGACCAACAACGTCTGTCTCTCGAACTCGAAGGGCGAGTCTATGATAGACTCTCTTATATCCAGTTCTACATCATAGTTGGACAGGTCGTCATCCTTCAAGCCGATCCGGCTCCGGAGGAAGGCGAAGGACTCCTTTGTCGCCAAGGTCGCCGAACACAAGGTCACGGTCTCGACCCTCTCGAAGAGGTGCTCTCGAAGAAGGTCGCCCACCTCGATGGGAGCGGAAGCGATCACGAGATTCCGGTTCTTCCCGCGCGACTTTCCACGCCACTGCAGCCAGCGCACGTAACGCTCCTCTTCCCCATCCGCGTCGAGAACGGTGCGCAGCGTGTGAGCGGAGTCCGCCAGGCGGTGTTCGGCGCTTCGTAGATCCAAGAGACGTCCCGAAAACCCCTCCGCCAACGTTTCGTGGTCCTCCAGGCGCTCCCGCACATGGCGTAGTTCCTTGGACAGCGCTCGAAAAGCGAACACCAGCCCATCGAGGCGTTCTCGCACAGCAGGGTGGGACGCGGGCTCGGGCATCTCGTCAGTGCCGATCCGCACGGCGCCCATGGCGTCGGACGGAAGAAGCGGCTCCAACACGTCGAGGAAGAGGGTAAGCTGAGCCCTGGCCTCCTCGAGAGCCGGACGCACCCGCTCCTCGATCCGTGATCTCAACTCCATCGCGGCCTCTCGTTCTGACCTACCCGCCAGAGCCTCCTGCAGCGCGGTAAGCACGCCCCGCCCGCGGCGGTCCAGGCGCGCCAACATCCGAAACATGCCTCGACGCGTGACCTCCAATCCGAGATGTGACGTAGCCGCGTCCTCGATGTTGTGCGCCTCGTCGAGGACCAGATGACGATACGCCGGGAGCACGGCAGAGGCCTTGTAGTTCTGCGTCGCGATTCGTACCGAGAGATCGGTGAAAAGAAGGTGGTGGTTGGTGATCAGCAGATTGGCCGACGCGGCCCTACGTCGGGAGCGTTGGTAGAAACACGCTTGATAGTGAGGGCAGCGCGTTCGAAGGCAGATGTCGGTATCGCTCTTCACCTCGTCCCAGACATCCTCGCTGGGCACGAACGTGAGGTCGGCACGGGACCCGTCCTCCGTCTGTCCAATCCAGTCGAGGAGCTGGTCCAGCTCATCCGCCCGATCGTCCGGAAAGAGAAGAGGGGCGGACTCTGCCGCCAAGTGGGCCCTCCGAATGGAGATGTAGTTCCCCCTTCCCTTCACGAGCTCCCAGTCGACCTCCTCTCCGACGAGGCGACGCACCAGGGGTAGGTCCTTCTTGTCCAGTTGCTCCTGGAGGTTGATCGTGTTGGTTGAGATCACCGTTCGCTCCGCGTTCTGCAGAGCCCACTCCGCGGACGGAATGAGGTACGCCAACGATTTGCCAGTGCCCGTGCCCGCCTCGACCAGTGTGACACCGCCTCGGTTGTACGTCTCGGCCACCCGGCGGAGCATCGCGCGCTGCCCCGGACGGTCCTCGTAGGCGGGATGCTCCTGCACGAGTGGTCCCGACGGGCCGATCAGGGCCTCGAGTCGATCGATCTCGAGTGGCTGCACCACCCTCGGCTTCGGGGGCTCGACGACGACAAAAAGGCGATCGGCAGCGTTGTTGGTGATCGCGCTCCCGATTCCCTCCTCGTACAGGCGCCCGGCAACCCCCAGATCTGCGTCGGACGGCTCCACGTCACCGGAAGGATGGTTATGGATCATGACCGAACCCTCATCGGCATCGCGGGCAGCGGCCAGCACCGCCGCCTTGTTGCCCCGCGCGACGGCCCTCGGCTCCACCAGCATTCGATCCGCGCTGACTCGAGCGAGGAAGCACACCTCGCGGCCACCCGCCTTCGCCACCTCCGCCCGAATCTGCTCAGCGGCATCGGGTGAGAGACGTAGGTCGGAGCTGAGTGATAGACCCAGGTCGGATGCGGGTGAAGCCGAGTCGGAGGGTTCCTGCTGAGCGTTCAAGGAAGGCTCCCTCAGGGGCCAATCGAAGAAGTGGGAACAGGGCTCAGGAGGGTGATCGGACAGGGGGGTGGGCCGCGTTGCGGATGCCACGGTCCCAGCTCCTAGGCGGAGCGACGACGCCATAGCCGTAGCTATGGCTAGGAGCTCCAACAACGGGGCACCGCGCGTAAGCGTGGTCGGGGTCGTGCCACCGCAACCCTTCAACGTGTAAGGTCATTCCATTCCTGTTCGTGGGCACATGGCGGTTGTGCGGTTGATCCGGCGTCTCTCCTCCTCGCGACCACGGCTTCGCCGCGGTGCCCGCTCTGCTACGCCTCGTCGTCGTTCGTTCTTCGCCTTCGGCTCAGGTGCCGCGAAAGTCACTCTACAATGTCGAACATCCTGGTCGCGACGTTGTCTGAACGCGCACAAGCGCCATGTGTCAGCGCTTCAAGCGCGACCCGCTGTATTCCTTCAACAGCCTTCTAGACAGTTCCAACCCTCGATCCTCGCACCCGGTTACACACGTGCAGCCAACTCCTCATATAGCGGAAACGCGGCACACAACGCCCCGACTTCGTCGCGTGTTTCGGAAATCACTGCCTCGTCCGAGGCGTCCGTCAGCACCGCGGCGATCCAATCCGCTATCTTGTGCATCTCGGGCTCCTGGAGGCCCCTCGTGGTCACGGCGGGTGTGCCGATCCGGAGCCCCGATGTGACGAAGGGCGACCGGGTTTCCCTCGGAACGGTGTTCTTGTTGACCGTCATGCCGGCGCGTTCGAGCGCGTTCTCCGCCTCCTTCCCCGTGAGCTCCGCGTGG
>SMVB01454453.1_pt1 | contig 15777 bp, 15 predicted proteins | sample 2456461 | NCBI WGS metagenome assembly SMVB01 (sample SAMN11095934, study PRJNA526329) | marine sediment metagenome | biome: Marine sediment; feature: Surficial sediment; material: Deep marine sediment; isolation source: Hadal surficial sediment | place: Pacific Ocean | collected 2014-05 | depth... | reverse complement strand
TACCTGGTGCACATGGTGGCGCCGCATTTTGACGAGGGCATGAGGATTGCTGTGTCGTTTAATTTTAATCTAGTGGCTAGATGAAAAATGGCGAAAATTGGCGTCAGAGTAAACTTTGTTTACTCTGACACTTTACTCTGACCCCAATTTTCCTTTACAGGCCGGGGCCGGGGCGCATTTTGCTGCCGTCTGAAAAGCGTCCGAAGCGAAAACGCGTGAGGTCATGGGCTGCCGGTCTGCCCATCACCATGTCCGCCATCACACGACCGGCGCCGGGGCCGATACCAAAGCCGTGTCCGCTGAATCCGGTGGCCAGATACAGGCCAGGATAGTCTGCGACCTCGTCCATTACCGGGACCACATCCGGGGTAACATCGATCATTCCGGCCCAGGCTTCAGCGAATGGGATTTCTGCAAGTTTCGGTAGTCGTTTGGCAAGGCCGAGTCGCATTTGTGCGAGCGCTTTTATCGACGGCTCAGGGTTCAGCACACGTGTGCGTTCGAATGGGCTCTGTTCATCTGCGCGCCAGCGGCGCGTGGGTAGCAGTCGCTCGATGAGGTTGTCGCCGACACGCAGGCGTAAGGATTTAGCGCTGGCCGACAAAGCGGGCATGAACTTGAAAAAATGGCGGAAACTGTCTGCACCGATGAAGTGTTCATTAGTACCGCTGGCAGCGATGGTGTAGCCGCCGTCTTCGCGCCGGCGAATCGCAACTTCGCCCACCGATGCACTGCCATTGTAAATATCCGGCGCCGGTGCAGTGCGAGCAACGGTTGCGCGCACAGTGAGTTGGGGTAGATTCACACCCAGGTTGGCCATGAACAGTGTCGACCAGGCTCCACCCGCGCAGACCACGGATTGAGCAGCGACGCGCCCATGTTCAGTCACCACGCCACAGACTTTGCCCGCTTGCATATCAACGGCGCGCACGGCGCAGCTTTCCCGGATCAGACCCCCATGTTTTTGTAGCGCCCTGGCCAATGCCGGGACCGCTTTGAACGGCTCTGCCCTGCCGTCGCTGGCGGTGAACATGCCACCGGCCCATTGACCCGGTTTGTCTTTTATCAATGCATCGACCTCAGCAGGGGTCAGCATTTTGGTATCGAGTTGGTGTTGCGCGGCAGTGTCCAACCATTTTTCCTGTTGCGCCAGCGCGCTTTCGTCTGGTGCCAGATAGAGTACGCCCTGGCGGGTAAAACCAATGTCAGTGTCCAACTCTGCAGCGAGTGTTTCCCAGGTGTTGATGCTGTCTATGGCGATGGGTAACTCTGCCGCATCGCGGGCCTGTTGGCGGATCCAGCCCCAGTTTCGGCTCGACTGTTCGCCCGCAACACGTCCCTTGTCGCATACCAGCACCGATACACCGGCCTGTGCCAGAAACCAGGCGGTGGATATGCCAATCACGCCAGCGCCGATCACGACAACATCCACGGATTCGGGAAGTTCGTCTTGATAGGATATTGGTGTGGCGTCGCTGTAGATCACGATGGCATTCCGTTGGGCTTCCGTGGCACCATATAAGTTCATGATCACGAGTGCCAGATAATGAATCTCACAGTCACGCCAACAGATGCCACGATCGGCGCCGTCGTCACCGGCGTGGACCTCGCCAATCTCGACGATGAAGCCTGGACAGACATTTACCAGGCCTTCCTGAAATATGGTGTGCTGATCTTCCCGGACCAACATCTGGACCAAAAAGCTCAAGGTGCATTCGCCCACCGTTTTGGCGAGACAGAAAAACTGTCGCCCCAGCAGAAAGGTCCGAACGTACAGATTTCCAACCAGAAAGCAGACGGCTCGCTGGCCCAACCGGATGAGTACCACTATCAGATATTGCGCGGCAACGAAGGCTGGCATACGGACAGCACCTACATGCCGCTGGCCTCCAAAGTCGCCATGTTGAGTGCAGTAGTCATTCCACCCGAACGTGGCGAGACAGAGTTCGCCGACATGAGCTCCGCCTGGGACGCGCTGGATGCAGCACAACAGCAGAAACTCGAAGGTCTATCCGCTTACCATTCTTTGTATTACTCACAATCCAAGGCCGGCTTCGAGCACAAAACCGACAATCTATATGGCCTGCATGACAAGGGCGCACCGCTACGACCGTTGATAAAAACTCATCCGGAAACGGGTCGGAAGTCTATATATACGGGCCGCCATGCGTATGGCATACCCGGCATGAGCGCCGACGCGTCGGAATCGCTGTTGAAAGAATTGTTGGAAGATGCTTGTCAGCCGCCACGAACCTATACGCACACCTGGCAGGTGGGTGACATAGTCGTCTGGGACAACCGATGCCTGATGCATCGCGCTCGACCCTATGACACAAGCCTGCCAAGGGTGCTGCGCGGCAGCCGGATATCCGGCGACGAAGCTACCGAACTGGCACCGACCTTCGCTGATGAGCGAGCCGAAGCATTCATAGCGTCATCGTCAAACGAATCGGCCGCGTAAGTCTGGCGCGTATCCTCACGACATCAGCTTGAATTCTTTGTACCAGCTCTGATCCGCACCAGCGCCGACGTTGGTGATGTGTACATCCAGCAGATAAGGCTCTCCTGCGGCTTGCACTTCACGCGCACGGGTTAACGCAGCATCCAGTTCGCTGGGTTCGTGTACATGCTGTCCTTCTATGCCCTGGGCTTTTGCCAGCATCACGAAGTCGATGGCCGGGTCGCCCAGAAAGGTTTCCGGATATTTGTTCTGGCTTTCCATGTTGCCGCCCCAGCGGGCAAAGTTGGTGCGCACGGTTTGATAACCCATGTTGTTCCAGACCACGGTGATGATCGGCAGACCATAGCGCGCCATGCTCCAAAAACCTGACGAGCTGTACATGACAGAGCCATCGCCGATGCTCAACACCAACGGCCGCTCCGGCGTGGCCAGCTGGGCACCCACTGCCGCGCCCACGCCATAACCCAAACTGCCGCCATAGGTACGCACGTAACGCCAATCGTCTTTAGCAAAACCAAACGGCATCAGGTGATCTGCCGCACTGAAATTTTCTGAAACCAGCATGGTATCTGGCGCCAGGGTCTCCGCCATGCGTTGGCCGAGAAAATTCGGGTGGATCGGATTGTCACCAGCATGGGATAGCGCATCGTCGCGCTGTTTCGCCAGGCGAGCTTCACTGTGCGTTCAAGGCAACCAGCGCTGGTTTGACCTTCGACCAAAGGTGAACGTCGAGCGCAAAAGTGCTGCCCAACATCGACGGATCCTCGCCTATGCCGATCTTCAGCGCATTTGGAAAACGGTCATCGGTCGGGTTGGCGCGAGTGTTAGGCCGGTAACCGATGCAACATACAACGTCGAAATCCTGTTCATTTCGCAACATATCGACCATGCCGACAAAGTTCGGGTGAGCGCGCGGAAAAGAGCCGAAGTCGAAAAAGCCCACCGCGACGGGCAGCGCATAATTCTCCGCCAAATCCAAAATGTCCTGTTGCGCCCCACCATTAGGCACATCAGGGCCCACCACTAATAACGGCTGTTTGGCGTTCAGCAACGCATCGTGAATTTCACTCAACGTTGAATCGTCCGGAACCTGCGCCGTCTGCAGCGCTTCACCGGGCTGGATGACCCCCTCTACATTCTTTGCATCCAGCGCTTCACTGGAAAATGCCAGATAAACCGGACCACTGGGCATGGTCAGCGCTTCCTTAAAGGCACGGCGTGTTGCCATTGGCACGCCTCGGGCATCACGTACTTCCCAGCGCTTTTTGGTGACATCGGCCACCGCACTCATCTGCGAGAAACCACTACTCACACCAAGGGTGTTGTGATCGCCAAATGAACCGTTATCACGCATCGCGGCAGTCACCACCATGGGTGTGCCATCGAAGTAGGCGTTGTACAACTGACCTGAGCCCTGACGCGTCCCCGCGGCCAGATGGACATTGACGAAGGCGGGTTTGCGCGATGCTCGCGCGTATCCATCAGCGGCGGACACAACCAGAGATTCATTCAACAGCAGAATCGGCTGCACCCCGGGTACGGTAAGAAAGGCATCGAAAAAACCGGCTTCAGCACTGCCGGTGTTAGTGAAAGCATACTCCACGCCTTGGGCAACCAATTGGTGCATGAGCAGCTCACCGCCGGTGCCTTTGACCTTCTTTGAATTCGTCATGGGCAGTTTTTTATTCCTTTTTCTGTGCGCTGTTAGCCCACTTCGATACCGATGCGCACCACACAGGACGGCGATGGCACAATCTCAGGCGACACGCCCGACTCATTGACTGCCAACCCTCTTTCATTCAATCCACTGACGCTACGTTCAAGCTCTGAAGATTGCAGGTACAACATATACATGCCTTCACCACGCTCTGACAGAAATTGCTGCACCTGCTCGGCAAAACGCTGCTCTGAGTCGTGCACCGATACCAGTTCGATGACACCTCCGCTTGGTGGATGGCAGAGGATAGACCGCACCCCTCTCGCGGCATCTATGACCTGAGCATCGACGGCTAACCCCAACTTCTCCCCATAGACACTTGTTGCGGCATCGAGATCGCGGACTGCGATCACCACACGAACGATGCCGGACAACGCCAGACTTTCCTTGGTCTCATCCTCGTGTCCTTGGAATGAGTTATCTGGGTAGATTCGTATCAGCACCCCATGAGTGGAATTGGGATGGATATCGCGACCACCTGCGCCTGCCATTAACGGTAAAACATTGAGTCCGTTGGCAAGCAGGCGTTGCGCCTCTGCATCGGGATCAGGAGCTTCCAACATCAGAGCAAACAAACCCTCACCGCGACGGTCAAGAAAGCGTTGCAAACTCTGACTCAATGGCGCCTCAGCAACCGCAGGACACATCAGTTCAATGTTGCTGCCACCGGGTGGTACGCACATTCCAAGCTTGGCACCGAGACTATCGACGCTGGTTGCCGACATGTCGATAACCGGCATGCCGAATTGGTCTCGGAACAGTGAAATCGTCTGCTCAAAATCGTTCGTCGCAATTGCGATGCGCGGCATACCTGTAATCAAGATTCCCTCCCCTGAGATTTATCGCTCTGAAAGGGCTTTTAACAACCCGGTGGCAGCCGATGCGTCAAGATATTCACGTAACGACGTAATCTTGCCGTGCTTAATATCTGCGACCACACAGGCCGCCAGCTTCAATTCGCTGCCGTCGGGTAGCTGACCGCGCACGCTATGCTCTTCCACAAACCCACCTTCGGTCTGGGACCGCACGACGTCCTCATAACGAAAGTTCTGCACCACGTTTGTTACGGCTGATGAAAATTCTAACAACGAATCGATCGTCATGGCAGGACCATGATTTTGAATCGCCTGCATATCTGGCGCACAAAGGGCTCGTGCTGCATCAACGTCTCCGCACGCAAATGCCGCAAACAAGGCTTCAGCTATCTCAACATTTCTCACACCGGGCTCCTCGACTAGTGATTCCACCACGCGCGATCTGAGAACGCGCGCATATCAAGCTCATGGGTCCAGGCGGACCGATGTTGTTGAGCGACATGAAAGTAAGTGTCTGCGATCTTAACCGGCAGCATCAGACCATCGTGTTCCATACCCCGGGTTTCGCGTAGCTGTTGAAACTTCTCCGCACCCAGAATCTTACCTAACGTATCCGGCGCATCGACGGCGCCATCAATCAGGATATGGACAACGTGTATGCCCTTCGAGGCAAACTCAGCATTCAGCGTCTGGCACAACATGCGCCGACCGCCCATGGCGGCAGCGTGGGAATGTTGTCCGCCATTGCCTCTTACTGCAGCGGTTGCTGAAGTGACCAGAATCGTACCCTTGCCGCGTTCTTCCATTGCCGGTGTTACCGCCGAGGCAAGACGAAACAAACCAAATGTTCCGAGCCGCCAGCCCATCTCAAAAGCCTTGTAGCTGGTATCTTTGAGTGCCCTGTCGCCAATTTGCGCACCTAAGTTGTAGACCACAACCTCAATCGGCCCAATATCTGCCTCGATCGCAGCGACGCGGTCTTCGATAGCGCCGTCTTCGATCGCATTGAGAAGATAACCCGAAGCCGAGCCACCATCGGCTTCGATGCTCTGCACCATGTTGTTCAATCCATCTTCATCACTGCGCCGGCACAGGCAAGCGTGATACCCCTCTTGAGCAAACCGCCGTGCAACATTGCCGCCAATGCCGGCCCCGGCTCCTATGACTAGACAAACTGGCTTCATGATTTTTAACCCCGGAAAATTATTGCGACGACCCTCAAGTCTGTCTCAGCGCGGTCATTAGTAGCAAGTTATTTGGCGACTGGATCGCTCAGCAAGCCGAATTTGATTTCAGCGCGTGCATAATAGGCATCACAATTCTAGACAAGGAACTCAGGATATGGGCGTTGTAACAACCCACATCGAACATCATATCGCCAAGATTACTATGGATCGTCCGGCAGCATTGAACGCTTTCAATGCGCAGATGTTCGACGATCTGTGCGATGCGTTTCTTGCCGCAGCAGCTGATGAAAAGGTCAAAGTCGCAGTGCTTACCGGTGCCGGTCGGGCTTTCTCTGCAGGCGCCGACTTGAAGGCTGGCCGCGGGGGCGAATCCCGTCACGGCTTGGAAGGGCTGCTGTTCGCACTCATCGATTTCCCCAAGCCCCTGATCGTTGCTGCAAATGGCGTTGGTGCCGGTATCGGCTGCACAATATTCGGCCTCAGCGATATGACCTATGTGGCCGAATCATCCCGGTTTCGCTGCCCGTTCTCAGCACTGGGTTTGACGGCAGAGGCATCAAGCACCTACACCTTCCCAAGAATGCTCGGCCATCAGCGGGCGAGTTGGATTCTGTTGTCGTCGCAGTGGATCAGCGCCAGAGAATGTGTCGATGCCGGGCTTGCTCTGGAGGTATTTGCCGACGACGAATTCATGGACAAAGTTATAGAGAAGGCAACGATCCTGGCAAAGCTGCCGCTGGCCTCTCTCATCAAAACCAAAGAGCTACTTCGAGCCCCTCACAGACAAGCCATGAGGGACGCGGTGCTTACTGAAAATATCGGGCTGAATGAACTCGTTGGCGGCCCGGCCAACGTCGAAGCAATCAAAGCATTCGCCGATAAACGAGAGCCGGATTTCAGCACTTACTAGGCCTGTACTTACGGTAGACGGGCCTGTGATAAACGGACCGGCGGTAATCGGCACAGTCGTTTCAGTCGGGACACAGTCTCAGCGGGACCGTAATCCCACATCATGGTGTCTGCATCTTCAAGGCGCCTCGACACCACATCGAACAGGTCAAAGGCGCGAAACACCAACGTTTTGTCTGCATCCCAATGTATCGCTGCGCGGATACGCATGCAGTTGCGCGGATTGATGTCGTTCGCACCATCTGCCAGGTCACCGGTGGTGCGGAAATCGTGAATGAAGTTGCTGCCGACGACGATAACTCGATCGCCACACTGCTCGACCCTTTCTATGTGACCCTCTAATCCATCAACAACCTGCCAAAGCCCACGCAAGTCTTCAGCCCCGGGGGCTAACGGTTCCGTACAGTCAGCAAGAATCGGCATAGGCCATTGATCAAAACCACAATGCGGAGTGTAGGCCTTAGGAATGTCGTCCGCGGTCAGCCCGGAACCGTCCAATTGCACTTTGGCGCAGTAATCAACGGCATACGGGTCACCGTCAAATATGCGGGTATCCGTAGTGTCTGTGGGTCGAGGTTGCCACCATACGCTATAGAGGACGAACGCCATGACAAGGAAAACAACCGCAAGTAAGGTCGCAGCGATTTTCCAGAGTGTTGTCATGGCGACCCCAAGATATCCGCTAAAGCAGTTCACCCCCGCATGCAGAGGCTGTGGTGCCGTGCTCTTCAAACGCCTTGATCACATTGGCGCCGGTGCGCCAGCGATGCACTTCGTCCGGCCCATCGACTAAGCGTTGGGCGCGGATACTGATGTACCAACGAGCTAACGGCGTGTCGTGGCTGTAACCCAAGGCGCCGTGCAACTGTAGTGCCGTGTCGACTACCTGGTGCACCATATGAGCAAGGAAGACCTTGGCAATGCCATTTTCCTGACGTAGATCTTCTCCGCGTTCTGCTTTGTAGGCGATGTGCAGCAGCATCAGGCGTGCTTTGTAAATCTCGGCGGCACAATCAGCCAGCATCCATAGCACACCCTGGCGATCGGCTAGACGCTTACCGAAGGTGGTGCGCTGAATCACATGAGCAGCGGCCAGATCCAGCGCACGCTGGGCCATGGCGACGTTGTGCATGCCATGTCGCAGACGGCCGTAGGCCAAGCGGTGCTGCCCCATGTTAAACCCTTGCCCACGGCCACCGAGAATGTTCTCTCGCGGCACCATCAGGTTATCAATCTTGATTTCCGAGTGTGAGCCACCGAGCTTCAAACCCAGTTCCGTATGAGGTTGCATGGTTTCGATATCGCGCACAATCTCGTAACCCGGATTCGGCAGTTCCACAATGAAGGTGCTGTACTGTTCATGTCGTGGCGCTTCAGGGTCTGTTTTGGCCATGACGATGGCTATGTCCGCAACGCTGGCTGAAGAACTGAACCATTTCTCACCGTTCAGCACCCAGTTATCGCCATCGAGCACGGCAGTGGTCTGCATGCCAGTGGCATCAGCCCCCGCCGCCTTCTCGGTCATCGAATAACAGATACGTTTGTGGCCTTCCAACAAAGGCTTTAAGAATTTTTCTTTCTGATAGTCGGTGCCATGCTCCAATAACGTCAGCATGGTGGCATCGTCCGGACCTTGTGTATTCAACGCCAGGGCACCGAGAAAACTCTCACCAAGTTCCATCTGCACCAACGCGTTTGCCAGCGGTTTGAGACCCATGCCGCCATGTTCCGGCGGGATGAAGGGGCACCACAAACCTTCAGCACGTGCTTTGCTACGCAAATCTGCGAGCACAGTATCGAAATTTTCTGCGGTGCAGGTTTCCTCCGCAGGAACGCATACATCTTGTACAAAAGCACGTACCTTGGCGCGAATCGCCTTGGTCTCTGCCGGAATTTCAAAATCAATCATCGCCTGTGTCCCTCTCTTTTAGATTGAGGGTGACTATATCAGTTGGCATCAATCGATGGTTACGGATTACTCAGGGCTGCGGGACTATAAATATCCGGCCGATTTTTTCAGGATCGGCGCTAAGATCATCCGCGCCTGAGGGGAAACGATTCATTTTCAAAAGATACGCGACCAGATCCCGGTAGCTGTCATCAGGCAAACTGCCGGGATTGCTGGTGGGCATTTCCGTTTGCATCTTGACAAACAATTCCGCCAACGATCTTTGCTCCCACAGAAACATGAAACTCACTCCCACCAAGCTGGGTGTGTTGCTGTCACCACGCAAATCCTCGCCATGGCAGGCGGTGCACACTTCGGCAAAGGTAATGGCACCACGCTTCGCTTGTTCTTCAGAATAAACCCCGTCCCAGATACTGCTGTCAGATTGGCCCGAACTCAGGCTGGAGACGGCCAATGCGCCAATCGCGCATAGCGTCACTATCGCCTTGTTTAAACCCACTGCCACTACTGCGGCTGTTCGGGCAACGCAAATACGTATATTGAATTACCGTGATTAGGTCGGGTGATTTCAGGGACCAGGTCATGAGGGATCAAAGTGGACCAGCTTGCACCACCCACCCCGGCAGGCACCGCGACATACTGTTTACCGCCCGCCAGATAAGTAACCGGGAATCCTTGCGCGGACGTCCCCAACCGCGTCTGCCACAAAATTTCACCGGACTCTTCATCGTAAGCATAGACGTGCCGGTCCCAATCGCCACCGAAGACCACGCCACCTGCTGTGGTCAGTGCTGCGGTGTTAGAGGGCGACGGCGTACGATGCCGCCAGATGATGTCGCCGGTCTCTATACTCATGGCGACAAATTCACCGAGCATGCCTTCAGATTTTGGATGCAGATGATTTTTCCTGCGTACCGGACCGACACCACCGCCGCCGAGAATGCGCTCCACTGGGCCAAAAGTCGCCAGTTCGCAGTTTAAGTTGAGCGGTATATACATGGCTTTGGTGTTCGGGCTGTATGCCATGGCCCGCCAGCTTTTCATGCCAGAGGTGCTTGGGCACATGTCTATCTGCACCCCGATTTCCGGCACCATGTCTTCGTTGTAAACAATATGACCGTTCCTGGGATTTACTTTCAGCATGTTCTGGTAGCCCAGGTCTGAAGCCTTGATGAACTCGCCGGTAGTTCGATCCAGTTGCCAGAGGATGCCGATCTTGCCCATCTTGAACAGTGATTTACGGCCATTGAGATCCACCAGAATGTTCTCAAAGACTTCATCCATATCATGGGTTTCGCCTGGCAAGTGCTGGTAGTACCAGACCATCTCGCCGGTCAGAGGATTCAGCGCCAGGGTCGAATTGGTGTACAAAGCAGCACCGTCCGCGCCGCGCACCGCACTGGCCCATGGTTTAGCTTGCGCTGTGCCTATATAGACAAGACCGGTTTCCGGATCGTAACTGCCGGCAATCCAGGCATCGCTACCGGCACGAAAACGCAGGGGTAAATCACCCCAGGTGTCACCGCCGGGTTCACCGGGTCGAGCAACGGTGGACGTACGCCACAGCTCCTTACCGGTGGCTGCATCGTGCCCGGTAATGAAACACACATCGTCTTTGTAGCGGCTGCATCCGGAGATACCGGTGATGAGAACGCCCTTAACGACGATCGGACCCGCGGTATATCGATAGCCGAGCTTTGCGTCTGCGACTTGCACATCCCAGATCAATTCACCATTACGCGCATTTATGGCGACAAGATGTGCATCACCGGTGGTGCCGAAAATTCTGTCACCGAATATGGCAATATTTTTTTGCACCCCGGGGCCACTGACTGCACCACTTGGCGACCTCGATCCTGCAGTCCCTGCAGCGAACTTCACCTGGGGGCGGTATTCCCAGATGAGGTCACCGTTGGCGCCATCTAAGGCTTGAATCACGCCATGAGAATTCGGCAGGTAGACGATGCCGTCGTGCACCAATGGTGCGGTCTCCTGCGCGGCCGTTTCACCCATCGCCCAGGACCATACCAATTGCAGCTTATGGACATTTTCCCGGTTGATCTGGCGTAGCGGACTGTAACCCCACGCATCATCGGTGCGCCGCCAGTTCAGCCAATCACCCGGTGCCGGGGCGCGCAACATCTGTTCGGTAACAGGATTAAATTCGGCCGCGTGGGCAGCAACACCAACACTTGCAAGCGCCAGGCATAAACAGCCTGAAAAACTGAATCTCATGAGCCAGACCACTGAACTAATTTCACTGATTATATCAGTAGAGATCAGCCAATGGACACGGCGACTCAACGGAGCGCTCTCCACGAGCGGTAACCTGCAGCAAAGCCTATTTGACCGGGGTAGCAGCGTATGGTTTATTGCAGCGTATGAGCCAAATCACCTTCAGCTCGATAGCGGACAAAGTTTTTGGTGCGATCGTAACGAACATCGAGCTACCTGTTTTGAGTGACGATGACTTCCTCAGCATTGAAGCAGCATTGCTAAAATTCGGATTCCTTGTTTTCCCCGGACAATTTCTAAGCGACGAAGAAAACATCATATTCGGCAAACGATTCGGCGACCTTGAATTTGGCGCCGTGCCCATGGCTAACCAGGAAAAACAAGACGACGGCTCCTACGGTAAAATCATCGGCATGGACACCCAACAAATGAGGACCAACGTCGGCAACGAGGCGTGGCACACAGACTCCAGTTATATGCCCGTGAGCAGTAAGTGTGCGATGCTTTCCGCCGTGACCGTCCCAGATCACGGTGGCGAAACAGACCTTGCCGATATGCGCGCCGGATACGCAGCACTAGACCAAGCCACTAAGGAGCGCATCGAACATCTCAGTGCATACCATTCGACCCAGTTCTCCCAGGCAAATGATTTCCGTGACTTCCCCGCGACCAAAGAAGGCACGATTTATCACGGCGAGGCGTATCTACGACTGCTCGTCAAGACACACCCCCAGACCGGCGTAAAGAACCTGTTTGTCGGCCGTCATGCATTTGGCATACCCGGCCTATCCAGAAAGGAAAGCCGGGAGTTGTTAAAAACTCTAGTAGATTTCGTGGTATCTGATGAGACCCGGGTCTACCGCCACACCTGGCAGCCCGGCGACACGCTTATCTGGGACAATCGCGCACTGCTGCATCGCGCACGCCCATACGACTACAATTGCCCGCGCGTGTTGCAAGGAACCCGTATTGCCGGAAATCCGGCGAGTGAGCTGGCTTACTATCCCATAGATCCCCAAGCGCAAGCGGGTCGAGAAGTGCTTGCCGCTGAGCTGGCGCTACTTCGACAGGAAGTCGTAGCTTAGCGGCGAGGCGTTGCTGGATGATTCGCTACGCTTCGAAACGAAGGCGAAAGAGGAAGGGATCGAAATAGAGGTCGATGTTTTCCCCGAGATGCAACACGTATTACAGTTCATGGCGGGTATGGCGCAAGAAGCAGACCAGGCAATCGAGCAGATGGCCGACTGGGTACGTCCAAAGCTGGGGTTAGCGTAGACAACCCTCTATTTCATCGAGTGAGAACGCCACCGAAGATAGTTATCCGACCTCTTAACGTTTTCTCACTTTTCCGGACCCCCGCCATACAGGAACTCGCGCGGATGTGTCGGCTGACCGGTTACATAATTGTCTACTAGCTCTACGAATCTCGGCGGAGCCTTGCAATCGGCTTGAGATACATCGGAACAGCGCCCAAAAGCCGGCCTCTGCATTGAATCCGACCATGCCTGCCATTGCTCGTTCATGGTCTGCAGGCGCTCCGGCAGCTCATCCGCTAAATTGGTCCGCTCGCCTATATCGCTATCAAGATTGAACAAATACGATACATCACCCACCTTAACCAGCTTCCACGGCCCGTGACGCATGGCCCCCTGAGGCCCCAACCGCCAGTAAAGTCGCTCGTGGGCATCGCCGGTGGCGCTGCCTGTTAAGTAAGGCATGAGATTGACGCCGTCCAGGTCATCATCCGGCTCAACACCGGCAACTGCCAACGCGGTAGCCGTTAGATCATGGCCAATACCCATAGTTGAAAGCACTTGCCCCTCGGGAATCGTTCCTCGCCACCGAATGATCGTCGGTACACGAATACCACCTTCCAGGGTCAGTGCTTTGACGCCATTGAGAGGCTTGTTTGCAGAGGTTGTCTGCCATGTCGGGCCGCCGTTGTCGCTCGAAAACATAATCAATGTGTTCTCCGCGAGACCATTGTCGTCAATTGCTGCAACGATGTTGCCAATGGCTTCGTCCATCGCGGCCAACATACCGAGATAGATGCGCCGCTTCGGGTCCGACACATTGGGAAAGCGATCAAGATAGGTTTGCGTTGTCTGCAATGGCGCGTGCACGGCGGTGAAAGAGACATAGAGGAAAAAGGGATCGTTCTTATTTTGCTCGATAAAGGAGACCGCCTCGTCGCCGAAGGCTTCCGTGACATGGGCCGGCATTGGCTCGATTTCGGTCCCTCGCAGGACTGTTTTCGAACCGGAGGCGCCATCCGGCACGTAAGCCATGGCGCCGAGAAGCGTGCCGTAATAGAAATCGAAACCGCGGGCAGTTGGAGCATGATAGGGCATGAAGCCAAGGTGCCACTTGCCAGTCATCGCGGTTTTATAGCCCACAGCCTTGAGTCGCTCCGGCACGGTTGGCACGTCGCGAGGTAGCCCGTTCGGGCTATTGCGGCCCATGGGGCCATTGTTCTCAAAGCCGAATCGATGTTGGTAACGAGCAGTGAGTAGTCCGGCTCGGCTCGGCGCACAAATTGGATGATTGGCATAGAAGTCTGTGAACCGTGCACCATCTCGTGCGAGTCGATCCAAATTCGGCGTCTGCACATCCAATGCACCATGGAGACCGAGGTCTCCGTAACCATGATCGTCAGCAAGAATGAAGACGATATTTGGTTTCTGCTCAGGTGTGCTCGCAGCAATCGCCGACGAACCACTCCACAGTGCCAGAAGAACGACAGCCCATCGGCCTCGTCTTGCGTAAAGTGCCATTTTTTCCCCTCGTTCAGGAGCGTACTTTGCCGATCTCGTCGGATGTACCAACCACCCTGCTATCTTACGATAGAAAAATCGACACGAGACACCGTGCATTTGCCTTTTCAATTTACCGGCGCCTCAATGGGTAGTCGTGGCATGAGTTCCGAGCAAAGGAACACCGACGAGGATGTGCCCGATGCGCCATTCCCAGCCGAACTTGGCTGGCAAGACACTCCTGTGGAACTGGACGAATTCAAGGTGATTCTGTCCTCAGACGACAAAGTCGCCTACAAAATCAAATGCACCCGCTATCGTCCGGACCGGTCCAAGGTAACGACTTTAGACGCAATCTTCACCTCCGTAAAAATAGGCGAAGACTGGCGATGTGTCAGCCGAAGCCCGTTCAACATCGAGATGTTTGAATAACAGCCCGTCAACTAGCCTGTTGGTCCCGGCAACACCTGCCCGCGTTTCGCTGTGGTGTATCCGTGCTCAGCACTGTACGCGATCTCTCCACCGACAATGACCGTGTCCACACCAATCGCACTGCGCACATAACGGCTACCGCCTCCAGGCACGTCCTGCACATATCGTTCCACATCACGAGCTATCGTCTCAGGATCGAAAATCGTTATGTCGGCGATATAGCCTTCCTGCAACAAGCCGCGTTCGCTTAGTCCCCAGATATTGGCTGTGTCATAAGTGATTTTTTTCACCGCAGATTCCAGGCTCAGCGCCCCTTGTTCGCGAACAAAGTTACTGAACAGATAACCCGTGTCACCGTAGGTGGCAAAAGAAAGAATGTGCGCACCGCCGTCACTGGCGCCGATGTGTACAACAGGATCGGCCATCAATTCGCCGATCTTTTTGTTGTCGTTATGACCCATGCCTGACAACAGAAAGTGTGCCTGCAAGTCTTCTTCAATACTCAGGTCTATCATGGTGTCGATAACGCTGGTATTTCTTTGCGCCGCTATGTCGCTCAGTTTCATGCCGACCAGACCCTGGTTGGCTTCGGTCTGTACCTGGCGCACTACGAGTCGCTCCCATACGCCGCCCATCGCAGCAGCGTCCTGCACCAATTCTGCACGACGCTCAGTGTCACTGAATGCCTGCACAATATCGTCATGGCTGCCGAAGCGCATGATGGCGTACCACTTAGGCATTCGGATGAAGAGCAAACTCGGCACCTCAAAACAGAAACTGATGTCGATAGGGCGCGTTTGCACCTGTGGCCACACGCGCGCTCCCGCCGCCATTTGCTCACGTACTCTTGTTATCACCTTATCTACCTCGCCACTATCGTCTGCGTTGACGAAAATTGGTGAGAGGGTGGTAGGAATGCCGTGCTTAATCGACAAGTGCGCTAACTCATCGATACGGGCAACAGTAACGTCTGCGTTGTAAAATTCGTGCACGATTTGCAACATGCGGCCGTACTCGCCTAACACGCAGGCCAATGCATCGAGTTCGTCGGCATCGGCATATCGGCTGGGTACCGGCTGCAGGGTCTCATCCATGTCCACATAGCTGGTGGACATGCCGACCGCACCTGCTTCAAGACACTCTCTGAGCAGGGCTTGAAGCCGTACAACTTCTTCCGGCGTCGCGGTGCGTTGCATGGCGGCGTCGCCCATCACCCACAAGCGCAGTACGCTGTGGCCTACTAAAGGTGCAACGTTGATCGTCAAATCTCGCTTTATCCGCTCGATGAATTCGGGGAAAGTCTGCCAATCCCAGACCACACCTTCATCAAAAGCTTTTAATGGCATTTCTTCAATCTGG
>SMVB01328901.1_pt1 | contig 15784 bp, 14 predicted proteins | sample 2456461 | NCBI WGS metagenome assembly SMVB01 (sample SAMN11095934, study PRJNA526329) | marine sediment metagenome | biome: Marine sediment; feature: Surficial sediment; material: Deep marine sediment; isolation source: Hadal surficial sediment | place: Pacific Ocean | collected 2014-05 | depth... | reverse complement strand
TTTAACGCCGTTCAACTTTGCAATTTTTCTGGCTTCATCCAGACTATGCCGGGATGTGGCAGGTATTTCCATCATTCGATAATCCGGGTGGAACCCGGTGAAATGTATGGGTACATCAGGACCCAGGTTTTCGACAACCCATTGACTTAGTGATTCAATTTCAGCAGGAGAATCGTTTTCACCCGGAATTAATAAAGTGGTCAGTTCAAACCAGACACTGGTTTCATTTTTCAGGTACAACAAAGTATCCAGAACATTCGCCAGATGACCGCCACAAATCTTGTTATAAAAACGCTCGGTAAACGCTTTCAGGTCAACGTTTGCGGCATCCATATAGCCAAAAAATTCCTTTCGGGGTTCGGGACAGACGTAACCTGCCGTCACTGCAACAGAATTTATCCCTTGTTCCCTTGCCGCTTGTGCGACATCAATCGCATATTCATGGAAGATTACCGGGTCGTTATAAGTAAACGCAATACTCCTGCAATTTAGCCGTTTCGCGGCAGTTGCCAATAATTCAGGGGATGCAGCATCGGCAAGGGTTTGCATCTCCCTGGATTTACTAATATCCCAGTTCTGGCAAAACTTACATGCCAGGTTGCAGCCCGCGGTACCGAAGGAAAGTACTGGCGTTCCCGGCAAAAAGTGATTTAGCGGTTTTTTTTCTATCGGGTCAACACAAAATCCGCTGGACCGACCATAAGTCGTTAAAACAATTTCGTCATCCTGCCGGGTACGAACGAAGCACAAGCCACGCTGCCCGTCCCGTAATTTACAAAATCTGGGGCATAGATCACACTGTAACCGCCCATCTTCAAGTTTGTGCCAGTAACGCGTACTGACCACAGAGGAGGGACGCTGTTCGCGATGCCCCTTACCGAGTTGCCCATTGGGAATTGATGACATATTGTTTCACACAAGATTGCTCTAGAATAACCATTATTGCACAAGATTTACCCTGTTCCACGCGGACTAAAAAAAAATGAACGCAATCAGATCTCCTGCGGTAGCCGGTACCTTTTATCCGGCGGATACGCCGGAACTTATCTCGTCTGTTGATGCCATGTTAAATAGCGTCAATAACGATGATCCTGCCCCAAAAGTTATTATCGCCCCTCATGCCGGCCATATTTATTCAGGCTCCGTAGCTGCCTGCGCCTACAGCAGGCTCAAGAATGCAAAATCCGCTATCAGCCGGGTCGTTTTACTAGGGCCTTCCCACACAGTAGGATTCAAGGGCATTGCCCTTTCTACCTCTACCGCCTATCTGACCCCTCTGGGAGAAATTCCAATTGATTCGGCATCAGTCCAGAAGGTGTTGAGCCTGGGGGGCAGCGGATTTCTGGACGAAGCACACGCGCAAGAGCATAGCCTTGAAGTTCACTTACCTTTTCTGCAGCGAGTACTTGGATCATTCTCACTGATACCACTGGTTATTGGAGATGCCACCCGGGAGGAAGTGGCGGCGGTCCTGAACGAACTATGGGGTGGTCCTGAAACGTTAATCATCATCAGTACGGACCTCAGTCACTTTCACCCCTATGCGGAGGCGAGGGAAATTGATGCGAGAACTTCCAGTAAAATTCTGGCCCTGGATGCCAGTATCGCGGGTGAAGAAGCCTGTGGGTGTCGACCACTCAATGGCTTACTGCATTTACTCAATAGAAGGGGGCTCAAAGTAGAGCAGGTTGTCGTTAAGAATTCAGGCGATACTGCCGGTAGTAAAGACCGGGTTGTGGGGTACGGTGCCTACGTTGTTATGGAAAAGGTTATGGAAAACACAGTAGAAAACACAGCGGAACAAAAAACAACGCTATCTCTCGCATGGCGCCAACGGCTGCTGCAAACCGCAAGAGAAGCAGTCTTGCACTCATTTGGAAATAGTGAAAATTACAAAATTGACTTGAGCAGGTTCCCGCAAACATTAAAAGAAGAACGCGCGTCCTTCGTGACATTGAACATCAATCAGCAACTGCGGGGGTGCATAGGTAGCCTGGTGGCCCACCGCCCCCTGGTTACGGATGTTGCATACAACGCACAGGCAGCTGCTTTCAACGACCCTCGATTCAAACCACTGACAATCGGGGAATACCAGCAGGTGGACATTCATATTTCCGTGCTAAGCCCACCTGAGCGGCTTGATGTTAGTTCGAGAGAGGACCTGCTCTCAAAACTCAGGCCAGGTATTGATGGGCTCATCATTAATGAAGGAGGTAGGCGCGCTACCTATTTGCCGACTGTCTGGGCGCAACTGCCGGATCCCGAGGCCTTCGTTGGAGAATTAAGACGAAAAGCTGGATTGAGCGCAGGTGGCTGGGCTGCGAACACCACCATTCATCGCTACGTTACGGAGGAATTTTGCTAGTTGGTTAATATGGAAAGCGAGATGGTTATTCCCACTCATTTTGCAACTCCCCGGTTTATTATCCGTCGATACAAGCTGGAGGACGATGAGGCTCTATTCGAAGCAGCAACCGAATCCATTAATGAGGTCTATCCTTTCCTGCCCTGGTGCCATCCAGACTATTCCATCGAGGATTCACGAGGCTGGCTTCGTACCATTGCGTCGAACTGGAAAGACAAACAATCCTATGCATTTGCCATTACAGATGCTGATACGGGGCGATTTTTAGGAGGTTGCGGACTCAATACGATCGATGAAAACCCGATCGCAAACCTTGGCTACTGGATCAGAACATCGGAAATTAAAAAGGGAATTGCATCAGAAGCCACACGCGGACTCCTGAATTTTGGATTCACATACCTGGGCTTTATCAGAATTGAAATCCTGATGTCCACCAGGAACACGGCCAGTCAAAAAGTTGCTATCGGCGCTAGTGCCAAACTGGAGGGCAAGCTGCGCAACAGGCTTCAATTACATGGTGAAATCCATGACGCCTTGCTTTACTCTCTGGTGCCAGAAGATATGATTATCGTTAGCGAATAAAATACAACCATCAATTTATAATTGGAGATTACCATGAGCGACCGGGACACGATTCGAATCGAAATGATGTCGGTGCTGGACAGGCAGAAAAAATCATCTATAGCAGAAGGTCGAGTCTCGGCGGAAACACGCATAGACCGCATTGACCGGGCTATTGATCTCCTCACAAAACACGGGGAAAAACTTTCCGAGGCAATGGCGGCTGATTTTGGCCACAGATCGCTTGAACAATCAAAGTTAACAGACATTGACGGTGCCATAGGTCCGTTGAAAGATTCCAAAAAGCACTTGAAAAACTGGATGCGGGCAGAAAAGCGAAAAGTGATGTTTCCGCTGAACCTGCTTGGCAGTAAAGCCAGGGTCGAATACCAACCCCTGGGTACTGTGGGTTGCATCAGCCCCTGGAATTTTCCGGTACAACTTACATTTGCACCTCTTGCCGGTATATTCAGTGCCGGGAACCGTACGATGATTAAACCTTCAGAATTCACTCCGCAAACATCTGAACTGATGAAACAGATATTTGAAGAAGCCTATGATATTGAAGAGGTTGCCGTTTTTACCGGTGGCCCTGAAGTCGGTGGTGCGTTTAGTAGCCTCCCCTTCGACCACCTGTTATTTACAGGCGCTACTTCGATTGCAAAACATGTAATGCGAGCAGCTGCTGACAACCTGGTTCCGCTTACGCTGGAACTGGGGGGAAAGTCTCCCGTTGTCATTGGCGAGAGTGCGGATATAGAGCTCGCTGCCCAGAACGTCATGGCAGGAAAAACAATGAATGCAGGTCAGATTTGCCTCGCCCCGGATTATGTCTTCGTTCACGAAGACAAGACAGAAGAATTTATCAGCGCAGCCAAAGCCTCGGTTGCGAAGATGTATCCTGATCTCAAAGATAACCCGGACTACACTTCGATTATCAACGAACGACACTTCGACAGGCTAAAAGGCTACATAGAAGATGCTAGAGAAAAAGGTGCGCAAATTGTGGAAATCAATCCAGCAGAGGAAGACTTTAGTCAGCAGGAATACCACCGTATACCACCGACATTGATTGTCGATCCTTCGGATGACATGCAGGTGATGCAGGACGAAATATTTGGCCCAATTCTGCCTATCAAGAAGTACTCAAAGATTGAAGAGACGCTGGACTATATTAATAATCGGGACAGGCCTCTCGGACTATACTATTTCGGACAGGATGCAAGTGAGGAAGAAAAGGTATTGACCCACACTACATCAGGCGGCGTGACAGTGAATGATGTCATCATGCATATCACCCAGGAAGATTTACCTTTTGGCGGAGTCGGACCAAGTGGTATGGGTTCATATCACGGGTTTGATGGTTTCAAAACATTTAGCCATGCAAAAGCTATCTTCTCGCAATCCAAAACGGTTTCAAAACTGGCTGCCATGATGAGGCCGCCATACAAGAAGGCATCTTAAGCAGGGTTTCATTTTCCCGGCAGTCACCACCGCAGCATGGTTAGCTGAAAACCAGAGTTCATCGGACAGCTACTTATAGCTATGGATGAATCGATGCGCCTGTTTGCCTGTGTGACCATCCTGCGCTTCGCGGTAAGCATCTGGCTTTTACATTTCCCTTACATATCGATTGCACGATCTCAGGTATCCTTGGTTGAAGTAAGAGGTGTGCCCGGCAATAAAGCATAATCCAGTACATAGTGACCCTCCTCCACTTAAGGAAACTGCCGTAAAAGAGAATACTGCAATGGAAAGTACTGCAATAAAAAGTACTCCAACAAAAAGTACTGTAATAGAGAGTGCTGTAATAGAGAGTGCTGTAATAGAGAGCACGACAATAGAAATTACAGTAATAGACGGTATAAAAAGCGGGGCAATAAAAGGTATTGCCCACCTGATCCAGGAGTGTGATCAAACTCCAGCAATCGGCTCGCTCGAACAGAGGCCGATCCCGTTGGAAATTGCATTACCGGCTCATTCTGGAACAAAGACAACCTGCTGTCCCAAATGCCATTCCCATCACCGAATTCGCATCTCCAGGACCTGGTGGATGCGCTTGCTAAAAGGGTCCAAATATTACCAGTGCCATGGTTGTTACCAACACTACTTCAGATGGCAGGGTCATTCGATCGCTTTTTAGAATTGTGCACACAGCTAATATAACGCGCTAATCCGCAACCAACACCAGGGTTGCTGTCGTTGACAGAGATCCGCCAGTGCCATTAACCACACAGGTCCTGGCATTCGTTTGTTTACCCTTGATGCCATTGATGCCATCTTCTGCAGTGCCAGACAGTTGCCGATAGGCTTCAACCAGTAAGTGCATGCCGTACATACCTGAATGGTTAAACGATAATCCACCGCCATTGGTGTTAATCGGCAGTCGCCCACCCGGGGCCGCGTGGCCATCTTTCCAGAGTTTGTATCCTTCACCGCGAGGCGCTAACCCAAGCATCTCTGCAGTGAGTGCAGCCGTTAGCGTGAATGAGTCATATAATAAGGCAAGTTCCATATCCTGTGGCCCAAGACCAGCCATCTTATATGCAGCCTGTCCCGAGGTATAGGCAGAAGTCGCTGTAAAATCTTCCATCTCCAGCATATTCGCATGGCTCATACTTTCTGCAGCCCCGGCAATCCAGACAGGATTCGTATTCAGACTTTTCGCAATTTCTGGCCTCGCTATCATGATAGCGCCGCCATGATCAGTAACGAGACAGCAATGTAGCAGGGTCAACGGCCAGGAAATCAGACGTGAGTTATTTACATCATCGAGAGAAATAGGACCACCGAATTCATGCGTTTCTTTCGAGTGCATTACTGCTCTGGGATTTAAAGTCGCCCATTCACGCGTCACCACAGCAACATGGGCGAAATCTTCCGGTGACGTACCAAACCGGTGATTGTGGCGCACCATGGCATGTGAATAATTCGATGGTGCGCCGGAAAATCCGTAGGGCATGGACATCTGTGTACCGGGCGCACTGGCATCACCACCGCGATAACCTCCTCCGCCGAGCCTGCGTGCCGACCAACCATTTTGTCCATGGCTCACCAGGGCTACATCAATTACACCCGCATAGACCGCAAGCAAGGCATGATGTACATGCATTTCAAAGGAGCACCCCCCTACTGATGTCGTATCAATATACTTCGGATGAATCCCGAGATGTTCCGCCAATTCAGATGACCAGCCCGTGGAAAATATTCCGTCAATCGCGGATATAGGAATACCGGTCTGGTCACTTACTGCTTTGATCGCCTCGATATGTAGCTGTAACGAGGTGATTGGTTCTTCTGGATATCCTATTTCGACTGCCTCGGCAGCACCAACAATTGCAGCAGCTTTTGAGAGACTCATGCTGACTGCTCCACTAGTCTAAAAAATGGTATATATATTTCATCGCTCGCTTTTTCGAACTCGACCATGACCTCACTGCCAATTTCTATCGATGCAGGGTCCGTTGCATCTACACCCCTTAACACAGTCGCCATTCGGTCTCCTTCGGCAAGGTCAATATAGGCGGTGACGAACGGTGCCTCTTCCGCCCAACCACCAAACGCCCGGTTTTGTACCGCATATGTATGAATTTTTCCTTTTCCACTCGCCTCCATCCATTCGAGGTTCATTGAGTGACAGAAGGGGCAAATATGTCGCGGATACCAGTGCACTCTGTTGCAATCTGTACATCTGGGTAACATGAACTTGCCTTCTCTGGCACCATCCCAAAATGGTTGGGTCAAGGGACTCGGTTTTGGAATCGGTTTATTGTAGGCCACCCTGGTCTCTCCAAAAGATGTTGAATGTTTAGCAGACAGGCTATCAAAACAACTGTCCAGGCGCTAGCTACCAGGACCCCTCAAACCCATGCAACACCAGTACAGACGGTAGTATCAACGGGATGAATGAGATGCCATTTTAAGGTAGCCACCTGTTATCATACGGCTAACCTTATCCAGCGGGATGAAATTGTGAACAGAAATGAACGCCGGTTTTCTAATTTCCTTGTAACGCCCAGATTTCAACTCAAACTCACTTACTACTACATTGCTGTTGGAGTCTCAATCATTATTGCTACTGGCAACGCCGTTTACTACAAAATGATGCGCGTACAAGACATAATGAACAACAGCGTGGTAACCGATTTTAGCGCCCAATCCAGAATAACCGAACATATGTTCCAGATCGGACAAATTTCATTACTCGGTTTTGTCGCTTTTGCCATCGCATCATTCACCTTTGCTTTATTGGTCAGCCATCGAATCGCGGGGCCTGCCCTGGCCATTACGCAATACATCAACGAACTGATACAAGGCAACTTCGACTATGGGCGTCGACTAAGACCAAACGATGAGCTAACAATCATCATGGAAAAACTGCACGAACTCAATGATGTGCTCAGGGAAAATACCCGGGCGTCTGCCTCAAATTAAAGCCATGATTAATCATTCTCGGGGTTTCACACTCATTGAGCTGATGATTACGATCGCGGTTATCGGTGTCCTTTCGGCAGTCGCGATACCCGCTTACCAGGGCTATATCGAAACGGCAAACATGACCAGAGTTACTGCAAATTTTGAGGAGGCAGTAAGGCTTACTCGAAACACTCTTGCCAAGGATCAAACACTGATCACGATAGGATTATCGCCGATCGCACCAGTTGATACCAATGGTTGGCTTGATAAATTTAATCGTTCAGGCATTGAAGCCCCTGGCGGTGGGCCGGCTTACATTCCCTCTAGCGATAATAAAAAAACCGGACGCGGTGATCCCCTTACCGGGGCTATCGGCGTTAAATGGTCTCCTGTGATAACTGGAAAAAAATACGAACCAGCCAAACTGGAACTGTGGAGACCCCTTTACATATCATTGATTGAGCAACGGGTAAAAATTACCACTAGTAACATCGAAGTTGAAAATCAACGCTCACCCTGAAGCTGTTAAATGGGCCTGACAAGAGTAGAGGTAGAACCCAGGGGACAAGATTTAGAATGATGCAATTACACACCTGCCTGTGGAATGATGTTGACGCATTTTCTTTTTGCGAAAACGATTTCCTCGCCATCAAGGCGCACTTTCCTGACCTGGTTATCAAGATTCATCCCAATGTTGAAGCGTTCCTGTCTCAGGCACAGCTCGCGGATTTTCTACTCACATGGGACTTTGAAGAAGTTTGGTATGATGCCTGTAGCAGCTTAAAAATCATTCTGACGCCTGCCGCCGGTGACGGCTGGGTCTTTCCTGACCCGCACAACAAGATAAAATTATTTCATGGCACCTTCCACGGTCAAATGCTCGCAGAATCCTTGTTAAGTGCAATGCTATTCATGAACCACAACATGCCAGCCATGATACGTAACCATCAAGCAAAAAAATGGGATCGGAATCATCAGGGCTCATCCAGATTACTTGGCAACCAACACGTTCTGATTGTTGGCCTCGGGAAAATAGGTTCCAGTTGTGCCAGCTTGATTCAGCAGACCGGGGCAGAAGTTATTGGCATCCGGCGCAATCCGGGTCGAGACCCGGATGGGAATATCGACGTCAGGTCTCTCGATGAACTCGACGGATTGCTTCCCTGGGCGGACCATGTTGTGCTGTTACTGCCCGGTGCTCCTGACACCGACAGGTTGATGAACACGGATCGACTGGCACTGATGAAAACCGGGAGCTACATCTACAATTTCGGAAGGGGAAATTCACTCGCTACCATTGATTTGCTAAAGAGCCTTCCTCACCTGGGCGGTGCATTTCTCGATGTAACAGATGAAGAACCATTGCATCCCGATTCGCCGCTCTGGGACAGCGATAAGGTGATGATTACACCCCATTCTTCATGCATTTATGACGAATACAAATCGTTATTCATCAATGAGGTCATAGATCACCTGAAGCAGTACCTGTCGTAAAAATCCGGGTAGCGTTGCTGAATATTTCGTGAATTTCTCCACCTTTTAGCATGGACACTAGCCGATATTTCTCCTATTCTCACATTTCCTGCTTTTATCCCGATGGGAAGAAGACAGGAATTGATAAATTTTAGTCCAAACCCAGCGTAGGACTTGATCCAGTAGAGGACAGGTACCGATAGACAAATTCCCAATCGGGAAGTTTCTTCTTCTGTTGATCATGCCTTATTTCTTAAACAAGAGGCTGAGAGAAAATGATTAACGTCCAGACTTTCAAAAAACGAAAGCAACAGCAACAACAAATATCCATGGTGACTTGTTATGACAACTGGTCAGCAAAAATACTGAATGAATCCCGTATCGATTGCCTCCTGGTAGGCGATTCGCTTGCGGTTGTCATGCACGGTTTTGACTCCACGGTGCATGCCACGATCGAAATGATGGAACTTCACGTCGCGGCTGTCGTTCGCGGCGCGCCAGACAAATTTGTCATTGCTGATATGCCTTTTTTGTCTTGCAGCAAAGGTCTGGAGCCGACGATGGATGCAGTCCAATCTCTGATGCAAGCAGGTGCACATGCGATTAAAATTGAAGGTGCTGCTCATCAGGCGGACCTGATCCGGCATATTGTGGAAGCCGGTGTACCGGTTATGGGCCACCTTGGGCTCACGCCGCAATCGATTCACAATCTTGGTGGTCACAAGGTTCAGGCAAAGGCAGAAAAGGATGCGCTACTTCTGGTTGAGAATGCTAAAAATCTGGAAACGCTGGGGTGCTTCTCCATCGTACTGGAGTGTGTACCCAACAAGGTCGGCGAGTGCGTATCGAAAAGACTCTCTATTCCAACCATCGGAATCGGTGCTGGCCCATTCACAGATGGCCAGGTATTGGTCCTACATGATCTGTTAGGAGTCGATCCCGATTTCAACCCTAAATTTCTTCGCAGGTATGCTAATGCCCGCGATCTTATTAAAGAAGCGGTCGATCACTATCACCAGGATGTCATTGCCGGGGACTTTCCGAGCCTCATGGAGTCTTACGGATGAAGATCATTAGGTCTGTTACAGAATACCTGGATCTTCGCGCTGAAATAAATCAGGTGTCATCCGGATTTGTTCCAACCATGGGGGCCTTGCATAAAGGTCACGAGTCCCTTGTGAAGAGGAGCCTGGAAGAATGTGATGCCACGGTGGTGAGCATCTACGTCAATCCCACCCAGTTCAATAATTCGGCTGATCTTCAGAATTACCCTGATACACTGGAAAGAGACAGGCAGATACTGGAAAGCCTGGGAGTCGATTATCTCTTCTTGCCATCTTACAACGAAATATATCCTGACAATTTCCGGTATAAGATTGAGGAGAATCAATTCAGTCGGCTTCTTTGTGGAGCCCATCGCGAGGGTCACTTTACAGGCGTACTCACCATCGTGATGAAATTGCTCAATATCGTGAAACCTGATGCCGCCTATTTCGGCGAGAAAGACTTCCAGCAGTACAAATTGATAGAGGAAATGGTCGAGGCATTTTTTATGGACGTCAATATCGTGTCATGCCCAACGATTCGGGAAAGGGACGGATTGGCATTGAGTTCAAGGAATCAAAATCTCGAGGCCTGCAACCGGAGAAAAGCACCATTGATTCATCAACTGCTGACCAGCGAAAATAGCGATTGCCAGATCAGCAGGAAGTTATCCAATGCCGGTTTCGAAGTTGATTACATCGCAACATGTAATGGCAGGCGTTTCGCGGCTGCCCTGCTCGGTGAAGCAGGAAAACAGGTACGGCTTATCGACAATGTTGCATTGAAATAATAACCAGGAGGAAATAAAGGAATGCTTTTGTGTCTTGATGTTGGAAATACTCAAATTTTTGGCGGCTTGTTCGAAGACGATGAATTGAAGGTTCAATTTCGACGAACTTCCCAGCTTCGAAGTTCATCCGATGAACTGGGTGTGTTCTTCCGCACGGTGCTGCGGGAAAATGATGTAGAACCAAAACTAATTTCGCAGGTTGCGATCTGCTGCGTTGTACCCGACTTACTCTACAGCCTTCGAGCCTGCTGCCAGAAGTACTTCAACCTGGAACCGATGGTTTTACGTCCTGGTATCAAGACTGGCCTAAAAATTCTCTACAGGGACCCAAAAGAAGTTGGCGCTGACAGAATCGCCGACGCCGTTGGCGCCGTGACCATGTTCCCGGGCAGGAACCTGATTGTTGCCGATTTCGGTACAGCCACGACAATTTGCGCCATCTCGAAAAACAAGGAATTCCTTGGCGGCAATATCATTCCCGGTGTGCGACTCGCCATGGAAGCACTGGAAGCAAAAACAGCCCAGCTACCTGCGGTAGAAATAAAACCATTTCGTACCGCTCTCGGCAAAACAACAATTGAAAGTATCCAGTCAGGACTCTATTGGTCTAATGTCGGGATGGTTAGAGAATTGACAGCAAGGATCGCCAGAGAAGAGTTTCCTGATGATCCGCCCGTCGTCATCGGCACCGGCGGATTTGCCTCGCTGTTCAACAGGGAAAAATTGTTTGATCACGTTGTATCAGATCTCATATTGACAGGGTTACAGGAAATCGTTCGGATGAATTCCCAGAGTACAACCAACAATTGACAGATCCCTTATGGTCATAATTGGGGCTGCGAGTCAGGAAAGATGAACCAACACCAAGCGATTTGCCACGGCCTTGCGATGCTCCCATAGAAAGATCCCCTGCCATTGACCTAATGCCAACACACCGTCGAGCACGGGTATCGAAATACTGGTTGCAGTAAGCGCTGACTTGATATGGGCAGGCATATCGTCAGCTCCTTCCAGGGTATGGGTATACAGTGGATCATTCTCCGGGACCAATCTATTCAACCAGGCCTCAAGGTCACGCTTTGCAGAAGGATCGTAATTTTCCTGGATCAACAGGCTGGCTGAAGTGTGCTGAATAAATAGTGTACACAGTCCTTCTGCCGGTTTTTCTGCAGCAATGCAGCCAGCCACTTCCGACGTGATGTCGTGCAATCCTTGACCATCGACATTGATTCTCAAGGTCTTGATCAAGATAGTACCTCCAATGCTTTCAGTTGGCTAAAGCCAGGGATTATCGTCCGGTAAATTCTGGTTTTCTGTGTTCGAGAAATGCCTTGACGCCTTCCTGAAAATCTTCACTCTGGAACATGCCGCCGAGATGCACCATCAAATGATCGACGGCAGTGTCGTAAGACTCTTCAAGTCCCATTCGCATCATTCGCTTTGTGGTCTGCACGGCCAGAGGTGCATTATCTGCAATCTCTTCAGCCCATTGCATCGCGGTCTCCATTAGCTGATCGTCCGGTACAATCGTGTTAACCAATCCCAACTCGAGACATTCTTCTGCAAGGACTGTACGACCTCGAAAATAGAGTTCAGCAGCTTTGGCCCAACCAATTAACCGTGGTAAGAGCCAGGTGCCGCCACTTTCAGGCACCACATTTCGCTTTGCTGTCACGGCTGCCATTTTTGCGGACTCACCGGCGATACGAATATCACAAAGCAACGCAATGTCCATACCGTATCCGGCTGCTGCACCGTTCAACGCACAAATTATTGGTGTATCAATATTCCACATGACATTGATGGGCGCTTCACGTAAATCAAACAATTGCCTTGGTCGATTACTCCCCCTGGCGTCACCAGCACCACTTCCAATGCCGCCTTTACCCACATCAATCAGGTCCAGCCCTGAACAAAACCCTCTTCCGGCACCAGTGAGTACGATGCACCTAATCTCCGGGTCCCTGTTCGCCTCGACAAACTTTGCGGACAATTCACCCAGCATGTCCCTGCTTATTGCATTGAGTCGATCCGGTCGGTTTAGCGTGAACACCGCCACCATGCCCTTTTGTTCTACTATCAGATCTTCAGTATTTGATTCACTTAGTGCCATGGATGTTTCCTTTCCTTTTCATTAAATAGTGTTCGATAAAAATTATCTGTTTGATCGCTTTCAATAACAGGCGTCTTTTCGGTAGCGTTACATGAATATGGTTCGACTTTACAACTACTGCAATTTTGCTGGCGAAAGTTCACCCAAATTTGCCAGGATAAAATCATTAACATCCTTAACGACCTGACTCTTCCCTCGATGAATTCGGGAAAACGAGAGGATAATATCAATATGCCCCATATTCTCATACACCTCCCTCCTGGCACGCCCACCCGCCTCCTGCTGCTTTTCCATCAGGCTCTTGGAATGCCCTCTTCGAACCTTGTTATCCGTTTCACCGTGTAGCAGGTACAGGGGTGGAGCATCCCGGTTGACAAAATTGACAGGCTGGGATTCCCAGTACTTCTCTTTCGGTGCGAACAGGTCCCAATGACTGTCTTCCGTAAAGGGATAAAAATCATAAGGTCCGGCAAGCCCAATAAACCCGCTGATCCTTTCCGGTGACTGCAACAATGCCTTGTTCAAGGTTAACAATGCACCTATCTGAGCGCCAGCAGAGTGACCCATTAAAAATACTGGACCATGACTGATATCAGCCATGATCCTATTCACCGCGCGACTGGTATCTTCAAGGATCTGCGCAAAACGTGCCTCGGGATACAACCTGTAATCTGGCACAAAAACATCAAATCCCAATGCACAAAGCGTATCGGCGACAAACCGATAGTCACCTCGGGATCCACTCTGCCAATTACCACCGTAGAGAAAAATAATCTTTGGGCGACTATCACCACTATCTTTATGCAGATAACAATCATATTGATGCCGACGATCATCGCCGTAAAATCGTTGCACAACTTCATACTGGGCACCAAAAGCTAACAAATTGATTAATCGGAGGCCGAATTTTTGGTAGTGCTCCTTCAGCACATCTTTAAATTTCAATAGCTTATAACCTTATTTTTAAGTAGAATTAGCGCCCTTTGTACATCGAAGCTATGACCCATCAGAGGTCACCTGGGTTCAACTCCTGGTAACAGAGCGCGAATAATAAAGCACCAGCGCGAACCGGGGAAAATATCCCACATCGTCATGAAATGTTTCCATGTGTTCAAACTGGCGAATGAGTGTCCCCGGCAATTTGCCTGTTGTTAAAAGTAGAGCATAATCGTTTTGAATTCAACAACCAGGTTGTTCCTGGCAATATTATTAGGCGGTCACTCGCTCTTTTCATTCGCCGTGGATGCGACCGTTGACCCGCTTCAATTTCCCCGGTTCGATGAATCTCAAATTGAGATCAGTATTGATGGCGTATTGGATGAACCACTCTGGGAATCCATACCATTCTACGACAACCTGACCGTCATCGAACCTGACACACTTGCAGATACCCCGCTGGAAACCAGGATTCGATATTTTTACACGTCCAAGGGACTTTATGTTGGTGTCTGGAATGAACAGGACCAGGAAACACTCGTCTCCCGGTTAAGTTCACGGGACCAGTTTATCACCCGCGATGACATTTCGATCACAGTGGATTCATCAGGTCAGGGCCTTTATGGATACTGGTTCGGCATCAACCTGGGAGGGACGATTATCGATGGTACCGTGCTGCCGGAAAGACAGTTCAGTAACCAGTGGGATGGTCCCTGGCGTGGTGCCTCAGCGGTCGCTGAAGGTGGCTGGTCAGCTGAATTATTCATTCCCTGGTCGATGATGACCATGCCCGATCTAGATGGAGACAGGCGGGTAATGGGCTTTTACATCAGCAGGAATGTAGCCTATAAAAATGAACGCTGGGGCTGGCCGGCACTACCGCGAACAAAATCTATCTTCATGTCTCGATTACAGAAGTTTGAAGTTCAAGGTATTAATCCTAAACAGCAGTTCACCTTTTATCCCTATGCATCGGCGACCTATGACAACATTACCAGCCAGGATAGTTACAAGGCGGGATTTGATTTTTTCTGGCGGCCTATATCGAGCCTCCAATTAACCGCAACGATCAATCCCGATTTTGGCAACGTTGAATCTGACAATGTTGACGTTAACCTGACCTCATTCGAAACTTTTTTCCCGGAAAGAAGACCCTTCTTTCTGGAAGGACAGGAAATATTTGTGACATCTGCCAGGGCACGACAAGGTCGAGGCCGAAGGGGGACGCCAACAACCATGGTAAACACGCGCAGAATCGGCAGCCCACCAAAAGACCCTGATATTCCAGGACTGGAATTATCCGACCTGGAAGCTAATCAGCCGACAGAATTGGTCGGTGCCTTGAAGCTGACAGGCCAAAGCAATAAATTCCGTTATGGTGTACTCGCTGCAATCGAAGAAGATACTAAACTTCAAGGCACGCTCAATGGTGATGATATAGATGTGCTCCAGGACGGTCGCGATTTCGGTGTAGCCCGGTTTTTGTATGAGGATACAGCAGGTGGTGGAAGGAGATCACTCGGATGGATGAGCACGATCGTCGCCCACCCCCAGGGAGATGCTATTACCCATGGAATAGATGGTCACTATCTTTCAAATAACGGCAAGCTCAATTCCGAAGTCCAGCTTATGTATAGCGACATTGATGGTGTGACTGGTTCTGGTGGATTTGTTGACGTTAACTACACGCCTAAACAAGGCCGTAAACATATTTTTGGTTTTGATTATTTTGACGATAAGCTCGATATTAACGACTTTGGCTTCCTCAGGCGAAACGATGCGATTGGGGCGCGTTATAGCTACGAGGTTTCTGAATCCAACCTAGAAAGATTGAAATCTCGCTTCACTCGAGTATTTGCCAGCCAGGAGTACAACCAGGATGGCAAGGTCGTCCGCAGTGGAATATTTACCTTGCAGGACCGCGAATTTCAAAACAATTCTGCCCTGTTCACGGAACTGAATTATTTCCCCGGACGATGGGATGATATGAATAGCAACGGCAATGGTTCTTTTCGAGTAGAGGATCGCTGGCAGGCTGGAATTTTCTGGAATAATGATCGTGCTAAAAAGCTGAACATTGAGATTG
>SMVB01010432.1_pt1 | contig 15789 bp, 18 predicted proteins | sample 2456461 | NCBI WGS metagenome assembly SMVB01 (sample SAMN11095934, study PRJNA526329) | marine sediment metagenome | biome: Marine sediment; feature: Surficial sediment; material: Deep marine sediment; isolation source: Hadal surficial sediment | place: Pacific Ocean | collected 2014-05 | depth... | reverse complement strand
GCTTAACGCGACCGGCAGCATCATTATTGTTGTCGCAGTATTGGATAACCACATGCTAAGGAATGCTGTGACCGCCATGAAACCGCCTACGAGCCGCTTGGGATCGTTGCCGACACGTCGCAGCAACGATGCCGCAAAGCGGCGATGCAAATCCCACTTCTGAATGGCAATGGACAACAAAAACCCGCCAAAAAACAGAAATATAAGTGGATGTGCATAGGCGCCGGCCGCGACCTCGAACGGCACGATCCCGAGCACCGGCAACAACGCGATTGGCAACAAGGCGGTTACCGCCATCGGGATCGCCTCGGTGATCCACCACACCGCCATCCACAGCGCGATCGCCATGACTATTCGGGTCCCGGGATCGAGCGCGACGACCTGCCCGCCGCCGTCAGAAACTGTTGCGGGTAGCAACGCGACCACTAAGAGCGCACCCGAGGGCCCGGCAATGATAGCCAGACGACGATATTTTCCGTTGATCACTGGCCCCGCCTCAACCGCGACTTGGTACAATTAATCGCTTGGTAAATCGACATAGGCAACTGATCGTGGGATCGTTGGAGCGCAGTACGTGCCGTGCTCGGCATAAAGGCTTTCCTATTCTAATGTCCGATGATACGATGAGCCTATAACTCACTGTACTACTTATATATATTACCGAAAATGTAAATCACAATGTTGACCTTCGACATTTCCGGAGCACAAATAGACGGTGCGCGAGACTACCAAGAAGATGCCTTCCTAATCACAAATTTTAGTGATGCGGACGGTGACGGCGGGTCACTGGTTATCGTCGCCGACGGTATGGGCGGACACGCCGCCGGCAACGTCGCCAGCAACATGGCTGTGCAAACGTTCAACAAGCACGTTACCAGCAATTTCCCGAATGACAACCTGTCTGAGGTGTTACACGAATCGGTGCGCCAGGCAAACGAGTCTATAAAGGAGACCGTACGTGAAACGGCCGCTTTGAAAGGGATGGGGTGTACCCTGGTGGCGGTGGTGCTGGAAGAAAAATACATCCGTTGGGTCAGTGTCGGTGACAGCCACCTCTATCTCATACGCAACCAAGATCTCAAGAAAAAGAACGCCGATCATAGTTATGGCGGATTCCTGGACCGTATGGCAGCCGAAGGAACACCGGTCGAACCAGAAGCCGGCTTTTCGCGCAATATGCTTATGAGTGCGCTCACTGGCGATGAGATCGCCGAAATAGACTGCCCCGAAACACCACTCGAACTCGAACCTGGCGACCGCCTTATCGTCGCCAGCGACGGTCTCGACACCTTGAGCCACGGCAAAATGCTGTCCTTTGCTGCCGCAGCATCGACCGCCAAAGAATGTGTCGAGGCCCTCCTCCAGGGCGTTGAAGAAGCCAAGATGCCGCGCCAAGACAACACCACAATCGTGGTCATTGATGTCGGCGAAAAGGAAGATCGAACGCCGATAACTGACGCAACCATCCCGACTACCACGCTAACGGACGAAATTGAACTCGAGGCGCCCCGCCCGTTTGTCGCCGAAGAAGAGGAGGACGCAACGTCCTCCGGGACCGGGCTGATCGTGACCCTTGTCGTGCTGGTGTTGATAGGTGTGGCAGGCGGTGCCTATTGGTTCATGGCCTCTGGCCCGTCCGCGGGTCCGGATAAAATCGCCTCGGTCGATATCGAACAAATCGGCACAATAGAAATTACTGGAGAAGAGGTTCCACCTGACGTCGGGATTGAGGAGCCGCTTGAAGCCGATATTGAGGCCCCCGCGGAAATCGAGGACGTTGCCGCACCAACACCCGATTCAGAGGTAGTCGAAGCGACAGCGATCGTGGCGGGGGAACCGTTTAATGACATCTTAAAGTCGGGCGCGGCCGCACCCACGATGATCTGGCTCCCCGCTGGCCGCTTTGCGATGGGTGCTCGTGATAGCGGCGCCGCGTTTGACGAGCGGCCTCAGCATAACGTGACAATTAATAAATTTGCCATGAGCGTGCACGAAATCACCATCGCCCAATACAACCAATTCGCTCGTTCGACTGGACGCAAACCACCTAAGACGGGCGATCTGGACACCGTCAAGCACCCGGTTTTTTTCGTTTCGTGGAACGACACATTGGCTTATACCAAATGGCTATCTGCGCAAACCGGCAAGACTTATCGCCTGGCGACCGAAGCCGAGTGGGAGTATGCGGCCCGCGCCGGAACCACTACCCCTTATTGGTGGGGACGTAAGCTTAGCGGCGACCACGCCCATTGTTTCGCCTGCGAAACAGGGCTGGACCCGCGCCACCCGACCCGCGTAGGCCGCTTCGCTCCAAACGCATTCGGGCTGTATGACACCGCCGGAAATATCGAAGAATGGGTCTACGATTGTTACAATAAGAACTACCAAGGCGCACCTGATGACGGGTCGGTCTTTGAAGGCGGTGATTGTTCCATGCGCGGAGTACGCGGCGGCGCCTATTCGAGTGGCCCTAGGGCGCTACGCCCGTCGGCCCGCTCCAAGTTCCGTCAAAATGGAAGTAATGACAACATTGGGATACGCATCGTACGGGAACCCTAATGGGCTGCTTCACGGTTCGTTAGGGCTGAGGATTTATTCAAAATAGGATTGGAAGCCTTTGGAATGTGGCTACTTACCCTCTAGTGTGTGTAGGGAATTTTTCTGATGATCCGGATCGTGTTGACGACAATATTGTTGATCGGCTCCGCGACGATCCCTGATCGCGCCGGCGCCGATCGTGGGTATTTTTCGCATCTGGGGGCGGGCCCAGATCACCGCGCTGGGGCGTTCTACGGCAACGGACCGGATCGCCAGCCGGGATCCGGTTTTCGAACGCAACGGAGCCGCGAGCACAACGGCTACCATTTAGGCAATGGCGCGGTGAAGCCGTTCCACTACCACCGCCAACGTGAGCGCCGCGCTTACATCGATGACTTCAATATTCGCCGTCCATATCATTCTGCTGACAGCAGCAGCTCGAAACCCCGCCGAGCACCCTACAATCCCAATTATCTGGGGCGCAATTTGCACCACGGCGATTAGACACGCCAGCGCGATTAAGGCGACCTGGGCGATCAGTTGCCGCGACGATCATGCAGTTTTGCATTGCATGAAGATCGTCTGACCGTGAGACTTACGGGGGGTCTTACACGCCACCGAAGATGATTTCACTCGAATCGAACGGCGGTGCAGGGCGCGTCGCTCCGGCGGGAATTGGGGACTAACCCAATTTTCGCGCCCCGCCCGGCGATAATTGGTTGTGCGCTAGCGGCTCGACGCATGGCGAGTAATGGCCGTATCAAATCCAATTATCGTCTCGCGCAACCGTCGTAGTAAAATAATTCCCGGCAGCGCGATAAGCACCGTCGCACCGAAAAAAATTGACCAACCCCACATTTCGACGAAAAGACCCGCGGGCGGACCGACGAACACGCGCCCAAGGCTCGCAGCCCCGGTCAGTAACGCAAATTGTGTCGCCGTATATCGTTGGTCACAGATCGCCATCAACAACGCGACCAGGGCGGCTGTTCCCATACCGCCGGAGAAATTTTCCAGCGCAATAACGATAACCGTCATGACGTAGGATTTAGCGGTCAGCGCCAGCACTAAAAATCCGAGATTGGAGATCGTCTGCAACACGGCGAATATCATCAAAGACCGGTATAGCCCCCAACGAAACATCAAGATGCCACCGAATATCCCGCCCGGCAGCGTTATGGCAATGCCGAGGCCTTTATAGATTGCGCCGACCTCGGTTAGACTAAAGTCCAGCGCACGGACAAAAAAAGCGATACCGAGACGGCCGGCGGCAGCGTCCCCCAATTTGTACAAGCACACGAGCGCCAGCAGCGCCACGGCGTGCCGTCGCTGGAAGAATGCACGAAAAGGTAAGATCATCGCCGCGTGCAAATCTCGCGGCCTCTCGACCGGCAGCGTGGATTCGTGTGCGACTAGGGTTGCGGCGAGTCCGACTACGGCGACGCCGGCAATCGTCGCGTACGCCGCACCGAATCCGACTCGGTCGGCGAGGATGAAGGTGCCCGCACCCGCTACCATCAGCGCCACACGGTAACCGGCAATCGACAATCCAGCACCCAAACCGCGCTCGCTCGGGCGTAAGATTTCTGCACGCTACGCGTCGACGGCAATATCTTGTGTCGCCGATGCCAACGCGAGACCCAATGCCAGCCATGCGACCAACATAATGTGCGTAGTCGGGTTCTGGAGCGCGAGCGCGAGTATCACCGCGATTACGACGAGCTGACTTGCCGCCATCCAACCGCGCCGTCGGCCCAACCAGGGTGGGCAGAACCGATCGAGCAGTGGCGCCCACAGAAATTTTAAGACGTAGGGCATGGTTACGAGCGAAAACAGACCGATTGTTTTAATATCAATATCGGTTTCCGCGAGCCACGCCTGCAACGTGCTATCGGTCAGGGCAAACGGCAGCCCCGACGAAAATCCGAGCACGGTAAGGACACCGAGCCGCCGGCGAATTCCGGGCGTGAATATTTGCCCACTCGCGTCGCGTTTTGTACGCGTGTCCCCGCCGGCTGCCATCGCTGGGCAGTTTATAACCCGAATTTGTCCATAACAACCCCCACACGACCCCACCATAGAGCGCTATAACAAGCGCAGTCTGCGCTATTAGCGGTCAGGTAATTGGTCGGAAAACGGCCAAGGTCGACCGCGTGTTAAAAAGCGGTTGACGGCGCTTAACGTGTTCGCCTGAGCTCGGAATCCGCAAAGTTCTAAACGACCCCCCGGTCCCTTAATTATTGTTTTCATTGGGTCGACAAAGCAGAAACGTGACATCTTTTGTATTTTTCAACGGTACATAAACGCTCGGGCGCACTACGCTACTTCGCGAACCAAGGCGCCCGCGTGTTATACTACACGTTACTTAGATATCACCGTACGCCCGAGGCAGCCTAGGAACCGGATCCAAGTGTCACACACCCAGGAACAATTGATCGACAATTTTGGTCGTCGCATCACCTATATCCGGCTTTCGGTGACTGACCGTTGCGATTTCCGCTGCGTCTATTGCATGTCAGAAGACATGACGTTTCTTCCGCGCGCGAAGATCCTAACGCTCGAGGAGATCGCGCACATCGCGGCTGCGTTCGTTCGACACGGTGTCGACAAAATCCGGATTACCGGCGGCGAACCGCTGGTACGGCGCAATGTCGTAAAACTCCTGAGCGATATCGCCGCCTTAGATGGCTTATCCGAGCTGACCCTCACCACCAATGGTTCGCAGCTCCCGCGACTCGCCGACGCAATTCGCGCTGCCGGGGTACGACGGCTGAATATCAGCCTCGATTCGCTTGACCGCGATCTATTCCGACGGCTAACGCGGACCGGCGATCTGGACCAGGTACTGGCAGGGATCGAGGCTGCGCGTGCGGCAGGCTTCGACAAAATAAAAATTAATGCCGTGATCCTTAAGAATCGCAATCATCACGAAGTAATTCCCCTAGTTGAATTTGCTAGTAGCCGCGGAATGGATATATCGTTCATCGAGGAAATGCCGCTCGGTGCAATCGAGGACCACGATCGCGCCGAGGCGTATTACAGTAGCGATGAAATTCGCCGGGATCTTAATACGCGCTTTACGCTCGTCCCGACGACCGAAACTACCGGCGGTCCGGCACGCTACTTCAAGATGGCCGCAACGCAGACAAAGGTGGGTTTTATTTCCCCCCATAGCCATAATTTCTGCGACACCTGCAATCGGGTGCGTCTAACCGCCGAAGGGCGCCTATTATTATGCCTCGGCCAGGAGCATTCGGTCGACCTGCGGCAACTTATACGCGCGCATCCAGGTGATACGGAGCGCCTTGACGAGGCCATCCGTCAATCAATGTCGATCAAACCCCGCGGACACGAATTCGACCTGACGGAGAAACCGATCCTCTTTCGTCACATGAACGCAACCGGGGGGTAATTCATCCCGCCGTTTCGGATCCTTACGGCTTCCGACCATTTTATGCGGTGCCGTGGTAGCGCATTGGATCTGATTGCCTTAATGGTTAGTGGCGAAGGAAAGTTCCACCGGCGCAAAAGCGCCTCGCCCTCCGCACCCACCTCGAGTCGGCAAATGATGACCGTACTCCACAATCTTTTCGCTCGAGCGGCGCCATGAAAATTATCGCGCGGCCGGCGTGGTGCATGTTGCTTTTGCTAGTTTCGCAACCTGTCATAGCGGCCGACCAACTACTGCTTCGAATCGCCATCACCACCACCACCGATGATTCGGGTTTAATGAAGGTCCTCATTCCAGCGTTCGAATCGAAAACACACTACACGACGCACGTCCTAGCGGTGGGCACCGGCAAAGCGCTGCGGCTTCTCGCGAACGGTGATGTCGATGTTGCCATAACCCACGCGCCAGCACTTGAGGTTGCGCTGCTTGACGCCGGTGACGCCCTCGATCGCCGCCAGTTTATGTTCAACGATTTCGTGCTCGTCGGTCCGCAAGGTGATCCCGCTGCGGTAAGTGCGGCCGCAAGTATTGAAACTGCGTTCCGACGGATCCACGAGCGACACGTGCTATTCGTGTCGCGCGGCGACGGCTCCGGCACACACGAACGGGAAAAATCAATCTGGCAGAACGCCGGCATCGTGCCGATCGGCGATTGGTACCGCGCAACCGGGCAAGGGATGGGTCAAACGATCGCGATCGCAACCGAACTCGACGGCTACACACTAACTGATCGGGGAACCTGGCTGGCCTATAGCACCAGCAGCGGCCTGGCGGTGTTATACCAAGGCGACGAGCGTCTATTCAATATCTATAGCGTCATGGCAGGAAATCCGGATCTACACCCCGACCTGAATCACGCCGGTGCGATTGCGTTGATCCGGTGGTTGTTATCGAACGCAGCAGCGACGCTGATCCGCGATTTCAGAATTGATGGCCAACAACTCTATGTACCACTATTGGTCGCGACCCAAGCCCGGGTCTCGTTCGGTACGAAACGGTGAATGAACTCCTTGGTGCCGGTGCCGACGCCGCGCATTTGCTGTTTAGCGGAGACGCGGAATTATGGATGATAATCGTTGTTTCTTTTTCTGTTTCACTGCGCGCGATTATGTATGCAATCCCAGCTGCCGTTAGCGTCGCATTTGTTCTCGCCTACTTTCAATTTCCCGGCCGTCGTACCTTGGTTGTCGCATTTAACACCCTAATGGCTATGCCCGCGGTCGTCGTTGGTCTGACGGTTTATCTATGCCTGTCGCGCAGCGGACCCTTAGGTGATTTGCGGCTCCTGTTCACGCAACAAGCCATGATTATTGGTCAGGTCGTCCTGTGCTTTCCGCTGCTGGTCGCGATGAGTCATGCGGCCTTTCAATCGGGTGATCAGCGCGCTTGGGAAACCGCCGTCACGCTCGGCGCAAACAGCTGGCACGCCATGCGAACGGTGATGTATGAAGTCCGCTTTGGCCTGCTCGCGGCGATCATCGCGTCGTTCGGACGCATAATTGCGGAAGTGGGTTGCTCAATGATGGTCGGCGGTAATATTCTCCACCACACACGAAATATACCCACGGCGATTGCGCTCGAAACAAGCAAGGGTGCATTTGCACAAGGCATCGCTCTCGGTGCCGTACTGCTTGCGTTCGCCTTAACGCTCAATTTGATTCTAGCCGCACTACAGGGTGGCGGCGAAATCCACACACAATGACCAATCACACTCAAATCTGCGTTTACTTGGAAAGGCTCCTACTTGTACTCGGTTCGCGCGTGGTGCTCAAGATCGATGAGTTGTCAATCAAACAAGGGGCGCTGACACTGCTAACCGGTCCCAACGGATCGGGTAAGACATCCCTGTTGAAGGTCCTTGCCGGTTTGCTGGTACCGCGACGTGTCCAAATTACCTGTAACGGATCGCCGATGGGCACGGCTGAGGCAATGGTCTATTGGCGTGGCCGCCACATTTACCTACACCAGCAGCCGTATTTGTTCGATACCACCGTTGCGGAAAATGTTGGCTACGGTCTCAAGTTGCGCGGATACGGCCGAGTACAGCGGGATATTCAAATTCGCACGGCACTCGCCTGGGCACGGCTCGACCATCTGGCCGATCGACCAACCCACGCGCTTTCGAGCGGTGAAAAGCAAAGAGTCGCGCTCACTAGAGCAAGAATACTCAACCCGGCCGCGCTGCTGGCAGACGAGATTACGTCGAACATGGATAGCGTGAGTCGTGAACAAACCAAGTCGTTGCTGCACGACTTGAGCCGTTCCGGCGTCACGGTGATCGTTGCGAGCCACGAAGTCGGGCAATTCGACGATATTGCCGATGAACATCTCACTCTGGATGGCGGGCAGCTAATAACCGATCCGATAGTGGGCGATGTCATCCCGCTCAAACACCAACAGCGACCATAAACTGCAAACTCGGATTTATTCCGCATTTGTGCCGACATTGAACTCAGTGGAGGGCTATTGAATTCCACGCAGGTAAATATCGCTAGAAAAGATAGGAAATATTCCGCTTGATTAATTGCGTTCATTTCATGACTCTGCCGTGCTCACGACAATGGGTGGGCAATGCCGCCTAATAAGCTAGGCGGCGACATCGCCGGTGTGATCCTCGCGGGCGGACGTGGGTCTCGTCTCGGTGGCGGCGATAAGGGCTTGGTCGACGTCGCTGGCCGGCCCATGATCAGCCATGTAATCGACCGCTTCGCGCCACAGGTCAGTACATTGTCGATTAACGCGAATAGGAATGCCGCTCGCTACCTCGAATTCGGCTATGCGGTCGTGGCAGACACGCTGGGGAATTTTGCCGGACCGCTGGCAGGGATCGCCGCAGCGCTGCAACACTGCGCATGCACATATCTCGCTATCGCCCCATGTGACTCACCGTTTCTACCGAGCGATTTGGTTGTCAGACTTGCCACCGCGCTCGAAAATGCACCGACCGGGATCAGTGTCGCGATGAGCGGTGCACGCCTGCAGCCAGTCTTTGCCCTGATTTCAACAACGCTGCTAGTTTCGTTGACGGACTATCTCGCCGGTGGTAGCCGAAAAATTTCGCCGTGGTATCGCCAACAAAACATGGTCGAGGTGGACTTCGGTGTTGACGAATCACCGTTCGCCAATATCAATTCTCCTGACGATCTGGCCGCGGCCAGCGCCAAACTGCGGGTGCAATGAAGACCTTTCGCTACCGCGGTGTGCCGGTAATTGGATTTGCGGCATTCAGCGGCAGCGGCAAAACGACGCTCTTGCGACGTCTTATTCCAACGCTACGCAAACGCGGAATACGCACAGCGGTGGTCAAACATGCGCATCACGCTTTCGAGATCGATTACCCCGGCAAGGACAGTTACGAATTGCGCAAAGCCGGTGCCAGCCAGGTTCTCGTTGGTTCCGGTGATCGATGGGCCATGATGGTCGAGACCGTTTCGACCCAAGATCCTGCCTTGACGGACTTTCTCCAACATTTGGTCCTTGCCGACATCGACCTGATCGTGGTTGAAGGCTTCCGTTGGTTAAGCTTTCCGAAGATCGAGGTCACAAGAAACGCCAACGACGGTCGCTTGTTCTATCCGGACGACGACTTTATTATCGCCATCGTCACCGACGATGTAGATGCCCATAAAAACGCGCTCCCGGCACTCAATCTTGAGCACGTTGACGAGTTGGCGGATTTTCTCGTCGAATACTGTAGGGCGGCCGTCAAGGTGTGATCATGGTAGTCGTGTGTGTTCGGCGCGGTTCGGCAATGTCCAGAACGACCGTGTGGATCGACGTTTCATCTTAATTAACCTGGACACGTAAACGCTCAAATGCAAAATGACGTTGTAAGAGCGCAGCCAAGCTGCGAGGACGATTACGATCCCGCCTCATTGACCTGCGACGAGGCCCTGGAACGGATCCTTGAAACCGTTTCGGCCGTAACCGATACCGAAACCCTTGCCGTGCGCGATGCGCTGGGTCGGGTCTTGGCGGAACCAGTGATCTCCGCCATCGACGTACCATCGCACACAAATTCAGCAATGGACGGCTATGCGGTACGCGCCGACGATTTGCCGCACCGCGGGACGAAACGCCTCAAGATTATGGGCAACGCATTTGCCGGAAAACCGTATCGGGGACAAGTCGGCCGAAATCAAACAATTCGGATCATGACCGGTGCAGTTGTCCCGCCCGAAACCAATATCGTCATAATGCAGGAGCAAGTCGAGACCGACGGCCATCACATTACCATCGACGGCCGGCACAAAATCGGACAAAACGTTCGCGCTGCGGGTGAAGATATGGTCGCGGGTTCGGTCGTATTACGCTCGGGCCGGATCATCGGTCCTGCTGAGCTTGGTCTCGTTGCTTCGCTTGGCATCGGCGAACTCTCTGTCAAACGACGTCCTCGCGTCGCCTTCTTTTCTACCGGTGATGAGCTTCGTGGGGTCGGCGAGAAACTGAACATTGGCGAGATTTACGATAGTAATCGTTACACCCTGCATGGCATGTTGCGCCGCTTGGGCGCCGATATTATCGATATGGGTGTGGTCAGAGACGAGCGCGATGCGGTCGATAGCGCGCTCGTGCAGGCTGCCGCTAGCGCCGATGTCGTGATCACTTCCGGCGGCGTTTCGGTCGGCGAAGCCGATTATATCAAGGAAGTATTGACCGAGATCGGTACGATTCGTTTCTGGAAGGTCGCGATGAAACCGGGCCGCCCCTTGGCCTTTGGCACTATCGATGGGTCCGTTTTTTTCGGCCTGCCGGGAAATCCCGTCTCTGTGATGGTCACATTTTACCAATTTGTACAGCCGGCGTTGCTGGCGATTATGGGCGCCGAGCAACAACCACAACTGTTGATTAAGGCGTTGGCCGCAAATGCATTGAAGAAACGCCCTGGACGGGTGGAATATCAGCGCGGATTCTTAAGCACAAATGAAGCCGGTGAGCTGATCGTCGCAACCGCTGCCGATCAAGGCTCGGGAATATTAAGCTCGATGTCCAATGCCAACTGTTTCGTCGTACTACCGATGGCCAGCGGGCATATCGAGGCTGGCAGCCCGGTCGAGGTACAGCCGTTTTTCGGCATTATGTGACCCGATACAAATGAGTTTCGCACCTAATCCCGCGCGACAAAGAAAAAAATGTAACGCGTCTCCAGTGGGTGCTTCGCTCGATGTTTAAGGTTCCAATCTCCGTTCGGAAACGAGTCTAACCACGGGGAACACCAAGACCGCGGAGATAAGTAACGAATTTAAATTAAATATTTTTTGTTTTTCTTCCCGTGTACTTCGTGTTCTGCGTGGTTAGATAATATTCGCGTAGCTCAGATTTCGATCTGCATGCCGTCGTAGGCCACCTCCCACCCCGCGGACTCGGCAATTTTTCTTTCCTCGGTATCGCTAATAAGGATTGGGTTGGTCGTGTTGATGTGGATAAATACTTTACGCTTGATGCTTAAGTCACCGAAAGACGCTATCGTGCCCTCCTCACCGGATACGCTCATGTGACCCATGCGTTGCCCGGTCTTAATCCCCACGCCGTCACGAATCATTTCGTCATCGACCCATAGCGTGCCGTCGAAGAATATGAAATCGGCACCGCTGATACGCGTTTTTAGGGCATCGGTCATGCGCGCACACGCGGGCATGTAAAAGAATTTAGTCGCGCCGTTACGATCCTTGACCTCAAGCGCGATTGTGTCTTCTTCGACGGTACCAAAATTCTCGCCTTGGTTCTCATCTTCGAGCCACAGCGCAACTTTTCCGGGGACTGCGAACGGAACCACGTTTAGCCCTAGAGATTCACCGTCGGGACGGACAATTTCAACTGCTTCGTTTAGTGCGATCGGGTGCCGCACAACGAATTTCGGGTTGAGAACATTGAATATCGTATTTGCTTCGAGCACGGACAACACCCGCGGCGTCGCATAGAGATTAAACGCCTGCGATTCTCTCAAATTCAATAATCCCGCAACGTGATCGACGTCCGCGTTGGTTAGCATGACCGCCACTATTGGGCTCGACCGCAATGCGCCGCTAGGATGCAGAATGGCGTTATCGTTAATTTGCTGCCGCAGATCCGGCGATGCATTGAATAAAACCCATTGACTGCCATCGGCGCTTACCGCGATAGACGACTGTGTTCGGGCGGGCGCATGGGGGTCCTTTTGGCGCGCGCGGCGGCTGTTGGGGTGGTTGCAATTCCACTGCGGGTAGCCACCGCCGGCGGCGGAGCCTAAAACTCGAATAAACATTGTTATATTTCCAAATGCGGTTCCAATCAGAAACGCGCGTTTGCGGTCTCGCTAGCTTTCGTCCACCGTTATACCGCGCGTATTAGCTACTACCCATCGGTGCCCGTCATCTAGTACTTCTTTTTTCCAGAATGGGGCGCGCGATTTCAGCTCTTCCATTACATGACGACTAGCGTCGAACGCCGCCGCGCGATGCGCGGACCACACTGCGACCAGAACAATCGGATCACCGGGCCGTAAATCACCCACGCGGTGGATCACCAGGACCTCCAAAAGATCCCAGCGCGTCCTCGCGTCGGTACAAATTTCCTCGAGATGTCGCTCGGTCATACCAGGGTAGTGTTCTAAGGTCATCGCGCGCACATTGTCGTCCTCGTTGATATCGCGCATCGAACCGACAAAAACGGCTGTCGCACCGAATTTTCCGAGTAACTCGGCGTGTTCGTCCTGATATTGCACCAACTCACGCCACGGGTCGAAGGGTCGGTCCAGGATCTCAACCGCCACGGCTTAGCCCCCGGTCACAGGTGGGAAATAGGCCACCTCATCGCCGTCGCTGAGCGCCGTTTCGAAATCACAGTAACCCATATTGACGGCGGCTAAAACACTAGCAGGTAACGCAGCGTCACTGCTGATCGCGGCCCAGGCCGAACCGACCGTCATGCCGTCGGTAAAGTCCAAGGTCGCCTCGCGCCTTTGTAGAGACTCCGCTAAACTTGCGAATAGTTTAATTTTAATACTCATCACTAACTCGCTGGAATATTCGCTCACTCAAATTTATCGTCAACCAATATCTTATCGCAACGGCCGCGAAATTGAACAATTATGTCCAAACTGACCCATTTTGATACCCACGGAAATGTGCACATGGTCGATGTTGGCGCCAAACCGACGAGCCAGCGACGCGCCATTGCACAAGGCCAGATCTCCATGTCGTCCGATACGCTCGCATTAATTATTGCCGGCAGGCTCAAAAAGGGGGATGTCCTCGGCGTTGCCCAAATCGCCGGGATCATGGCGGCCAAGCGCACCGCCGATCTCGTTCCGCTATGCCACCCCCTAGCTTTAACTAAGGTCGAGATCGAGTGCGAGCCGGACGTCGCCCACGCCATGGTTAATTGTCGAGCTACGGTCGAAACACGCGGTCAAACCGGGGTTGAAATGGAGGCATTAACCGCTGTTCAGATCACCCTGCTTACGATTTATGACATGTGTAAGGCGGTTGATCGTGGCATGGTCATGTCGCAGATCCAACTACTTGAAAAATCAGGGGGAAAGTCCGGCACGTGGCGACGCGCAGACCCCGAACCTGGCAACTAGGCCTTTTTCTCATTTTTAGTCGTACCTGTTGGTCTCCTGGGGGTCTTGCGAACTAACCGCGGGCAAACGAAGAATGGTATTATATTGCCATTCGCAAACTCCCGTACTGCGGAGGTCCAAATGGCAGAGAATTTATTCAATACGCGTTTAAGTGACGAAATTAAAATTTCGCCGGCCGCGGCGGCGCAGCTGTCCGCGCTGATCGAAGATGAAGAAGGTGTCGAGGGGATCCGGATCTACGTCTCCGGCGAGGGTTGCAGCGGTATGAGCTACGCCATGACCTTCGTCGAGAAACCAAATCAATACGATTCCGTTCTCGAATTAAACGGCATCAAAATGTACGTAGATGCGATCGCGCTGGGGTTTTTGGAGGGCGTCGAAATTGATTATAAATCCGAAGGCCTGAATGAGAGCTTTGTTTTCAAAAATGCATTTGCCCAGTCAGGCGGCAGCGGAACCTGCGGCGGCTGCGGTGGCGCCGGCGGCAATAGCTACTAAAGGTCGACTATTACTGATTGCACACCCGGGCAGTTATCGCATTGCCCCTTATCTCAACGCGGCCCGACGCATGGGACTGGAGGTGTTAATCGCGTCGCGCGGTGAACACTCACTGATTTCGGAAATTCACCAGGGCTTGCACGTCGACCTGGACGATCCCGCATACGCGCTCGCCCGCATCCTGGAAGTTGCCCGGGGAGCACCGTTTGCCGGTGTTCTCGGCTGCGACGACACCACCGTGGAACTCGCAGCACTGGCAGCGGATGCACTCGCGTTACCACATAACCCGCCCACGGCCGCGCGGTTGACCCGGCGCAAAGATCTGGCTCGCGCCCATTTGGCGAAATTCGGATGTGCGGTTCCCATACATCGCGTCGTCGACCTCACCCGCGCCGTCAAAGATCAGGCCGCCGGACTGACTTGGCCGTGTATCGTCAAGCCGCTAAATCTCTCGGCGAGTCGCGGCGTTATCCGCGCCGATGACCTCGCCGAATTTATCGTTGCTTGCGATCGGATCCGCAAAATCATCGCGGAATCAAGTGACGAGTTCGAACGCACGCACGTACTTGTCGAAGCATATATCGATGGGTTCGAGGTCGCATTTGAGGGCTACCTGGTTAACGGTGAGTTGAAAACACTGGCTTTGTTTGACAAACCTGACCCGCTGTGTGGGCCGTATTTCGAAGAGACTATTTACGTAACGCCCTCGCGCTTGGATCAGGCGACCCAATCACGCATCGTGCACTGCGTTGCCCGGGCGTGCAACGCCTATGGTTTGTGTACGGGTCCAATACACGCCGAGTTGCGCATCGACGAGCGCGACGTCTGGATACTGGAAGTTGCCAGCCGCACGATTGGCGGAGACTGCTCGCGCAGCCTGGATGTGGGTGAGGATTTCAATCTTGAGGAGTTTGTGATCTCGCTGGCCATCGGCAAACCGCAAACGGCAAGGACTCCGGACGAGGCGCGCGGCGTGATGATGATCCCAATCAAGCAACGCGGCGTCCTGAGGCGTGTCGAGGGCCTAACCGATGCACGCAGTGTAGCGAATGTAATAAGCGTCGATATCCTGGTTCATTCGGGTCACGAGTTGGTACCGCTGCCGGAGGGAAACCAATACCCTGGATATATTTTTGCGCGAGGCCAGTCTCCGGGTAACGTCGTGAGTGCGCTGCGCGAAGCGTACTCGCGGTTGAACTTCGTGGTCGCGCCGGCTTTCAAGGTGATCGCCGAATAAGTTCGTCCCATTGAGTATCGCTGTGGGTGCCCTACGCCAGCCTATTTCTTGCTCCCGCCGCCCGCCTGATAGCCGGCTGGTAATTGGCCGTAGTCGCCTTCTTCGAAAAAAAATCCGAGCATGTGCTTTTCGATCAATTCGATATGTTGCACGTCGGCCGTGGTGAGTCCGTTCTCATTGATGATGGTGGTAAGCCGTTCGAGCCACTGTTTCCACCCTTCCCGGGACACGTTTTCGTAGATGCGCTGACCCAGCGCACCAGGATGCGGCAATTTGTCCAAGCCTTCGGCGTCCTCTTTCAAGACCACACAATGTACTGTTCTTGCCATGGAAAACTCCTCCACCGACCGATTTTGTATCGTCGCATATCGCCCCGCAATTGTCGCCACGAATGTGCCGATGCGATATCACAAGATATCTTCGTGATCGGTCGCGATGCGCTGCGACAACGGCGTTTATTTACCGCCTTCGGCGCACTCCACCGCGACGCCGATATGGCCG
>SMVB01030265.1_pt1 | contig 15790 bp, 13 predicted proteins | sample 2456461 | NCBI WGS metagenome assembly SMVB01 (sample SAMN11095934, study PRJNA526329) | marine sediment metagenome | biome: Marine sediment; feature: Surficial sediment; material: Deep marine sediment; isolation source: Hadal surficial sediment | place: Pacific Ocean | collected 2014-05 | depth... | reverse complement strand
TTCTGTCAAGGATGTCTGGGTCGAAGTCCGGCGGTTCGGCATTTCATGCTGGGTACTTCCGAGTCTCCGGCGGCGGTCACGCAATCGCTCGACACCGCCGTTCTCGTCGGGCCACTACGACTGCCTGCGTATCTGGAGAGAACCCAGATCGCGACACTGGAGGGAAATGGGGAGGTCGGACTCGATGAGTTCAACCGCTGGCTCGGCGGCTTTCGAGACAATTTCCTTCGCGCGGTTTCGCTTGGCCTGGCTCGGGAATTGGGGTCGCGTCGAATCGTGGCTGCTCCCTCGCGGGCCCCTTTCGAGTTTGACTACCGAATCAGGCTGCACGTAGACGACCTGATTGCGATGGAGGACGGCAGACTGCGCGTGTGGTTGCGGTGGACGTTGATTCCGGAGGGCGAAACGGAATCCGTGAAACTCTTCGTGATGGATGAAGTCCTCGAGATTGCGGGGGGCTCCGTCGAGGATCTCGTGCGAGCACACGACGAAGCGATCGACGAATTGGTTCGGCGTATCGCCATCGAGGTCGTTGCGCTCGAGTCGAACGATTGAGGGGGGCGAGGCCGCCTTGTCTGCCAACCGTTCCATGGGTGCGCCCCTTCTCTTTTCGCGGGCTACGCTGGCGGTCGCGATCGTCAGCGCTCTCACATTTCGCCTGATCGCGGCGCCGAGCGCGGTGCCGCAGAATTTCCTCTAGAGAACTCTGGGAGTTGAAGACATCATGGGAACCCGAGCCGCCGCCGGTCTAGAAGCTTGGCATCGTGTCGTCCAAGACATGAACGCTGAATCGCTCGACGAACTCCTCGCGGATGACGTCGTATTCCATTCCCCCGTCGTCCACACTCCCCAAGAGGGCAAGGCTCTGACGAAGCTCTATTTGATGGCGGCCTTCAACGTGTTGCCGGGCCAAGCTTCGGCCGAGAATGGGGAAAAGAAAGCGAAGGGGAATTTCGAATACGTGCGTGAGGTCGTCGGCGAGAACGACGTCGTTCTCGAATTCGTGACCCAGCTCGATGGGATCACCGTCAACGGAGTCGATTTGATTCGATTCAATGACGAAGGCAAGATCGTCGAATTCAAGGTCATGATCCGACCGCTGAAGGCGATCCAGAAGATTCACGCGCAAATGGCGCAGATGCTCGAAGGATTGAAAAATCGGGATCTCTCCGCCGAGTCGTGACCCGTACATCGATTGTCGAATGAGGTCCGCTCTGCCTCGATCGCCCGCTATGATCCGGCGGATGTCCTCTTCCTCCCGTCGCCGGTATCAGCTTCGTCGTACAGACCTCAATCAACAGATCGAAGACCTGCTCGCCGCCGCGAGTCGCGAAAACACGCAGGCCGAGGACCTCGAACTCGTTCGTCAGATCTTGGTGACGGGCGTTCATCTCCTGCGCGATCAGACCTCACGAGCCGAATTGAAGCTCATCAACAGTGCGCTCAAGGAATTGCGCCACGCCTTTCGCGTATTCAAGCCCTACTCACAAATGCGTAAGGTGGCGATCTTCGGAAGCGCACGGACGGAGCCTGCGCATCCCGACTGGATTCACGCGCGGGCTTTCGCGGAAAGGATCGTTCGTGCTGGATGGATGGTGATCACCGGCGCGGGCGGTGGAATCATGAGCGCGGCGCAGGGGGGTGCCGGACGAGACGCATCGTTCGGCGTGAATATTCGGCTGCCCTTCGAGCAGGAGGCGAACGAGACCATCGCCGGAGATCCGAAGCTCATCAACTTCCGATACTTCTTCAGCCGCAAGATCATCTTCGTCAAGGAAGCCCATGCGATCGCGCTCTTCCCGGGTGGGTTCGGCACGCATGACGAGGGATTCGAAGCGCTCACGCTGATTCAGACGGGCAAGAGCGAGATGGTTCCGATCGTCTTCGTTGATGCGCCCGGAGGACGCTATTGGCGAGATTGGCTCGAATACGTCGAGACCCATCTCGCGGAGCGGGGCTTGATCGCGCGGGAGGACCTGAATCTATTTCGCGTTGCCGATTCGGTGGACGAAGCCGTCGAGGAGATCGAAGGCTTCTATCGAAACTATCATTCGAGCCGTTATGTCGACGGAAAGCTCATCTTGCGGCTGCACGTCGCGCCGAGTGATGTCGAACTCGAAGCGTTGAACGACGAATTTTCGGATCTACTCGAATCGGGAAGTATCGAGCGGACCGATGTGCTTTCGGGTGAGGAAAGCGAAACCGCCCATCTTCCGCGGCTTCGACTCCATTTCAATCGCAAGGCGGTGGGTCGGCTCCGCGGCTTGATCGATCGGCTGAATGGCTTCGCCGAAGAACCGGCGCCACCGAGCGATGCGAGACGTCGAGAAATTTTCGCCACACCGATTCCAGAGGAACAAGTCGAAGCGGAATATGAAGAGGATGAATAGAGTCGACGAATGACATCAGACGGTGAGTCGAACATCCGTCACGCCGTCGAGAAAAGTGGACGCCAAACCGCCGGCTCGCGCCCGTGCAAAGGCTGAATTCGCGATCAGAGGAATGAGACGTCGTGCCGCGCTATGGAAGGGCGTCGTTCCCATGATCAACCTGGGCGGGATCGCGGCGAGGCGTTGGATCCGGTCGATTTCGGGTCCGCGTCGGGCCTCGACCTGTCGTGCCGCCTCTTCGAAGTGGCGGCCTCCGCGAAGCGCGGGAACGAGAACGTTGGCCGCCACGATTGCGTCTCGCAGGGCTAGATTCAGACCTTGGGCTCCGACGGGTGACATCGTGTGAGCCGCGTCGCCGATGAGCAGCGTGTTCGGGCTCGACCATCCCAGAACACGATCCGTTGCGGTGTCGAGTAGGAAGGGTCGACTGAACTCGTCTCGATGCTGGATCAGATGAGCCGCAAGCTCAGGCTCTGTGTGCTGGCTCATTGCCTCGATCCACTCGTCGAATCCGCGCGCTCGCAGCTGGCCGTAGGAACCCTTCAGAATCACCCAAGCTACTTGAAGCAGGCCGTCGGGGGCGCGGACCGCGATGAGCAAGTGTCCGTTTCCGAGTTCGAGGCGAAATCGAGAATCGGTCCACGACTCGGGGTAGGGCAGCTTGAACCAGACGACGTCGAGGGGAAGACTCCTCGTGCGAACGGGTGGGGCCAAACGTTTTCGAATGATCGAACTGCGGCCGTCCGCGCCGATCACGAAGGGCACCCGCATCCTTTCTTCATGATCGCTGCCCGAGGACGAGAGGCGCAGGGTGATTCCGCCGTCGCCTTCCCGGACCCAGCCGCGCACCGTGCTTCCACGGCGCAATTGGAACGCGCCGGTCTCCTCGCAGAGAGCGACGAGAGATTCGAGGAGTTCGGGCTGGGAGACAACGGTCGGTGGACGCGAGTCGAATTGCGCGGCTTCGACTTCAATGAACCGCACACGATTCAGGTATCCCTCGAATCTGTCCGGAACGACGGTGGAGATGTCGTCCAACGAGACGCCCGCCTCGCGCAATGCGCGAATGCCGCTCGGCATCAGCACTTCCCCGCGAAACTCTCGTGAGAAATCGGTTTGGCGTTCGATCAGAACCGTTTCGATTCCACGCGAGGAAAGCAGGTAGGCCAACAAGGCGCCCGCGGGTCCTGCTCCGACGATCGCAACCTGCGCTTCCATCGATTCACCGGGTCGGGAGGTGTTGGGAGAGGCTACCCCATGATTCACGGAATCAAGCGTTTCGTCGAGTACGTTCCCGTTCCGCTGGGCTAGGCGGGCTCAGTATCGCGTGCCACTGGCCCATCGGGGTCCGCACTGGGGCCGTGCAGGCCGATCCTGGGCCTGCGGGAAGTGACACGGGATTCCGTTATGCTTCGCGGTTCCAAGAAAGCAGTTGAAGAGAGGATTCGAGATGTCTGAAGTACCGAGTTGGGATCAGGCGATCGCTACGCTGACGGGTCCTGGTTGCCCCTTCGAGATCGTCGAGAAGGAGATCGCGGGCAATATCACCAAGGTCTTCAAGAACACGCCGAATTCGTTGCGCGAGCGGTTTCAGACGGCACGGCTTCATGCGGACAAGATTTTCCTGGTCTACGAAGATGAGACCTGGACCTTCACGGACACGATGCGCCGCGTCGATGAGATCGCGGATGCACTGGTGTCCCACTACGGCATCACGCCGGGCGATCGCGTTGCGATCTCGATGCGCAACTACCCCGAGTGGATCATGTCTTTTGCTGCGATCGTTTCCGTCGGCGGAATCGCCGTTTGCATGAACTCGTGGTGGAAGACGAACGAGGTGACCTATGGCCTCGAAGACAGCGCGCCGAAGCTTCTGATCGCCGACATCGAGAGAATTCACTCCGCAGGTCAGGCTCTATCCGATCTGGGGATTCGAGCGATGGTCGTGCGACATACGGGCGACTTGCCCGATGGCGTCGATCGGATGGAAGACATCTTGAAAGCCGGGGCCGAGATGCCTGATGTGGTCGTCGGGCCCGACGATGATGCGACGATTCTCTATACGTCGGGAACGACCGGCTTGCCGAAGGGGGCGGTGTCCTCGAATTTCGCGGTGCTTTCCTCGTTGCAATCCTTCGCCTGCAGGGCGCTGGCCGGGGCGATCAGCCAACCGGTCAAGGAGCCCAATCCCTTCGAGACGTGTTTCATTCTGGCCGTGCCTCTCTTCCACGTCACGGGGTTGGTCCCGGTGATGCTGTCGTGCTTCATGAACGGAATCAAGCTGGTCATGATGTACAAGTGGAGTCCGGAGCGCGCTCTGGAACTGATCGAGCGGGAACGAGTGACACAATTCGTCGGCGTACCGACGATGACCTTCGATCTACTCGAATCACCCGACTTCGAAAGCCGGGATACGTCGAGTCTGGCGTCGGTCGGCGGAGGCGGGGCGCCGATGCCGCCCGAGCTCGTGGGCCGGGTGGACAAGACCTTCAAGCGCGCGCGACCGGGGTTGGGCTACGGCATGACCGAAACGAACGCCTATGGTCCGCAGATCTCTGGAGACGATTACCTGAAGAGGCCCAGAAGTACGGGGCGAAGTGTGCCGACGCTGGAGGTCAAAGCCTTCGATGAGGAAGGGAATCCTCTGCCGCCAGGAGAGATCGGTGAGCTCTGCTTCAAGGGCCCGAATTTGATTCGTGGCTATTGGAACAAGCCCGAAGAGACGGCTGAAACCATCGTGAAGGGTTGGCTACGAAGCGGCGATCTGGGTCGTGTCGACGAAGAGGGCTTCGTCTTCGTCGAAGATCGCCTCAAGGACATGGTGCTTCGTGCGGGAGAGAATATCTATTGCGCGGAAGTCGAGGCCGTGATCTACGAATTCGACGACGTACACGAGGCCGCGGTTTTCGGAATGCCGCACGAGCGATTCGGAGAAGAAGTTGCTTGTGCGATCCTCCCCAAGAGGGGGCGCAGCATCGATGTCGAGGCTTTGCGAGATCATGTCTCGGCGCGGCTCGCGGCATTCAAGGTCCCCAGTATCATCGAAGTCGTGACCGAGGCGCTTCCGAAGAACGCCGCGGGGAAGATCCTGAAACGTGATCTTCGTGATGCATTGATCGAGCGGCAGGGCTGAGGCGATCGCGTCACGTCCGCCGAAGTCTCGAGCCGAACTGGGCCGCTCAGATCTCGTCGAGATCAGCGATGACCGGCGCGTGATCGGAAGCCGTGAGGCCGTCTTTCTTCTTTCTGAAATCGCGGTCGATCTCGACCGAGTGTAGGCGGTCGAGAACCGCCTTCGTGCCGAGCAGGAAGTCGATTCGAAGCCCGCGCTTCCGATGGAAAGCCCCTCCTCGATAGTCCCACCAACTGAACGCTTGGCTTTCAGGTTCGAGCGCGCGGAAGAGATCGTGCAATCCGAGGCCGAAGAGAGCTTTCATTCGCTCCCGCTCGGCGTCCGTATGAAAGATCGATCCGTAGAACTCCGCCTCGTTCCAGGAGTCGATCGCGGTCGGGACGATATTGAAGTCGCCGCAGAGCACAGCGGATCGGTCCGACTCGAGAAACTTGGCGGCCCAATCCCGGAGCGCCTCGAACCATGCGAGCTTTCGCGAGAAATCGACGTGCTCGATGCTCTTTCCGTTCGGGCAGTAGAGGGTCGTAAAGTCCAGGGTGTTCGCACCTGTCCCCACGCGGGCCCGAATCAATCTGGATCCGAATTCGTCCTGTCCCGGAAGTCCGGATTCGATCCACTCGATCGGCAATCGTGAGAGAATCGCGACACCGTTCCAGCCCTTCTGGCCGTGGGTCACCGCGTGGTAGCCGATCGCTTCGAATTGATCGTGCGGAAAGAGTTCGTCCGTCACCTTGAGTTCCTGGAAGCCCACGACATCCGGTTGCCGTTCTGCGAGCCAGAGAAAGATGTAGTCGAGGCGGGCGCGAAGGCCGTTCACATTCCAGGTCGCGATGCGCAAGGTGGATCCCTCTGATGGAGGCTGAATTCAGTCTGGCGAGGGCCAAGCGTATCACGCACGACGGCGCGTGCGCCGAGAGTCGGACTCGAGCGAAGGCCGCTATCCTCTCGGCTCACCCCAGCGAAGCCGGAGGTCAGGCAAATGGGACTCTTTGGAAAAGAGATGGAACTGCCGACGGCGAGCTCGGCGCTGCCCGGTCGGGCCGAGCGAATGCCGATTGCGGAGCGACATTTCGTGACCGGCGGACCACTCGATGGACCTTTCGAGGGGTCGGAATGCATTCTCGTTGCGATGGGATGTTTCTGGGGTGCCGAACGAAAGTTCTGGGAAGCACCGGGCGTCGTCAATACCTCGGTCGGATACGTCGGCGGTCTGACTCCCAACCCCACCTACCCTGAAGTCTGCTCCGGAGGAACGGGCCATACCGAGGCCGTAAGGGTGTTTTTTGATCCTGAGCGGACGAGCTACGAGGCGATGCTCGAGGTCTTCTGGGAGAACCATGATCCGACGCAGGGGATGCAACAGGGCAACGATCGAGGCACGCAATATCGTTCTGGTCTCTACTACTACGACGAAACCCAGAAGGCTCTCGCACTCGAGTCCGCCGAAGCCTTTCAGAAGAGACTGGAAAAGGCCGGCTATGGCGTCGTGACGACCGAAATCATGGCGGCACCGGAATACTATTTCGCGGAAGACGAACACCAGCAATACCTCGCGAAGAATCCCCACGGCTATTGCGGTCTGGGCGGAACCGGCGTCTGAATCGGCGCGAAATTTCCGGATGATCTCCCAACCTCGTTCGACGCTTGCTAGCGTCCGCATTCCTTCAACTTCGAGGCGACGACCCCCATGGACCTGATTCTTCGTGAGAACGCATTTCTTGGAGAAACCCACATCGTGACCGGTGCCGCTCAGGGCATCGGGTTCTGCATTGCCGAGGCTTTGGCTCGGCATGGCGCGCAGGTTGCGATGGTGGATCTCGATGCCGGTCGACTCGAGGAGGCGAAAGCCAGGATCGAGGAAGCGGCGGTGTCGCCGCTCACGGTGACGGCGAATGTTGCAAAAGAGGAAGATGTCGTGCGTGCTGTCGCGCAGGTCCTGGAAGTGACCGAATGCATCAACGGTATCGTCAATGTCGCGGGGATCACCCGAGACAGCCGGATTACGAAGAAGTCGCTCGATGACTTCAATCTCGTCCTCTCCGTTCATCTCGGCGGAACGTTTCTTTTCACCCGCGAAGTGGCCACGCAACATTGGCATCCCCTCTTCAAGGCCAACGGAAATCAACCCCTCGACGACGGCGTGAATCGCTTCATCGTCAACTTCTCTTCCGTGTCCGCGCGAAACGGAAATGTGGGCCAGGTGGACTACACCGCTGCCAAGGGTGCGATCGAGTCGATGACGAGAACGACCGCGCGAGAATTCTCTGCCTATCGAGTCCGCGTGAACGCGATCGCGCCGGGTCCGGTCAACACGCCGATGCTCGCAGGCGTTGGCGATCAGGGTGTCGAAGCGATGAAGCGGGCGACACTTCTGGGCAAGGTGGCCGAACCCGAAGAACTGGCCGCGACCGTCATCGGAATGATCTGTCCGAAGATTTCCGGCTACACGACGGGACAGATCTTCGCCGCGAATGGCGGCATGTTCATGGCCTAAGGGTGGAACTCGGGGAGGTCGCCGAGCAGCGGATGTCGCTTTCGGGGATGAGCCGAGCGACTGCGATGAAGCCGCCGAGTTCGAGCCCGATCTCCGATGATCGCGCCATGCTGATTGGACACCGTGAGTGGGTCTCGGGCGCGAGCGATTGCCGCCATCGGGCTTCGTCTTCTGATCTTCCGGCCCACAATGCGAAAGGCTCCCGTCACTCGCGTCTTTTGACCCTTCATGGCATCGGGCGGGGCTCTCGGAGTATGCTGTACACGATCGTTCGTCCATCGAATTTGAATGGTCTCGCCCCGAACGCTCGCCAAAGCCGTGACCGGGAAGGTGTAGACTCGAGGTGGACTGTGGACTAGAGGTAGACCGTTGGTTGAGAGGTAGACCGTTGAAGGCGGGAGAACCGGGACTGTGGAACGGGTAGGGCGCGACAAAAAAGTTCGTCGTGAAGATCGGGCGGTGGCTGCGCGGGCCGATCAGCCCGGGGTCGCCCCTCCGGCTCCGGTCGAGCGCTTGACCGGCAAGGCGGCGACCCAGGAGCGGATTCTCGTCGCTGCGACCGAACTCTTTCTTTCGCGTGGCTATGAGAATACGACGATCGCCCAGGTTGCCGAACGCGGCGAGGTATCGCGCGCAACGGTCTTCTGGCATTTCAGCGACAAGGAATCACTCTTTCGCGAATGCTTCAATCGACTTTGCGAGCCCTTTCGAGTTTCGCTGACGCGTGATTTCTCGTCGCTTCCGGCCGAGAAGCGATTGCGCGAGCAGGTCCGGTTGTACCAATCCTTCGTGGCCGAACATCGTACCAATGTCGATGGCTTCATTCTCTGGGCGATGGAGCATACGAGCTTTCGCGACTGGCTGATTCGAACGCTGCTCGATCTTCATCAACGTTTTGGTGGGGCATTGACGGAATCGATCGCCGAGATCGTTCGCCCCCCCCACGATCCTCATGCGATCGCGATGGGAATCTTGACGATGCTCGATGGGGGTCTCCTGCTTTCCTACTTCGATCCTTCGGCGCGTTCGATCGAGATCCGCCAGGCGAGTGTGGAAGCAATCCTCGACATGATTCCGCGGCGAACACCCGACGGGCTCTGATCTCCTTGGCGCCGTCGATTCGAGGCCCCCGATCCACCCGGCGCAGGCTCGAAGAGATCTCGGAAATCCGCGACGCACTCGGGCGGAGCACCGCGAATGGGTCGCGACTCTCGGTTCTGTTATGTCGGGAAGGCGATTTGTCTGAAGCGGCTCTTTCGCTCGTCGAGACCGCACGAGGACTCGACATTTCGGTGCTCATCGAGTCGGACCGCGAAATGCGTCGGATGTCATCCAGCGCAGAGAGTCGCGAACTGATCGCGCTCGAAGGCCCTTCGACCCGACCGACGCTGGACGAATTGATGTTGCGGCCGGGATTCGTGCTGCTCCTCGTCGGGCTTCGCTATCCCGGTAATGTCGGCTTCATCCTGCGCTCGACCGAAGTCGCGGGCGCGGCCGGCATCGTACTCGCGACCGACTGGCGGGGCACCCAACGCGCAGAAGCCCTGCGCGTCGGCATGCGTGCCGATCGGTTCTTTCCAGTCCTCGAGGGTCAGGCCATCGCGGTGATCTCGGCGGCCCGTCGCGCGGGTCGTCACGTCGTCGCCCTGGAAACCACCGGAACCAGGGCGCCCTGGGAGGTCGACCTCGTTTCGCCGACCCTATTCGTCGTCGGTGGCGAGACGGCGGGGATTTCGGCCGAGATTCTCGACGCGGTCGACGATGTCATTCGGATTCCGACCCAGGGCTTCATCCCCTCGTACAACGTTCAGGCGGCAGTCGGTATGCTGCTCGGAGAATGGCTTCGGCAGAATGAAGCGTGACGCGTCGTCGGCGGGGCCTCAGTCATTGAGCGCGATGATGTTGTCACAACGGTCGAGTCGATCGACCGATCCCTCTTTGATTCGTTTGCAGCGCCCTTCGAGGTCGACCATTTTGCGATTGATCCAGGACGCCGCGAGATCGAAGCGCTTCGGATCCGCCTTGGCCTGTTTCAGGAGTTCCGCCCCCGCGATCACGCTGGTCATGACTTCTGCGAGGGATTGGGCGGACATCAATGCGTAGTTGAAATCGGCCAGAAGTGCTCCGGCTGCTCCGAGGATCTGGTTCATTCCCTCGAGGACCTTTTCGGCCTGCTCCTTGAGCCGCGGCTCCTCGAACATCTTCAACTCCTTCTCCAACGCCTCGAATACGACCGTCAGCGCGCCTTTGCCGATCTCCTTCAACGCGAAGGAGACCTGAATCTCGGACGTACCCTCATAGATCGTCGTGATGATCGCGTCGTTATGCAGCTTGCCGACTTCGGATTCCGCCATGAAGCCGAGGCCGCCATGAATCTGGATCGCGGCTCGACTGATCGAATCGGCGGCCTCGGTCCCCATGTATTTGGCCAGTGGGGTGAGGAGTCGGATGCGCGTCTCGTTGCGTTCGTGAAGGGCTTCGAGCTCGACTCTTTCACCGGCCGAGAATTCGCTCGAACCCTCGTCCGCTCTGGCCAGGGCGAGTTCGATCGCCCTGTTCTGATCCACGAGCGAGCAGGCCCGGTAGAGGAGCGCGCGGCTGCCCTCGAGTTCAAGGGTCATCCGGGCCAGCCTGTCTTTCATCAGGGGCTGGGAGGCGATCGACTGGCCGAATTGTACGCGCTGTCTCGCGTATCGAAGCGCGACGTCCAGAGCGGCCTCCGCGATCCCGATCCCTTGGGCCGCCACGCCGAGTCGCGCATTGTTCATGAGGGACAACATCGCTTTGAAGCCCTCGCCGAGCTTTCCGACCAGGAACCCTTCCGCATGGCTGAACTGGACCGTGGCCGTTGGAGAGCCGTGGATCCCCAATTTCTCTTCGAGACGCGTGACCGCGACTCCGTTCCTCTCTCCGTTGGGCAAGGTTCGAGGGACGAGATAGAGCGAGAGGCCCTTGGTCGTATTCTTTGATTGATCGAAGGTTGCGTCGTCGCGCGCGAGGACGAGGTGGATTTCGCAGCCGCCGTTCGTGATGAAGATCTTCTCGCCCTCGATGAAATAGCGTCCGTCTTCATCGTATGCGCGAGTCAGGATGGCACCGAGATCCGAACCCGCCTGTGGTTCTGTGAGATCCATGGCGCCCATGACTTCGCCCGACGCGAAGCGCGGTAGATAGGTTCGCTTGAGTTCCTCTGACCCGTATCGCTGTATGTCTTCGGCGACTCCCGCCTGGAGTCCAAGGATCGTCATCAAGCCGGCATCGGCTCGGGACACCATTTGGAGTATGACGTTCGAGATGAACGTGGGGAGACCGAATCCGCCGTACTCTTCTTCGACGCCGAAACTAACGAGTCCGGCTTCGCGAAGTTTGTCGAGGGTTTCCTTGATATGCGGCGGATAGGTGACTTCGCCGTCTTTGAGTTCCGCGCACTCTTGCCAGCCGGCACGCAGCGCGGGTTCCATTTCTTCACAGATCTTCGCGCCGGTTTCGAGAACCTCGCGCAAAGCGGCGCGATCGGCTTCAAAATCGCCAGCGTCGCCCTTTTTCCAGGTGAAATAGGCTTCCCAGTCGATGAGTTCTTGAAGGTAGAGAAGGACGGCGTCGCCCAGATATGCACTCATGAGGTTCTCCTTGAGATAGCGCACCCGCGAACTCGAGTGGTGTCGGCGGGTAGAGCGTAGGTTCGGTGGGCTCGACTCCAAGTCAGAACGGATCGAATCGACACCGACGCGTCTGGGATCGGGTCGAGCCAGCTAGTGGAATCGCTTCTCGAAAGGCGTTTTTCCGCTGGCGTCGGGAATCATCGCGGCCGGCCGCATATCGACGAAATCGTCTTCGAGACCGTCCTCTTCCCGCAGAGGCGAAGCCCCTTCGTCGGAGACATCGAGCGCCTCCGATTCGCCCAGTCGGAACGCGGGTTCGGCGCCCGGCTCGGGCTCGGGCTCGGCGAGAACGGGCCCATCGCTCGTTGTCGTCACGGGTCCCCGGAGGCGGGCAAGCACCGGCTGTGGCACGCCCCCCTCGAATGCGGAATCGGGGGCCTCGAGCGGATTCACGCGTTCGAACCCGGCCATTTCACGTCGATCTGGCGGGGTCGCAGGAGACGACTCACCGTCAGCAGTCAGCCACACGAAGGCCAGCCCACCGATGACGGCGGCCATGGCCGCCGCCGCAAACGCCCGGGCCTGACGACCGAGAGGGCTGCCGACGATCGCGCGGAGTTCCTCGGGCGAAGCAGGAGCGGATAGAGCGTCTTCCGAGAGGGGAAACTCTTCGTCTTCCCGCTCTTCGATCCCGGTCGGTTCGTCCGTCTCGTCGGCCTCGTCAACCCCTTCGACATCGTCCGATTCGTCCTCGTCCTCGTCGACATTTTCGTCCTCGTCGAAATGCTCGAGCGATTCGGCGAGCGTCGGGGGCGTGTCGGGTTCGGAAACGACTTCTTGAAGCTCGATTGTTTCCGCTTCATCCTCGTGTGTCGATACGTTGGCCTCGGCGTTGGTCTCAGTGTTGACGTCGGCGTCGGCTTCGACGTCGAGTACGATTTCATCGGCATCGGCATCGGCATCGGCATCGGCATCGGCATCGGCATGATTTTCGCCGCAGAGCGAATCGACGAATGCGGCATCGATGTCGTGATGATCCCGCTCCGCCGCTTCCGCGAGCAGTCGCTCACACAGCTTCGAGATCTCGCCCGGAATTCCGCCCGTATAACCGTGGATCGCGAATGCGGCTTCCTCCGAAAAGAGCTGATCACCCTGCCAGCCCGCCCGCTTGAGATGTTTTTGAATATAGGACTCGATGCCGTTGCGCGGGAGCGGGGCAAATTCGAGCTGGAGAGTATGGATCCGATCCAGCCACCAGATGATGGGTGCCGGCGTCGTTGAATCGCCTCCCGAAAGCCGCGCCAGTAGAACACTCTGGACAACCGGCTCGTCGCTCTCGCTTCGATAGCTCAGAATGACGTCGAGATGATCGAGAAATTCTTCCGACGCGCGCTCGGCTTGATCGATGACGAGCACCAGACGTTGATGGCTTGCCGCTTCGATCAGCCCGGCGCGGGCGAGTCCGCCGGACGCGACTCCCCATTGTTTGGCGATCGAGCCGCGCGAGGATTCCCATGACAGGTCGGGATCGAGAACGATCGCGACGCGGGCGGTTTCGCGAAGCAGTTTAGGCAGCGCACGCGCGAGACTGGTCTTGCCCAGACCGGGTCCGCCACTCACACAGATTCGCGAATCGCCTTCTTCGAGACCGCCGCGAATCATCGCGAAGGCGTCACGAAGCGCTCGGGTTCCGAGTACGACCTGCGACTGGGCCTTGCCTTCGAAGGGTGATTGTTCGAGTTCGAAGAACTTCAGGTGTGCGGACATGCGAATGGTCGACCCGGGGCAGAGAGGGGAAATCATGCAGAACTACGCATGAAATCGGACATTCAGCAGTCTTCCTTGAGGACGTGTGTCAAAAAAACCACAATTAGGGGTCTTGGACGACCGGCGTCGAGGATCCGAATCGCGAAGGGCCGACGTTACGCCCGTCAGCGGCGGGCGCCTTGGGGTCGACCTTCGATACCCGGTCGGCCTCGACGCCGGGCTCGTGCGACGCGATTTCGATTCGGGGCCACTCGGCCATCGAATCGGAGACGGATCGCTCGAGCCAGCAGGACTTGCTCGCTTGGATCGACGGATCGCGCAAAGCCTTTGCTCGGGGTGTTTGGACTAGCAGAGAATCAGGCTCGTTTCGTGGCGGACTTCGGTGCCCATCGTGGACTGGCAGCGGTCGGACTTCGCGCTTCGATGTGGCGTCTAGACTTGTTAGTCGAGACCGGAATTCGGCGGCCGAGTACGGAGGACCTGGCGCCCTGGGCGCCGAAGCGCGAAGAAGGGCTTGGATGAGAGCGACGTTGACAGTGATGAGCGGTCTGCCGGATCACGCCGGATGAGTCTTCGAGGTCGGCCTCGGCACGACGACCCTCGGTCGTAGCCTGGGCTGCGATATCCAGCTTGCCAATCGGAATATTTCGCGCTTGCACGCGGAGCGGGTCTGGGAGGGAGAGACACTCGTTCTGATCAACAAGAGCCAGGTCAATCGCACGCTCGTTGACGGAAGCGAAGTTTCTGACCGGAGCTCGCTGGCCGGCGGCGAGGAGATCATGTTCGCGGACCAGGTGGTTCTGCGGCTGAAGATCGAATCGATCGCGGTCACGACCGCCGCCGATGCCGCCGACGACTCCGACAAAACCAAAGAGGCCAATGAGGCCGCGCTTGCTGGCTCCGCGGCAGCGTCCGAATCGATCGAACCCGAAATGTCCGAGTCGGCCTCCTCCGGTCCGGCTCCTGCGCCTTCTCCATCCTCGGCACCGCCCGAGTCGAGCACGCCAGCCACACCCCCGGTCGGAGCTCCCGAACCCCCGTCACCGAAAGAGGCGCCCGCTGCCGCGACACCGGATTCGCCGCCCCCGTCTGCCACCGAAGTCGAGCGTCCCGCACGACATTCGTTCAGCTTCCGCTGCAATCCGATCTGAATGGGGGTGTTCGAGGAAGCGGTTCGCGAACCAATTCTCGCTTGCTGGGGGGCCATCGAAGACCGTGCTGATCGTATGCGGGTCGGCAGCGGGCACGCAATTCGGTGAATGGGGCCGCGGGGCCCGTCAAAAGAGGGTCACCCATCCGCCCGCAGGGCCACTTTCAGCATGGCAGCCGAGTTTTTTGTTCTGCTGTCGCGCGGTTCGCTGATCGCGATATCGTTCCGATCCATCTGGATCCCCCTGCTGGGGTCCGTGAAATGCTGGGAGACCTGCATGCCTCTTGATACGCCGACGAAGAACTCGGGCCTGCTCGCCTGGGTCAACAAGATTGCCGAACTCACGCAGCCCGACCAGATCGAATGGTGCGACGGCTCGCAGGCCGAATACGACCGGATGTTCGAGCTGATGATCGCCACCGGTACGGCGGAACGGCTGAACGAGGCGAAACGACCGGGCAGCTATCTCGTACTCTCCGATCCCGCCGATGTGGCGCGCGTCGAAGATCGCACCTTCATCTGTTGCGAGAAGGAAGAGGATGCGGGTCCGACTAATAATTGGTGTGAACCTGCGGAGATGAGGGATCGCCTCACGGGTCTATTTCGCGGGTCGATGCGTGGGCGAACGATGTACGTGATCCCGTTCAGCATGGGTCCCATCGGATCGCATATCGCCCATATCGGTGTGCAAATTTCGGATAGCCCCTATGTGGTTGCCAATATGCGGATCATGACGCGGATGGGCGAAGGGGTACTCGATGTGCTCGGCGAAGACGGCGTCTTCGTTCCCTGTCTTCATTCGGTGGGCCACCCGCTCGAGCCCGGACAAAATGACGTTCCGTGGCCCTGCAATGGGGACAACAAATATATCGTCCACTTCCCCGAATCGCGGGAAATCTGGAGTTATGGATCGGGCTACGGCGGAAACGCGCTGCTCGGCAAGAAATGTTTCGCGCTGCGAATCGCCTCCGCGATGGCGCGCGACGAGGGTTGGTTGGCGGAACATATGCTGATCCTGAAACTCACTTCGCCCGGTGGGGATTCCAAATACATTGCGGCGGCTTTCCCGAGCGCCTGCGGCAAGACGAATCTCGCGATGATGAGCCCGACGCTCGAAGGCTGGGCCCTCGAAACGGTCGGCGATGACATTTGCTGGATGAAGTTCGGCGAAGATGGCCAGCTCTACGCGATCAATCCCGAGGCCGGGTTCTTCGGTGTTGCGCCGGGCACGAGTGACAAGTCGAATCCGAACGC
>SMVB01069412.1_pt1 | contig 15795 bp, 11 predicted proteins | sample 2456461 | NCBI WGS metagenome assembly SMVB01 (sample SAMN11095934, study PRJNA526329) | marine sediment metagenome | biome: Marine sediment; feature: Surficial sediment; material: Deep marine sediment; isolation source: Hadal surficial sediment | place: Pacific Ocean | collected 2014-05 | depth... | reverse complement strand
AATAAGCATTTAAAGGATGATTTAAATAAGCTTAATGGTTTTCAATGACGAGGGTAGGTAAGTTGTAAAAACTGTTCTGAGAATCATTAAAATACAGCGACATGGTGCTATTCAATTGATCAGAGCGATGAAATCTTCATATTTGTACTGCCTGGGGATTAAATCATGAAAGGAGCATCCTATTCTAAACTCCATGTTGGAATTTTAGGAACGGTCTTCCACCGGACAAGTGAGAGATGATCGCCACCTGGTATAATAAGCATTTAACGGATGATTTAAATAAGCTTAATGGTTTTCCAATAAAAGGGTAGGTAAGTTGTAATACTGTTCCGGAGTCCACTAGTACACATCGACACCGACGTATTTGGAGATCAAGGAAATGAAATCTTCATTCTTATAAGGTTTAATGATGAAATCATCGAATAAACTAGAATTGTTGTTTAAGATCACCTTTTCTTTTTCCACGGCTGTAAGTGCCACTATGGGAACATCTCTTACTAAGGAACGAATGATCTTGGCTACTTCAAAACCGTTCATTTCCGGCATGTTGATGTCCATCAAGATAAGATCCGGTATTTCAATCTGGGCCAGTTCGATTCCCTCCTTACCGCCATTGGCAACAATTACCCGGGCGCCATAACGCTCCAAAATTTTCTTGGTAACCAAGAGGTTTATCTTATTGTCGTCGACCACCAGGATATTCTTACCGGCAATGGATGTGTCTATATTGAATTCTACAGGTGCTGGACGAAGCTCTTCAGTTATCTTATCAAAACAAAGTATAAAACTAATGTTTGTGCCCTTGCCAGGTTCACTTTCCAGAGTGATGGACGACCCAAGCAGCTCCAATAGTTTTTTAACGATAGTTAGGCCAAGGCCGGCTCCCTGATGTTCGTAAGTGGAGTACGTTTGGCCAAATTCTGTGAAAATTTGCTTTTGTCTTTCCTTTGAAATACCAATTCCCGAATCCTCGATGGAGAAATGCAAACTAATTTGATCTCCCTTATCCGCTTCCCGTTCTACTTCTATTGTAATGAAGCCGTCGTGCGTAAACTTCGAAGCGTTACTCACCAGGTTCATAAGGATCTGAGACACCTTGATATCGTCGCCCACCAAAATTTTAGGGATGTTTTCATCTATCTCAATGTGATAAGAATTGGGCTCGGTGGTATTCAAATATTTGGAAGATTCCACCACATTGTTGATCAAGTCCCTCAAATCGAATTCAGACCATTTTATCTTTTCCGTCGAGGCATTCATTCGCGTAAACTGCAATACGTTATTTATCAGAGAAAGTAAGTAGTTTGCAGAAAACTTTAAGGATTTCAGGTTTTCCGATTGGTGACTTAGACTTTTATCACCGAGCATCAGAGATGAGATACCAATGATCCCATACATTGGCGTTCTGAGTTCATGGGTAATATTCGAAAAAAACAGGTTCTTTGCTTCAACCTGTGCTTCACTAAGCTTCTTAGCTTCCAGGTATTGGCTATTCTTTTTAGTGAGATTCTTGAGCAGTTTTATGCGGTTTATGTTGGCTCTCAATAGAAAGAATGAGCACAGCAACAAGATACCGGATGCTATTTTCACCCAAAGGATGGTCGTATCTCTTTTGGCTACCTGCTGGTTAATCTTATTTTGCAGTGTTTGAGCCTTTAAGTCCTGCTCGTATTGATTGAGTTTGAACTTGGCGGTAACCATTTCAATGGCCCGGATCTTGTCTTTCTTGTATTTTTCCTTCTTAAGGTTATCGGCTTTAAGTAAAAGGTCCGTCGACGATTCAAAATTTTCAAGTTCGATCTGTACTTTCGCAAATTCTTCATATGCCTCAATCAGGGCATCTGTATAACCCGATTTTTCCGCCAGCCGTATACTCTCCTGAAGATGTGGAACCGCGTTATAGGGTTCCTTTTTGAGGTGATACAATCGACCGGTTACTAATCGAGCCACTGCATGATATGCCTCGGCTTTAACGCTGCTAACGTATTTATTGGTTTTGGCCACATATTCTTCAGCGGCCGTAACCCTTTCCATATCAAGATTAAGTTCGGCTAAATTGTAGTTTAAGATGAATAAATGAGTCGTATCTTTTAACTTTACAGCCAGTGGAATGGCCTTTTTATACATCGCGATGGCCTGTATATTTTTTTCCTGAAGGGCATATAAATTTCCCAGATCGATTCGGGCGGTGGTGAGGCTTCTGGTGGTGTCATTTAGTTTTTCAGCTTCTTGAATGGTTCTAAAAAATATTCGTTTGGCCTGAAGTGTATCATCGAGTTGCAGGAAAGCGTTTCCCATAAGACTTGACACACGGAAAATCGCGTTACGATCATCAATTTGTCGGGCCAATTTGAGCGTTTCTTCTCCAACTTCAATGGTTTGGCCGTAGTTATTTTTATAAAACTGTTTTCGAACGTATTTAACCAAGGTATCTACCCGTTGGGAAATTAGCTCCTCTTGAGTGAACTTTGTAGAATCCTGGACCATAACATCTTCTCCCTGGGCGTAGATGAAGGCTACATTCAGAAGGGATGTGGCAAAAATAAAAAAGATTGGTCTCAAGTTAATTCGCATAAATTGGGAGAAATATGACTTTAATTAAATGGAAATGTAAGAAATTATTTACAAATATAAGTCTTAAATGACTATATTATAGAACGATTAGTTCACTTAATCGATGAAATACAAATAATTCCGTTAAAAATGTAGGAAGGATCTGTAAATTAACATTTTTTAGGCTCGATCCACATTCAACAGGGGTAATGGCCGTCGACAATCTTCCTTGTGAGCTACCCAAAGAAATAAGTATCGGCCTTGGCGAGCTGTTTCTGGACCACGTAGATCCCCGCTTTCTTCAACAGTGATAGGGTGGGTGTCTCAGAACGGGCCCGTATGATCTCTTCCAATGGGAAATTAACACCGGGCTTTAGATACCTTCAGGATTATGTAGATGGGAAGGATTTTTTTATTTACAAATAAAGATATTTATCGTAAGAACAGGAAAAACCCTGTGGTAAAAAACAGGGAAAACCCTCTTGCTTCGTATGGGTAATTCATCGCATATTTGATACAGCTTAGAGTTTGTGAGCGAACTTTCCTTAGGGTTAGTTGTATTTAATAATCGAGTCTCATGTTAATTGGGGAGTTGATAAAAGCGATTATTTTTAGTTGAAAGGTTGTTCTTAATTTATCAACCTTTTTTATTATAGTATAACTAAATTTTGAAAGAAGCCTATTTATTTCACAAGGAGAAATTCATAAGCTGTTAACCGTTTTCCGAATTGCCACCAGATCGGTGAGTAGTTTTTCCAATCTCGCCAGATCCAACATATTAGCCCCGTCACTCTTGGCATTGTCAGGGTCGAAGTGGGTTTCGATAAAGAGTCCGTCAACACCCACGGCAATTCCGGCCCGTGCGATGGTATTGATCATTTCCGGCCTGCCACCTGTCACCCCCACAGATTGATTGGGTTGTTGTAAACTATGTGTCACGTCCAACACCGTGGAAGCATATTGTTTCATGGTTGGGATGCCCCGAAAATCAACCACCAGATCCTGGTAGCCAAACATGCTCCCGCGATCGGTTATCATCACTTTTTCATTCCCGCAGTCGGTTACTTTTTTTACCGCATGCTGCATGCTCTCCGGACTCATGAATTGCCCTTTTTTGAGGTTGACTACTTTACCGGTATTTGCTGCGGCAACCACCAGATCGGTTTGACGCACCAGAAACGCGGGAATCTGTAATACATCCACATATTGAGCGGCCATAGCAGCATCACTTACCTGGTGTATATCGGTAATGGTGGGAACATCAAAAGTTTCACTCACTTTTTGAAGGATCTTCAAAGCCTTTTCGTCTCCAATCCCGGTAAAACTATCGATACGGCTGCGATTTGCCTTTTTAAAACTTCCTTTGAAGATATAAGGGATCTCAAGCTTATCGGTAATTTCTACTATAGTTTCAGCAATGCGTAAAGCCATGTCCTCTCCTTCTATAGCACAGGGGCCTGCCAGCAGGAAAAAGTTATTCGATTGGGTATGTTTTATCTTCGGAATGAGATCGAGGTTCATAATATGATGTTGAAGATGCAAAGATAGTGATTTCAGTGAGCTGTAAGTGGTGGTCAGAATTCAGATTTTGGTTGGCAGCCCCGTTTTACGTTAGGGATAGTAGCGAACTACCCCGCCTGCTCCGGCTTTAGAGAATGGGGACGTTCAGGCGTGTAGTGCGGATAGCCCGACCCCGCCTCAGGTGGGGGAACGCCCATAAGAATTTGATGGACAATCTTATAAGGAAATGGTTTCAAAAGATAAAAAGGGCATTTAGATGAATTTCCGTTAAATAGCATTACTTTTGCACCGCCTTAAAAAGGAGTAGGATATGAACATCAGAAACATCGCCATTATTGCTCATGTTGACCACGGAAAGACCACCCTGGTGGATAAGATCATGCACCATTGCAGTATCTTTCGGGCAAATGAGAAAACAGGTGAGTTGATACTCGATACTAACGAACTGGAACGTGAACGTGGCATCACCATCACCTCCAAGAATGTATCTGTTGTCTATAAAGAGACTAAGATCAATATAATTGATACCCCCGGTCACGTCGATTTTGGAGGAGAAGTAGAGCGTGTTTTGAATATGGCAGACGGTGTTTTATTGCTGGTTGATGCTTTTGAAGGGCCCATGCCACAAACTCGTTTTGTCCTGCAAAAAGCCATCGATCTTGGATTGAAGCCTTGCGTGGTCATAAATAAAGTGGATAAAGAAAATTGTACGCCGGACGAAGTGTACGAAGCGGTCTTCGATCTCATGTTCGAACTGGGTGCGGAAGAATGGCAGTTGGATTTCCCCGTAGTGTATGGTAGTGCCAAGCACAACTGGATGAGTGACGATTGGCAAAATGAAACAGATAGTATTGAGCCATTACTGGATATGGTGCTTGAACATGTTCCGGCACCGAAAATTGAGGAAGGTTCGATTCAAATGTTGATCACATCTTTGGATTACTCCTCATTTACCGGGCGAATCGCAATAGGCCGATTACAACGGGGTACCTTGAAGGAAAACATGCAAATTTCCCTCGTGAAACGCGATGGGACCACTACCAGGTCAAAAATTAAAGAATTACACACGTTTGAAGGATTGGGTAGAGTAAAAGTAACCGCGGTTCAAGCGGGAGATATTTGTGCGCTGGTTGGTATTGAAGGATTTGAAATTGGCGATACCATTGCTGATATTGAAAATCCGGAAGCATTACAAACCATCGAAATTGATGAGCCTACCATGAGCATGCTCTTTACCATAAACGATTCACCATTCTTTGGGAAGGACGGTAAGTATGTGACTTCGCGTCATATCAGAGAGCGCCTCGAGCGCGAACTGGAAAAGAACTTAGCGTTACAGGTCAAAGCTACAGACAGTGCAGACAAGTTTTTGGTCTATGGCCGTGGTGTACTCCATTTGTCGGTTTTGATCGAGACCATGCGTCGCGAAGGATTCGAATTACAAATTGGGCAGCCACAGGTGATCGTCAAAGAAATCAACGGTGTGAAATGTGAGCCTGTCGAAGAACTAACCATAGATCTACCGGAGAATGTAAGTGGCCGGGCAATCGATATGGTGACCATCCGCAAGGGGGAGATGTTGAGTATGGAAGGCAAGGGCAAACGTATGATCTGTAAATTTAATATCCCATCCCGGGGTATTATTGGGCTGCGCAATCAATTACTAACGGCAACAGCAGGAGAGGCTATCATGACCCATCGTTTCTTAGAATACCAACCTTTGAAGGGAGAAATTCCGGAGCGACTCAATGGGAGTCTGGTGTCCATGGAAAATGGTTCAGCTGTTCCTTACTCTATCGATAAGTTGCAGGATCGGGGGCGTTTCTTTGTACATCCCAATGAAGCTATTTATGAAGGACAGGTGATAGGAGAGAATACCAGACAGGATGATATGACCGTGAACATCACCAAGACGAAAAAGCTTTCGAACGTCCGTTCTTCCGGTACCGATGATAAAGCGAGGATCATTCCTGCCATTAAATTTACTTTGGAAGAAGCGCTGGAATATATTCAAAAAGATGAATATGTTGAGGTGACACCCAAGCATTTGAGATTGCGAAAAGTATTCCTTAAAGAGGTAGATCGCAAGCGTAACAGGTTATAAAATTTAAGAAAATTAGTATCGAAAACTGTTCGTTTTTTAGTTTATTTGTGACGGTTTTGTAATTGTTGAATAAGCCATGGATAATTTTTTAATCATTTTTTTGTATTTCGATCCGGGACTGGGTGCGATGATCGTACAGGGGTTGATCGCTGCAGCAGCCGGAATATTGCTTTTTTCAAAAGGTGTGATGTATAAGGTGAAGTCTTTTTTTGGATTGATAAAAAAAGAAGACGATACTTACGATTCTATAGATATTGAAGAGGAAGACACCGAAAGTCATGACAAAACCGATTAACACTTCACACGAGGCTTCATTCAGAGATCCTTGCGGTTATATGTTTTATGATGGAAAAATCCTGAGAAGGGCCATCAATCCAATTTATTTTCCACAGTATAACAAGTTAAAAGAATCCGGGTTTTTGGCTACTCTTATTAAAAAAGGCTTGTTGATCGGGCATGAAGAAACGTCTGTTTCCGAAGAAAATATCATCATTACCCCGGAGCATATTCCGTTTATAACGAACCCCTATGAATGGAGTTTTGAACAATTCAGGCATGCGGCCTTATTAACTTTGCAAATTCAGAAATATGCATTGTCAAAAGGCTTTATATTGAAGGATGCCTCTGCCTATAATGTCACTTTCCATAAAGGGAAACCCATTTTTATAGATACGCTGTCATTCGATTTCTACGTGGAAGATACGCCCTGGAGAGCCTACAAACAGTTCATTACCCACTTTTTTGGCCCGCTGGTCCTGGCAAAATATCACGGCAGTGAGATCTTTAAAATGCTCCAAACCCATATCGATGGAATTCCCGTAAAACTTATAGCCTCTATGCTCCCGGGGAAAACGAAGTTGAGTTCAACCTTATATACCAATATTCACTTGTTGGCGAAAATGGAAAGCAAGCATAGCGAAGATTATAAAGCCGAAACAAAGGTGGCCAAACTTTCTAAAAAGGCCCAGAATAATATCCTTACGAGTTTATTTGATTACATTAAAAAGTTGAAGCTAAACGAAGAGAGCGAGTGGGGAGATTATTACGAAAAGACCAATTATGACGATCAGGCTTTTGAGGCCAAAAAGCAGCTTATTAAAGAATGGGTGTTGCCATTGAATGCACAAAAACTCATAGATATTGGAGGTAATGACGGGACCTTTGCCCGTGAATTCTTATCGGTAGTAAAGGACGTAATTGTAACCGATATAGACAGCAACTCCGTGGGATATAATTACCACCAGGTACAGCGAAATAATGAGGGGAATATGCTTCCCTTTGTGTCCGACATACTTCAACCTGCTCCCGGTCTCGGTTTTAATAATACCGAACGAAACTCATTGATAGAGCGGCTCGCCATTTATGGCCCGGATGTTACTTTGGCATTGGCTTTAATTCATCACATCACACTTTCAGGCAATGTACCTTTCTATAAATCGGCTGAGTTCTTCGCGAAATTTTCTAAGCATTTGATCATAGAATTCCCAAAACGGGAAGATTCCTGGGTGGAGTCGCTGTTGGTCCGAAAAAGGGAATTTATCAATCACTTCGATTTTTATAACGAAACTAATTTTCGAGAAGAATACTCCCTATTTTTCCAGTTGGAAAAAAAGCAAGCAATTTCAGGTACACAAAGGGTCCTTTATCATTTTAAGAACAAGGAATTATTTAATTGATCTGTTGAAAATTGGATGAACTGAATCGAAAAAAAGAGGTTAGGTTTTCTTTAAAAAAAAGAATCTGGGTAGCATTGGCTGCTGGTCTGTATCCTTTTTTGCATTTCTATAGTAATAATTACAATATTGCTAACAGCTGGGAGCAGTTTGTTTTCCTGTTTTCGCTTTGCATTTTAGTTCCCCTTGGAATCGTAATTATCTTACCGCACCTTTTCAGATTAGGGTGGCTTAAAAAACTAAGGGCTTATTACTTGACGGCGTTCAATTTTTTATACTTCACAGGATTGCTGGGCCTCCTTATTTTTCATTTCAGGAAAGGAATATTTGTCCTTATTTTATCAGGCGTGGGACTTCTGAGTCTGGTGCTTTACCGGCATTTGACCAAAATTATCATTCTCCAATTTTTATTAGCCATTATGAGCCTATTTACGATGGTACCCAGACTGTATTTTGTTTATTCTTATGATGACAGCTGGACAAAAATTGAGCCGCCTATTTCTGCTATTAAATTTAAACAAACACCAAATATTTATTTTATTCAGCCCGATGGATATGTTAATTTTTCGGAAATGCGAAAGCCACCCTACAATCATTTGGATATGGGTTTTGAAAATTGGCTTACCAAAAAGGGCTTCATAAATTACGGAAATTTCCGAAGTAATTATTTTACGACCCTTACTTCAAATTCGTCTGCTTTTACAATGAAACACCATTATTACCGGAACATTAACAAGAGTACTGCAAAGACGCACCGTGCCATGGAGGATATTGTTGGCGACAACAATGCACTGCGTATTCTAAACAATAACAATTATAGGACGCATTTATTTACAAACAATACTTTTTTCTTACTCAATAGAAAGTTGAAGGCATATGATTTTTGTAACATACCCCAAAGCATGATACCCTTTTATAAACTTGGTAGACTCAATGATATAGATATTATTTCAGATCTGGAAGCAACATTAAAAACGCAGAGTGATGCTCCCAATTTTTATTTTATTGAAAATACAGTCCCGGGGCATGTTCGAAATACTAAAAGGGCTTCAAGAGGCGTAGAAAAAGAAAGAGAAAAATATCTTGAAAGTGTAGAACGTGCAAATGATTGGTTAACTTCTTTGATTTCATTGATTGATGAACACGACAAAAACCCACTAATTGTTATCATGGCAGACCACGGCGGGTCTGTGGGCCTGGCATATTCAAGCGAGATTAAAGAAAGGAAATTAAACGCCAGTGAGATTTCTTCAGTATTTAGCGCTTTGATGAGTATTAGGTGGCCAAATAATGAAGATCCGCAAAATCTAAACTTCAAAAGTAGTGTTAACCTTTTTCGAAACCTGTTTTATTATTTAAGTGAAGACCCTATACTTTTGAAGAGCTATCAAACAGATAAGAGCTTTATTTATATCATTGAAAATAATTTCGTGGAAGTTTACGAGTGTTTGGATGAAAATGGGGAATATGGATATGTAAAGCTGGACTAACAGCTTTGTGATCTTGCAAAGAAGTACGGTATCTAATCTGTGGACATTTTGATTCTAACGAGACTGTGCGTACATTGTCATTAACGTATTGATATGATTGATTTTTTTGATCGAAAAAACGGAGTGTTCTGGATAGCCCTTATCTGCGGGTTCTATCCGTTGGTCTTTTACTACTCCAACAACTTCTATGCGGTTAATTCTATTGGACATTTGGGTTACTTTATACTGTTCTTTATAGGCCTGTCACTGGCTGGATTTGCCTTGATAGAACTTTTTTTTACGGTAAAAAAGGACCTTCGGAAGTATCGGCCCCACACTTTATTCATTGCCGTACTTATGATAACCGCGTCCTTGATGTCGTATGCTATTAAACTACGGCTACAAAAGAAATTATTAGTGGTGATATTTGTGGTGAGTATCTTGTTGTCGATCAAATTTCACGACCGATTTCGAAAATTAGCCATACTCATTCTAATAATGGCCGTATTGCCATTTTTCAATTGTTTTCTGAAGATATACGAACTCAACAAAAATATGCCCTGGGTGGAACTTTCAGCCGATATAAAAGATATCCAACTGAAAAATAATCCTAATATCTACATGATACAGCCGGATGGTTATGTGGATGAATCGATGATGAAAGGTCCTCTATACAGGCATCAAACCGATTTCTATGATTGGCTGACCGCAAATGAGTTTAAATTATACGACAATTTCAGGAGTAATTATCCCGCCAGTTTACCTTCTAACGCCTCTATGTTCTCAATGCAACATCATTATTACGGAGAGGCCTTTTTTAGCGACCTGGAAATGCCTAAAGGGAGAGAAATGATCAGTGGGCAGAATACTACTAATTATATCCTTCAAAATAACGGGTATAAAACCTATTTTTTGGCGCAGGACGAGTATTTTCAACAGAACTTAAAAGGAGGTAGTTTCGATCATTATAATATTTCTAAGGAGGAAATTCCTTATTTCACTATCGGAGATGAGCGAGAGAGAGTATTGCATAACGATCTGAAGGAAGTACTGAATGATAAGACAAATAAACCTAAATTTGTCTTTATTGAAAAGTTATTGCCCCATCATATACATTTTGTAAAGCAGGAAAACCAAATTGAAGCAGAACGAAAGGAGTACGTAGCGAAGATAGAAGAGGTAAACCTCTGGTTAAGGAAAACCGTCAATATGATCAATGATGCCGACCCAAAAGCTATAGTCATTGTTTTGGCCGATCACGGGGGTTGGGTGGGTATGACGAGTTATCCCGATATGTTCACCACAACAGATGAGGCAAATATCCGTTCTATTTTCTCCTCGATCGCGGCGATAAAGTGGAATGGACATCTAAAAGATGGGTATGACACAGAACTGCGATCTACCGTCAACCTGTTTAGAGTGTTGTTTGCGAACCTGGCGGAGAATACCGATTATTTGCAACAAATGGAAGATAATTCCAGTTATAACCTGCACATGGAAAGCTGGTACCGTAATTCGGTTTACAAAGTGCTGGACGATAAAGGAAAAACTGTGTTCATTCAATATAAAAAATAGCCTATCTATACCGTTAAGACATATAATTCGTCACTAAAATCCCAATGGGATCAATTTGTTTCGGCGGCTAAAAATGCTACATTTTTGCTCGAACGGGATTTTATGGATTACCATAGCGATAGGTTCGAAGATCTTTCGCTGTTGGTTTACAAGGAAAGTTCTCTGGTTGCTGTACTCCCGGCCAACAAAAAGGGGAATACTGTTCATTCACATCAAGGTCTCACCTATGGCGGCCTGGTATTGGGAAAGAAGACGAAATTGAATGAGATCATCTTCATTTTTAAGTCGGTATTGAGCTTTTTGAGTAAGGATGGAATTGAAACTTTACATCTGAAATTAACCCCTTCCATTTATCATAAGGTCCCCAGCGATGAAATGGAGTACCTTTTGTTCATTTCTGAAGCAACGCTTACGAGAGTAGATGTATCTTCAGTTATAGAAAATGCATCTAAATTGAAAATCCAATCCAACCGAATGGAAGGCGTTAAAAAAGCCAAAAAGAACACGCTGGAAATAATCGAGGGCACCGATTTCAAATCTTTTTGGACTGAAATTTTAGAGCCCAATCTCGAACAACGCCACGGAGCAATACCCGTACATTCACTTGAAGAGATCGAAAGGTTGGCAAGGTGTTTTTCGAAGAATATACTTCAATTCAATGTGTATAAAGAAGGTGTGATCGTGGCGGGTGCAACTATTTTTGAAACCGATAACGTGGCTCATGTACAGTACATTTCGGCTGATGAGGAAAAGCAGCGATTAGGGAGTTTGGACTTTCTTTTTGAATATTTGATCAACCAACGGTTTAAAGATAAAAAGTATTTCGATTTTGGTATTTCGAATGAAAACCAGGGCAAGAATTTGAACAAAGGGCTTTTGTATTGGAAAGAGACTTTTGGCGCACGAAGTATCGCTTGTAAATTCTATTCGATTGCAACGGCAGATCACACCAAACTTGATAGTGTATTGTTATGATCCCATTTCTGGACCTACATAAGATCAACGCGCGTTTTGAAAGACAATTTGAGGTAGTCTTCAAGGAGTTTTTGGATTCTGGTTATTATATCCTGGGAAACCGGGTTACCGCCTTTGAGAAGGAATTTGCGGATTTCTGCGGAACAAGATTTTGCATCGGTGTAGGCAATGGACTGGATGCGCTGAGGCTTATATTGGAAGGCTATAAGTTAATGGGAACGCTCAAAGCAGGAGATGAGGTTCTGGTAGCCTCCAATACTTTTATCGCTACCATCCTGGCCATTAAGCAGGCAGGCTTGATCCCGGTGTTAGTAGAAACGAAGGCAAGTAGTTATAACTTCGACCTAAAGGAACTTTCAGAAAGTATTTCTGAAAAGACCAGGGCTATTATGCCGGTGCATTTGTATGGACAGATCTCACCTATGGAAGAAATTTCTGAACTGGCTAAAAAACATCAATTACTGGTCATAGAAGATGCTGCTCAGGCACATGGCGCTATTGATAAGACCGGAAAACTTGCGGGGAATTTGGGCGATGCCGCCGGTTTTAGTTTTTATCCTACCAAGAATCTGGGCGCACTAGGCGATGCCGGGGCCGTAACTACCAACAATATCGAACTGGCTTCTGGCATAAGACGATTAAGAAATTACGGAACCACATCAAAATATGTAAATGATGAATTGGGTTTTAATTCGAGGCTGGATGAAATTCAGGCGGCGATATTAAGCATCAAGTTACCCCATTTGCAGGCAGATAATAATTTGCGACTCCAAATAGCCAAACGGTATCTTTCAGAAATAACAAACGACAAAATTCGCCTTCCCTATTACGATGGTAGCTACAACCATGTGTTTCACCTATTTGTGGTCCGGGTTGAGAACAGAACTGAATTTATGGATTATTTGAATAAGAATGGTGTGGGTACCATGATCCATTATCCCATTGCACCCCATAAACAAAAGGCATTGACCGAATATTCAGAATTGGATTTTCCGGTAGCTGAAGAGATCCATAGCCAAGTAGTGAGCATTCCTATGAATCCCCTAATGACGGCAGAGGAAGTTGAGAAAGTAATTTTTGTCCTTAATAGTTATTAGTTATTGGTGGATAGTGGATAATAATAGAGGATAGTGAATAGTGAAAATTGGTAAAGTTAAACGGTGCACATTAATAAGAGTTAATTGATTAATAAGGATTGACCGAAATTGAAATCTAGTTATATGGATTCACTTTTATTAATTGTTGAAGAAATATTTACGAAACAGGAATCGCTAAAATACTAATACGCTAAAACACTAACAACTAACAACAACAAACTAAAATTGAAAGTACCTAAGTTTATTCGCGAAAATCTGTTATTAAAGATGACCTCTTTGAACGCCGGAGTGATCGGCATTCGATTAGTTATCTCTTTATTTATACAGCGATTATTAGCCGAATTGGTAGGGGAGGCCGGAATTGCTAAAATCGGACAACTTCGCAATTTATTACAGCTATTGACCTCTTTTTCTTCCGTTGGTGTTTTTAGTGGTATCGTAAAGTATGTTTCAGAATATAAAGAGGACAAAGAACAGCTTCAGAAATTATTTTCCACCTCTTTTGTTTTTGCTGTTTTGGGTTCAACCGTTACCTGTGCCGCGCTACTCATATGGGCTTATCCTATAAGTAATGCGCTTTTCCGCTCTTCGGAATTTGTATTCCTCATAAGGCTTTTGGCCATCGTCGTTCCATTTATAAGTATTCAGAGAATATTCAACGGGGTTGTAAACGGGCTATCACAATACAAGAAATTTGCAAAAATAGACTTGTTAGGTTACCTGTTAAGCGCGGTATTGACGGTGATTTTTCTACTTCAATACAATATTGATGGGGCATTGGTGGCTATTGCAATTACGCCGGTCATCCAGCTTTCGGTACTGCTCTTCATCTTTATTAAAGTCTTAAAAGAATACATTTCATTTTCAAAGATCTCTTTTAAAGTGCCTATGGCTAAAGGATTGTTGGCTTTTTCCTTAATGTCATTCTTTTCAACCGTTTTGCTCAATTATGTTGAAATTGACATTCGTACGATGATCACCAATAAAATAACCGAAGCCGAAGCCGGGGTATGGACGGCCATGACCTTTATTTCCAGGAATTATATGGTTTTTTCCACGGCGATCTTTTCATTGTATGTATTGCCGAAATTTGCTTCTATTTATACCAAACGCGACTTCACCAAAGAGCTTGGAAAAATATATAAGACCCTGCTGCCGATCTTTGGAGTGGGAATGATCCTGGTTTATTTTCTTAGAGAATATGTGATCATGATCATCTACCCCGATTTTACCGGAATGGCGCCTTTATTCAAGTGGCAGTTGCTAGGTGACTTCATACGCCTGGCATCACTGGTATTGGCGCATCAATTCCTGGCAAAACGATTGGTACGGAGTTTCATCTTTACTGAATTACTCTCCTTAGGCTTGTTCTATGGATTCGCGTATTACTTTGTAGATATATACGGAATCGAGGGAATCACAATAGCACACTTTATAAGATATGTGATCTACTTAGCGATTGTTTTCGCCTTGGTCATGTTTAATTTTAGACGAAAAAAGACAGCTCACTCTTAGGATTTCCAGGTATTGATATACTTTTGAGCTATCTTTTTGTAATGATGATGATCATCTATGAACGCCGTAGCATTTCGGCCAATTTCAATCAGTTTATCAGGGTTCATAATTAATTCTTCCAGGTGGTTAGCAATGCTTTGAACATCCGGCAGGGCATTTATCGCAACAGGGGCATCCAGTCGATAATAATCTTGAAATTCCTTCTCGGCACCGGTGAAAACCACTTTTCCTTTTGACATGGCCTCCAAGGCATTGTACCCTTGATCGTAAGCAAATACCTGATCCAAAACAATATGCGCTCGATCGTACTTGTTTATATATTCGTGGTAAGGTAGATTCTCTACGGTTATTATATCTACTTTTTCAGGGTATTTTTTCTGAATTATCTGTAACGCCTTTTCGAAATAATCACTTCCTTTTTTAAAATAGGTCCTGCGATTGATACCGTGGAAAATGATGATCTTTTCTGATATGATGAGGGGTGTAAACTTCAGTTGGTCCACATTGACCGGGTTTGGAATGAGCCCTAAATATTTTTTGTGGCCCTCCAACGGGATGTGATAATCCAGATCGGAAGCGATGACTCCATCAATTTGTTCAAAAACGAAATCGTGAAAGGCTTTGTGCTTCGGACTAATATATTTTAAAACAGATGCATACTGAGCTTTGGAAATTTTTCCGTCGAAATAAGGCGTTAAGACCGAGTAACGGAATTTTTTCTGAAAAGCATAGGTAACACTTATGTGGTCTGTTCCGCAGGAAAGCAAGAAAAGTTTTTTGTTATGGTCCTTAAGATAAGTGATGATCTCCCGCTCCACAGAAACCGAAACGCCAAACGGATTTTCATTGATGAGTTGAACCACATCATACCCTTTTAATAGTTCCTTCTGTTTGTTAAATTGCCCGCGCAGCGCCACGGAAGTAAGATCGATACCGCTTAACTTAAAAACTACAATTTTCAATTTTCGACCCAATCCGTAGTCATATTTGCGTTGTAATTGGATGTCGGCCGGAAACTTTTTGAACAGGTCGCCCGTAGCGATAAGCGTCACTTCATGTCCCAGAACCACGAGACCTTCCTTTAAAGAATTATGTAAGCGGCTGTATTCTCCCACCAATAGTATTTTCATAAATGCATATATTTGCTCACATCGGTTTCAAAAATACACATTCATGAGCTTGCTACCACAACCCAATAGTATAAAAGTGTGTTTGGTGGCGATTTCTTTAGGTAAGGGAGGCGCCGATCGATCCTGTGCTCTACTTTCACGAATGCTGCATGACCGGGGTTTCGATGTCCATATCGCTCTTTT
>SMVB01236924.1_pt1 | contig 15798 bp, 13 predicted proteins | sample 2456461 | NCBI WGS metagenome assembly SMVB01 (sample SAMN11095934, study PRJNA526329) | marine sediment metagenome | biome: Marine sediment; feature: Surficial sediment; material: Deep marine sediment; isolation source: Hadal surficial sediment | place: Pacific Ocean | collected 2014-05 | depth... | reverse complement strand
GAATTGCCGCAAAAATCGAATTCCAACTATAGGGAGCGAGTCCGAATAGGTCTGAAAAGTTCATTTTTTGGTTACCGCCCTTCGCTTGACCCTGGAAGTGAGCACCGGTCAACGTGCGCACCAATTCGTGTGGTGAGTCTTTCTGCCCAACCTCGTCGATCGTACCTGCTTTCGTCCTGAACGGGTGAGTATGCCGGTCGGTTCTCTTTCGCAATCCAGCGGGAAAGCCCGCTGGATTGCTCATACTCGCCGCCTCCTCTTCGTCGGCGGCTCCCCACCAGCTTCTTCTCCGAAGCTGGTTTCTCAGATCGACTGCTCTGCGACGATCGGAATTAAGTGGTGACCCGGGCGCGATTCGAACGCGCGACTTCCAGCTTCGGAGGCTGGCGCTCTATCCAGCTGAGCTACCGGGCCACGATCGTCAGCGGAAACCGACGATGTGAAATACGAACGAAGCCCTCGGCAACCCATCCACCCGCCAGCGCCCCGAATCCAAGTGCATCGCGTCCCTTGCAGACACGAACCAATCCGCCGATACGCTCGCCGGCGGACCCGATCCGCTCTGCCATACCGGGCGTACGCGAAAATAATGGTGGGGCGTAGTGGATTCGAACCACCGACCTCCGCGGTGTGAACACGGCGCTCTAACCAACTGAGCTAACGCCCCACGAGGCCCCGAAAGGCCTCGGAAGTCACAGGTTTTAGCGCGTCTAGTCGGTCGATGCTGCCCCGGAAGGATCGGCTTTGGCCTTGGATCTCTCGTCCTGTCTTTCCGCGGCGGCCCGGATGAAGGCCTCGAAGAGCGGGTGCGGCTCGAAGGGCTTCGACTTGAATTCCGGATGGAATTGGCACGCGATGAAGAAACGGTGGCTCGGGATCTCGACGACTTCGACGAAACGACCGTCCGGGCTAGAACCCGCGAAGAAGAGGCCCGCCTCTTCCAGCCGTTCACGATAGTCGGGGTTGAATTCGTAGCGATGGCGGTGGCGTTCGCTGATCTCGGTCTCGCCGTAGGCCTCGGCCGACTTCGAACCCGGCTCGAGAATACAGGGGTAGGCGCCGAGACGCATCGTTGCGCCCATCTCTTCGACTTCGCTCTGTCCCGGCAACAGGTCGATCACGGGGTATTTCGTATCGGGATCGACTTCGGATGAATTGGCGCCCTCGAGGCCCGCGACGTTGCGCGCGAACTCACAACACGCGAGTTGCATGCCATAACAGATTCCCAGAAAAGGAACGTCGTTCTCGCGCGCGTATTGAATCGCGCGGATCTTGCCTTCCACGCCGCGCGGTCCGAATCCGTGGGGCACGAGGATCCCATCGAGCTTCGACATCACCTGGGTATCGACCAGCTTCTCGGAATCGAAATACTCGATCCGGACATCGGCCGCACAGGCGAAGCCGCCGTGAAAGAGCGCTTCGTTCAGGCTCTTGTAGCTCTCAGTCAAGTCCACGTATTTTCCGACCATGCCGATCTTGATCACACGCTCCGAGTTCCGGCGCGCAGTATGCAAACGTTCCCAATTCCTGAGGTCGGGCCGTCCGGTCCACATATTCAGAATCTGTACGATCTTCTCGTCGAGATTCTCCTTGGCAAAGGTCAGGGGGACTTCGTAGATCGAGTCGACGTCTTTGGCCGTGATCACGGCGTCCTCATCGACGTTGCAAAAGAGTGCGATCTTCGCCTTGATGGCTTTCGGCAGAAAACGATCGGTGCGACACAGGATGATGTCGGGCGCCAGTCCGACCGATTGAAGTTCCTTGACCGAATGCTGAACGGGCTTCGTCTTGAGTTCCCCCGCGGTCGATTGATAGAGGACGGGTGCAACATGGATGAAGCAACAATTCTCGCGACCCGCGTCGGAACGGAATTGGCGAATCGCTTCGAGAAAGGGCAACGACTCGATATCGCCTACGGTGCCGCCAATTTCCACCAGAATGACATCCGCACCCTGGGCCGCCTTCCGGATCGCTTCCTTGATCGCGTCGGTGACATGCGGGATGACTTGAACCGTGCCGCCCAGATAGTCGCCGCGACGCTCCCTGGATATAACGGAATCGTAGATCCGCCCGGCGGTCATGTTATTGACCTGGCCGAGCTTGGCATTCGTAAACCGCTCGTAATGGCCGAGGTCGAGATCCGTCTCTGCCCCATCTTCGGTCACATAGACTTCGCCGTGTTGAAACGGGTTCATCGTTCCGGGATCGACATTCAGGTAGGGGTCGAGCTTGAGAAAGGTCACCTCCAGATTTCGAGCCTCGAGCAGCGCGCCGATCGAGGCCGAGGCCAGCCCCTTGCCCAGCGAAGACATCACTCCGCCCGTCACGAAAATATATTTGGTCGATCTCGGACTCATGCCTGGCTCCCGTTTGCGGAGCCCATCGCCGGCTCCCGTCCCTGATTCTCGTTCATTTCGCGCGAAACGCTCATCGGATGGCCGCCTCGAGCCGTCCCGCCAATCCGTCTTCGATTCGCACGCTATGGATGGGCACAAAGGGCTCCGGAAAGGCGTCCGCCGCAAAAAAACCCATTTCGAGCGTCTCCTCCGGGGTGGTCGGCTCGCCCTGCGCAACCGCCCGGGCCTGAAAACACAGATTCACGATCTGGACCCGACCCCGGTCCGATCGGCCCGTCGAACCCGCGACATTCGGATTCGACATCGGATTCGAATAGTCGACGACCTGCATGGCCGGATCCGAGTAGACGCCGATCAGCCGTCCGATTTCGATCCGCCATCCCGTCTCCTCTGCGACCTCACGATGGGTCGCCTCGGTCACGGATTCGCCCACTTCGACGAAGCCGCCCGGAAGACCCCAATGGCCGTTGTCGGAGCGGCGCATCAATAGGATCTCCTGATCCCGCCAGACCATCGCGGAGACCGACAGGCCGAGCTGGGTCGGATCGGAGGCGAAATATCGGGTCATCCGAAGCCTCCGAGGTCGCCGAGGCCGCGCGTGACGGTGCCCATTGGAGCCGGACGATGAGGAAACTCCGCCACTGACATCGAAGGCTCGCTTTTATCGAGCTGGGCGATGCCCCTTGTGATTCTCCCAGTCCCTGGGCGGGAGAGCGCGTCTTTCTCGACGCAATGGACGGACACAGCGTATCGATCGCTGCAATTTTCGTATTCAGTCACACCTGCTTCAATCGGGGGGTCGGGCTTTGTATAGCCTGCCGCCACTCCGCCCGTCAATTCTTTCCCGGTCTACCTGCAGCTTTAGGCTCAGAACCAGAAACGGCGGACTCGCGTACGAGCCAGCCGTCAAAGGAATTCGGATCGAAGCGGTCGGCTTCGATGGCTTCCGGTTAGCGCTTCGAGAACTGGAAGCGTGCTCGCGCGCCCTTCTGTCCGTATTTCTTGCGCTCCTTCTTTCGAGGATCGCGCGTCAAGTAGCCGGCGCGTTTGAGGGTGGTTCTCTGGGTTCCATCGAGCTTCTCGATGGCCCGCGCGATGCCGTGGCGAAGCGCGCCCGCCTGACCCGCAACACCACCGCCATTGAGCTTCGCGATGATGTCGTATCGACCGACGCTGTCTGTCTTCTCGAAGGGCGTGCGGATCAAGATCTGCAGCGCCTCGCGCGGGAAGTACTCGTCCATAGGGCGCCCATTCACTTTGATCTCGCCGGATCCGAGCATGAGACGAACCCGAGCGACGGCGCTCTTTCGCTTTCCGGTGGCTTGGATGACATCAGACAAGGGGAAGCTCCTCTGGCTTCTGGGAGGCATGTGGATGATCCGGACCCGAATAGACCCGAAGCTTGGACAGCATCTGTCGCCCCAGTGTGTTTCCGGGCAGCATACCGCGCACCGCATGCCGAACGACGCGATCGGAATGGGCGGATGCGAGTAGCTTGTCCAGGGTGATCGACTTGATTCCGCCGACATAGCCGGAGTGGCGGTAGTAGGTCTTCTGTTCCCGCTTTCGACCGGTCAGCGCCACCTTCTCGGCGTTGACGACGATCACGTGATCCCCGGTATCGGTGTGCGGCGTATAGGTCGGCTTGTGCTTGCCTCGCAGGATCGTCGCGATGCGCGTCGCGAGCCGGCCCAGGATCAGATCTTCGGCATCCACGACGTACCAGACGCGCTCGATCTGGTCGGCGCTGATGCTCTTCGTCGCGGCAAAGGCTCGATTGGCCATCTCGAGTTTTCTACTCCTCGTTTCTTTCTGTGCATGTCCGCTGGATCGGCGGTTCCATGCGAGAACTCATCGACGCATTCGTTCGACTCGTTGAACTCTTCCCACCTTAGAGAACCAACGCGTGAGATCCAACGTGAACGACGGCTCGAGGCCTGGAAGGGACCTCCAGGACCGCGATTGTTTACCCGACGGGGCTGCTCTCGTCAACCGAGGCGGCCCGAGAGCCCGAATCGGCTGATTCCTCGCAACCCTAGGACGTAGCGTCGTGGACCTCGACCAGAACCAGACCCAGCGCCGGCGCGGTGGGTCCGGCCTGTCCTCGATCGAGCGAAGCGAGGATCTCGGCGGCGCAGTCTGGCTCCCAGCGTCCACGCCCGATCTCGATCAAGGTGCCCACCAGATTTCGCACCATATGCCGAAGAAAGCCCTGTCCTTCGAAGTCCAGGATCACCTCAGCGCCCGACGCCCCATCGATCCGAAGTGTCCCCAGCGTCCGCACCGTGGTTCGGACGTCCGACCCGGCGCCCTGGAACGCTGCGAAATCATGCGTCCCGACGAAGACCTGACCCGCCTGTCTCATCCGCTCGAGACACAGCGGGTCGCGTAGCCAAAGGAATCGATCGGCGCGCAGCGGGGATCGCTGGGCACCGTTCCAGATCTGGTAGCGATAGTGTTTCCCCTGGGCCTCGCGCAACGCATCCCAGCCGTGCGGCATTTCGGCGATTTCTCGAATCGCCAGATCACGTGGGAACCATCCGTTCAGCGAGCGGGCCAGGGCCTCCGCCGAGAGCGCCGTCACGACGCGCACGCTGGCCACCTGCCCCATCGCGTGGACACCGGCATCGGTGCGACCGGCCCCGCGTACGCGCGCCTGCTGACGCGTCACGCTCTCGATCGCTTCCTTGAGTACGCCCTGCACGGTCCGCGACGATCGCTCCCCCGACTGGATTTGCCAGCCCTCGAAGTCGCGGCCGTCGTATTCGAGTACCAATCGGAAAGTCCGCCCGGGCGGGGACTCGGCGTCGCGGTTCACGCCAATCCGAGCCGACGACTCGCCAAGCGCAGGGCTTGATCGGAGACCAGCCGAAGCGGATCGAATGCGATCCAGAGCCGCCAGCCCTCATCGACGGCCAGCGACACATCCGGTTCGATGCGGCCCACTAGTATTTCGTCCGACCCGATCGCGTCCCGCAAGGTCGGTCCGACCGGCTCGGGCCGTCGGACGTCGATCGCTTCCAGACCCCGGGATCCGAATCCTTCCCGCGCCACCAACACGCCCTCGGTCGCATCCAACCGGGCTTCGATTTCCTTGAGGTCACCCGGCGTGATCAAGTCGAGCGCGAGTGAAGCCCCCTCGCCGACGAAGGTCGGGACCTGAACGCTCGCGACGCCGATTCTCAGCCTTTCGCCAAAGAGTCGCCGACACTCGCGCTGCACACGCGCGCAATCGATTCCGCCACCCGGGATCACGTCGAAGGCCACCGCCTGTCCAGCGGGGCCAGATTCGGGTGCATCGGATTGATTGAAGAGCGCGATCGATTCCCGGGAAAGGGCGACCACACCCAACCGACCCTGTGCGGAAGCGCTACAGAGCGCCGTCCCGACGACACGAGAGACGCCGACCGCCTCGATGATCGGTGCCCAGGCCAGCGTCGTCCCGGCCGGAACCGAGAGCAGAGGCGCCTTGCCGACCGATTCATCTTCGATCGTGACGGCTTCGATCGCGATGGGGTTCTTCAGCGCGGGTGGCGACGGCATGGGCACGTCGATCTGGTTGGCCAGCGAGCCCGAGCAATCGATACAGGGAACCTCGGCACGCAGCGCTTCGCGCACGATCTCGATCGCCTCGCCGGCGGGCGTGCAGATGAAGACGAGGTCTCGGCCCTTCAGAACCGGCCACTCGCTCACCACGTCGAGGGCCTCGCCCCGGAACATGAATTCTTCCCCGTCGGAACCGGCCGAGGCGACGCCCACCAATTCCGTGATCGGCCAGCCGCTCCCGTCGAGTTTTTCGATCAACTGTTGGCCGAGATGGCCCGTCGCGCCAAACACGACGAAGCGTCTGTTCTGCCCACTACTCATGCTTCACTCCCGCCGATTCGTGTGACGCGCCTCGCGCAAGCGCTTCGAGTACGAGCTCGCCCATGCGTTGACACCCGACGGTCTCACGCGTCTCCCCCGGCAAGAGCAGATCCCCACTGCGATGTCCGGCCTCGAGCACATCGGAGACGGCCTTGCGGATCGCGGCAGCGGCGTCCTTCGCCTCGAAGGTCGTTTCGAGCAACATCGCCACACTCTGGATTGCGGCCAGAGGATTCGCGACGTCCTTGCCCGCGATATCCGGTGCCGAGCCGTGGACCGGTTCGAAGAGGCCGAAGCCCCCAACCGCCAGACTCGCCGAGGGAAGCATGCCGAGCGAGCCGGTAATCATCGCTGCCTCGTCCGACAAGATGTCGCCAAAGAGATTTCCCGTCACGATCACGTCGAAGCGTCGCGGTTCCTGGACCAAGAGCATGGCGCAGGAATCGACCAACTGATGGACCAATTCGACGTCGGCATAATCCTTGGCGACTTCGTTCACGACTTCGACCCAGAGCTGGGACACCTCGAGCACATTGGCCTTGTGGACATGTGTGAGATGGTTCCGGCGTATCCTCGCTTGTTCGAATGCGACGCGCGCGATTCGTTCGACCTCGTGTTCGTGATAGACCATTGCATTGATCGCCGTGCGCTGGCCGGGCTCGCCCGATCGGCCACGGGGCTCGCCGAAGTAGATTCCGCCGGTCAGCTCCCGAACGACGAGTATGTCGACGCCCTCGACGATCTCCCGGCGCAAGGCCGAAGCGTCCACGAGCGCAGGCAGGACGGCGGCCGGTCGCAGATTGGCAAAGAGTCCGAGCGCCTTGCGAATACCGAGAAGCCCCTTCTCGGGCCGCGCGTCGACCGGCAAATCGTCCCATTGGGGTCCACCGACCGCGCCGAGCAGCACAGCCCGGCTCGCCCGACACGCCTCGATGACTTCGTCGCGCAAAGGAGTGCCGTGCGCGTCGATCGAGCAGCCGCCGATCAACTCTTCCACGAACTCGAACTCGAGTCCGGCCTGCTTGCCGGCCGCCACCAGAACCCGGCGCGCCTGTTCCGTGACCTCCGGACCAATCCCGTCCCCGGGCAACAATACGATTCGCTCTGCCAATTTCTCTCTTTCGTTTCTCGATCTATTTCTTTTCGGTTTCGCCCTGGTTCTCAGTCGGACGAGCGAGACGCTTCTCCACTAGATGCCCCGCGGCGCATCCACATCGCGCCTTTGTTTGTGCCATTCGAGTTTGTTCAGGGCCTGCACATACGCCTTGGCGCTCGCGACCATGACGTCTTCATGTACGCCGTTTCCGATCACACGTCGCCCGCCTTCCTCGATGGTGACCGAGACTTCGCCCTGCGCATCGAGGCCCGCCGTGACGGCGTGGACCCGATACTGGATCAATTCGCTCGACGTCTCGGTGAGTTCGGAGATCGCCCGAAAGATCGCGTCGACGGGCCCCACCCCGGAAGCCTCCCGTTCGACCTCTTTCTCGTCGAGCCGCAGTCGCACACATGCGCTCGGCGCCCGATCGCTGCCGCAGGTCAGCACGAGCGACTCGAATCCGTAGCGATCGTCGAGGGTAAGCACCGAGTCCGACACGATCGCTTCGAGGTCCTCGTTGTAGATCACCTTCTTCGCATCCGCGAGACTCTTGAAGCGCCGAAAGGCCCGCTCGAAATTCTCGCCCTCGATGTCGAATCCGAGCTCCAGCAGCCGATCGCGGAAGGCATGGCGCCCGGAATGTTTGCCCAACACCAGCTCATTGGAGGCTCGACCGATCGACTCCGGCGTCATGATTTCGTAGGTGATGGCCGCCTTGAGTACTCCGTCCTGATGGATCCCGGCTTCGTGCGCAAAAGCGTTGTCCCCGACGATCGCCTTGTTGGGCTGGACCTGCACACCGGTCACAGACGAAAGGAGTCGACTGGAGGGATAGATCTCGCGGGTGTGGATGGCGGTCTGGAGTCCGACGAACTCGTCACTCCGGATCGTCAGGGCCATCACGATCTCTTCGAGCGAGGTGTTTCCCGCGCGTTCGCCGATGCCATTGACTGTGCATTCGATCTGGCGTGCGCCGGCACGGATGGCCGCGAGACTATTCGCCACCGCGAGTCCCAGATCGTTGTGACAATGGACCGAGAAGATGATTCCCGAATCGGCGGAGGCGCCCTCGACCTTCTCGCGCAGATATTCGATGAGCGCGCCGTATTCCCTTGGCGTCGTGTAGCCGACGGTATCCGGCACGTTCAGGGTCGACGCCCCCGCGGCCACGGCGACGGAGAAAACCTCGACGAGGTAGTCGCGATCCGATCGTGTCGCGTCTTCCGCCGAGAATTCGACATCGTCCACCAAAGACTTCGCGAGGCGAACGGCGCGATCGACTTCACCCAGGACCTGCTCCCGACTCATGCGAAGTTTGTATTCGAGGTGGATGTCACTCGTCGCGATGAAGGTGTGGATACGCGGACGTTTAGCCGATTCGAGCGCCCGGCCGGCGCGTTCGATATCGAGCTTCCCGGTGCGGGCAAGCCCACAGACGATGACGCCCTCGATTTCCTTGGCGATGGCCTGGACCGATTCGAAGTCGCCGTCGCTCGCGATCGGGAAACCCGCCTCGATGACATCGACACCGAGCCGTTCGAGCTGTCGCGCAAGCGAGAGCTTCTCATTCAAATTCATGCTGCAACCCGGCGATTGCTCGCCGTCGCGCAGGGTCGTGTCGAAGATCAGGATCGATTCTTCGCTCATCGAGAATCCCCCTCGTCGCGATCACCCGGGTTCCCGGGGTTCGGAGCATGATCCCGGAGAGAGGTCACTTTGGCGCCTTTGGCTTCCAGCGACACGCCTCCATCGGGAGGGTCGTCGACTGATTCGCTCGAGGTCGCCGACGCCTTTTCCTTTTCCGAAGTTGAGGTCGAAGTTGAAGTCGAAGCGGCCTCTTCAACGGGCAGCAAGACACGCCCCGTCCGCCAGCGCCACAAATACCCGGCCGGCCCCGAACCGACATAGGCCAGGCCGACCAGGAAGAAATTCAATCCGGGTTCGAGGATCAACGCGATCGAGATCACGACCGGAATCACGGTCGCCGAATAGCTTTGACTGAAGCGAATATTCTTGAAGCTGTGATAGGGAATCGGGCTCACCATCAGGAGTCCGAGGAACATCACCCCGAACGCCGGCAGAATCGGCGGCAGGCCGAGCGCGATGTCCGGCCCGACGAGAAAATTCTTGAACCAGACGGCGGAAACAATCATGCCGGCACCCGCCGGTGTCGGGAGACCATCGAAGCGGCCCTGGTATCTCCCCGAGGAGACATTGAATCGCGCCAACCGAAGCGAAGCACACGCCGTATAGGCAAAGGTCATCACCCAGCCCGCCCAACCCAGACTGAAGATGTCTCCGGCGTGGAACGCCAACACGGCCGGCGCCACACCGAAGGAGACGGTATCCGCAATCGAATCGTATTCCGCCCCGAAGCGACTGGCGTTTCCGGTCATGCGCGCCGCGCGTCCGTCGAGAATGTCGAAGAGTGCCGCGATGAAAATCGCGTAAGAAGCGGTCAGCACGTCGCCGCCACTCGCTTTGATGATCGCGTAGAAACCCGCCGCGAGATTGGCCGTCGTCAGCAGCTGGGGTAGCAACAACGAAAAGCCGCCTCGATCGGAGTCCGACCGTGCCCGGCGTCGCCGTCGCTGGCGACGCGATTCGCCTGGCACTTCAGCGAACTCCTCTGAAGCCTTCTCGCCAAACACGGACATGAAAACTCCCGGGCGGCCCCAAGCGGGGCCCGCCGATCAATTCTTGCTGCGGTCTACGAGCTGCTTTTCGGACAACCAGGGCATCAAAGCGCGCAGACGCGCACCCACCTCTTCGAGCGGATGCTCCGCCGCCGCGCGCCGCTTGGCGGCCAGCCCGACATTGCCGCTCTGGTTCTCGAGAATGAAGCGCCGCGCGAAATCACCCGATTGAATATCCGACAACACGTCTTTCATGCGCGCCTTGACGCTGGCATCGATCACCCGCGGTCCACTCATGAAGTCGCCGTACTCGGCGGTGTTCGAAACCGAGTAACGCATATTCGCGATACCCCCTTCGTAGATCAGGTCGATGATCAACTTCGTCTCGTGAATGCACTCGAAATAGGCCATCTCGGGCGCATAACCCGCTTCGACGAGCGTCTCGAAACCGGCCTGCATGAGCGAGGTCAACCCGCCGCAGAGCACCGCCTGCTCCCCGAAGAGATCCGTCTCGGTCTCCTCGCGGAAGGTCGTCTCGATGATGCCGGCACGCCCGCCACCAATCGCCGAGGCGTAGGCCAGGGCGACCTGGAAAGAGTCGCCGGTCGGATCCTGATGAACCGCCACCAGACAGGGAACGCCACGTCCCTGTTCGTAGTGGTCACGAACCGTATGACCGGGACCCTTGGGCGCGATCATGATGACGTTCAGATCCGCCGGCGGAAGGATCGCCTGGAAATGAAAATTGAACCCGTGAGCCACAGCCAGGTAGTTGCCGGGATCGAGATTCGGCTCGATCTCCTCGCGGTAGATCGCAGCCGCCAACTCGTCCGGAACGGTCAGCATGATCAGCTCGGCGGCTTGCGTCGCGTCGGCAACGGTCGCCACCTTGAGCCCGGCGGCTTCGACCTTGGTCCAGCTCGAGGAGTCCTTGCGCAGGCCCACGGTCACATCGACACCCGAGGCGTCCAGGTTCTGGGCGTGGGCGTGGCCCTGGCTGCCATAGCCGATCACGGCCACCTTCTTGGACTGGATGCGCGTGAGATCGGCGTCTTTGTCGTAGTAGATATTGAGGGCCATGAGAGACTCCTGCTCCTTTGATTGGGTCCAGACCACGGCGAGGCCGGGCGATCTGGAGCCGACGGTGGACGCCTGAGGACGGGCATCGGACTGAATGGACGCCTTCGGAAGCCGGAACGCGAGTTCGAGGATGAACAATTCACTCGGCAAGTGGCGCTAACTCCGCGAGATTACGCGACCTTTTGGTCGGGCGCCAGAGTTCAAAGGGAGCAAGCGGTGGGCGACCGGTGGGCGACCGGTGGGCGAGCGGGATCCTGGCCGACTCAGCGCGACGGATCGCCGAGACGCGCGACCTCCCCCTGCTCGACGGGACCCCCCAAGCGTTTGGCTTCGGCCTCGGCCCGGCGCAGATAGCGCGCGCCGAGTGTCGCGATCGGAACGCCCCAGCCCAGCGCCAGCCGTCGCTGGGCCAGTCGTCCGACCCAATCGGCTCGCGGTCGGGCCGCCACCCCCTCGATCGCTTCGCAAAGCGCAATCGAATCCAGCTCGAAACTTCGCTGCCAACCGGAGGGCTCGGGCGTCATCAAGATCACTGAATCCGCGAGATCTTCGAGCAACTGCGGGGGGGCGTAGAGTCCTTCGGGCAGCGTCGCGACCGGCAGACCGCCAGATTCCGCTGCGTTCGACCAACCCCCGGCATACCATTCTCCACGACGTGCATCGAGCATCGCCACCACCTCACAACTTCGCCCCCCGGCCCTCGCCTCGAGCGCCGAAAGCGCCATCGCTTCGAGCGTCGAAACGCCAACACCGAGGAGTGTACGACCGAATCCGAGCCCTTGGACGGTTGCGAGTCCAATCCGCAGGCTCGTGAAGGAACCCGGGCCCGTCGAAACGCCGATCGCGTCGAGATCGTCGAGGCTCGAGCGGGCATTGCTGAGCACCGCGTCGACCGCGGGCAGGAGGGCAGACGCATGTTTGCGGCTGTCCTCGACCACCTCGAGCGAAAGCACTTCTTCGCCTCGAAGCAGGGCCACCGAAAGCCAATCCGTTGAAGATTCGATGGCGAGGAGTGTACGGGTCATGTCGGGGGACGCCTGTTAGGCCTCTTCGGCGGAACGCCTATTGCGGACCGGTCGAGAGCCAGTTCACGAATTTCAACCAGGTGGGCGTCAGATCATTCCAGAAGGCCCGCCCCATCAAGAGCACCAACAAACCAAAGCCGACCGAGGTCGCGATCTCTCGCGAGCGCATAGAGAGGGGTGAGCGTTTGATGCCCTCGATCGCGTAGAACACGGCCTGCCCTCCATCCAGAATCGGAATCGGCAGCAGATTCAGGATGCCAAGGTTGATGCTGATCAGCATCATCATCGAGAGATAGTCGAGCCAACTGCGATCGAGCGATTTTCGCGCGATTCGTGCGATTCCGATCGGACCCGACAATTTGTCCGTTCCGACCTCGCCGGTGAACAATTTCCCGAGCCCCTCGAGATATTCCATCGTCATCTGCCAGCTCATCTCGACCGCGCGGGGGATCGACTCGATCGGGTTCCGAAGCTGCTGAACCGAGCGGGATCCCGGCAACGAGGAAAGGGACGCCGCCAGACCGATCTGGTAGACCCTGTCTTCCATGCCCTCGATCTCATAGGGACCCGCGACGGTCTCCTCGCGAGCCCGGAGACGAACGGTATCGACACGTCCGTTCCGCGAGTAGGTGATCTCGAGTTCTCGCCCGCCACTCGTCTGTACGCGGGACACGAAGCTTTCGAAACTCCCGATCGGCGCGCCATCCACGGAGAGGACCAGATCGTTGGGCTCCAATCCGGCCAACGCAGCGGGTCGATCCGGTGTCACATAGGCGACCAGGATCGTGGCCGGCAACAGGCCCAACCCGTCCAGCGTCGAAATCAAGGGCAATGAAACGACGAACTCCGTAAACTTCGTGGGCGTCTCGTCACCGGTCGACGAGGCTTCGTCGGCCTTCGCATCCCGATCCACGGAGCCATCGGATTCGAGCGGCCGCCGGACCTTCCAATCGACGCTCTCCGCCCCGCTTTCGAGCGCCATCCCCACCGCGTCCGAATGCGCCTGGACCAGCGATTGCCAATCCTCGATTTCAATCTCGCCGATCGAAACGATCCGATCTCCGGAGCGAAGTCCGGCGTAGGCCGCCGAACTCGATTCCTGCGGTACACCGACGACCGCGGCGAGCCGGCGGTGGCCGAGGCCGATCCAGCCACGGTCGACGACCGACCCGAAGCGATCCCGAGCGGTCTGCGTCGCGAGCGCGACCTCGATGTGACGAACGAGCCCATCGCGCTCGATCTCGAGATCCACTGTCCCGCCCGGCTCACGTTTCCGGATCGGGAGGATCACTTCTTCCCACCACTCGACCTCATCGCCGTCGAGCGAAACGATTCGATCGCCCACGCGAACCCCGGCGCGCTCGGCCGGGGAGTTGGCCTCGACCATCCCGACGACCGCGTTCGGTCGAGGCAGTCCGACCCAGAGAATTCCCACCAGGCAGACGACCGGAAGCAATAGATTCATCGCCGGTCCCGCAAAGGTGATCGAGAGCTTCTGCCAGACCGGCTTCGATTCGAGCGACTCGTCGGGGCGCGCATCCTCGGGCGTCGGAGCCTCGAAATTCTCATCCCCGGGCAACGGCTCGCCGAGCATTCGAACGAATCCGCCCAGCGGAATCCAGCCGATGACATATTCCGTGCCACCCCGCTCCCAACGCATTCTCATTCGCCCGAATCCGATCGGTGGGCCGAATCCAATCGAAAATTTGAGGACGCGGACGCCACAAGCCTTCGCGACGAGAAAGTGTCCGAGTTCATGCACCAGAATCAAAATCCCGAGCATCGGGATGAAGGCGACGAGCGTATCGACCACCTCGAGGATGGCCATCAGGCGCTCGCCGTCGCGGAGCCGAAGTCCGTTGTGGCATCACGCTTGGCCAACCATTCATTCGCCGCGCCACGCGCCCAGGCATCGGCCTCCAACACCGCTTCGAGCGTATCGACCGATTCGCCGCGATGGTCCGCCAGATGCGATTCGAGCACGGCCTCGTTGAGTGCGGCGATCGCGAGGAAACGAATCCGTCGCTCGAGAAACGCGGCCACGGCGACTTCGTTCGCCGCGTTCAATACGGCCGGTGCCGCTTCGCTTCCGGAAACCGCTCGGTAGGCCAACCCGAGACACGGGAACTTCTCACGATCCGGCTGCTCGAAGTCGAGACGCCCGAGCTCGGCGAGATCGAGTCGTGGAAGATCGAGCTCGATCCGATTCGGATACGCGAGCGCCACCGCGATCGGCACCCGCATATCGGGAAGGCCGAGCTGGGCCATCACCGACCGGTCACAGTATTCGACGAGCGAATGAACGATCGATTGGGGATGCACGACGACATCGACACGTTCCGCGGGAACGTCGAAGAGCCAGCGCGCTTCGATCACTTCGAGCCCTTTGTTCATCAGCGTCGCCGAATCGATCGAAATCTTGTCCCCCATCGACCAGTTCGGATGGGCCAAGGCCTGTTCGACGGTGGCGGCCTCGATCTGCGTCGTCGACCAGGTCCGGAAGGGGCCGCCCGAACAGGTCAGGATCAAGCGTTCGACCTCGCTGGTCCGACTCCCCACCAGGCATTGAAAGATCGCGCTGTGTTCGGAATCGATCGGAATGATGTCGACGCCATGCAGCTCGGCTTCCCGCCGCACCATGGCGCCCGCCATCACCATCACTTCCTTGTTCGCCAAGCCGATCGAATGGCCCGCTCGAATCGCCGCCAGAACGGGATTGAGCCCAACCGCCCCGACCAGACCCGCCACGACGAGATCCGCGGCCTCGGTGGCCACCGCGATCAATCCGGCATCACCCGCCACGACCTCGACCTCTTTGCCGAGCGCCGATTGGATCGCCGGAACCTCGGCGGGATCGACCACCGAAACGACGCGAGGCTTGAATTGCCGGGCTTGCTCGACCAACCGGTCGACACGGCGACCCGCCGCCAAGGACACGACCTTGAAGCGATCGGGATGTCCGACCACCACGTCGAGGGTCTGCTCGCCGATGCTCCCCGTGCTGCCCAAGATGGCGAGGCGCTTCATCGAGGGGACGGCTCTTGGCTGGAGTTGGAGTTCGCCATGGGGGTCCGTCTGGCGTCTTGGTCGTCCTGGATCTGTTCGCTCGTCAGGCCGAATCGGCGCTCGCGGCGTTGATAGTCGACGATCGCGGCTTCGAATTCGGGACGCCTGAATTCGGGCCACATTCGTTCGCTCAGGTGGAGCTCCGAATACGCGATCTGCCAGAGAAGAAAATTCGAGATGCGCTGCTCCCCTCCCGTACGGATCAAAAGGTCGGGATCGGGCAGATCGGGCGCGTAGAGGTAGGCAGCGAAACCCTTCTCGTCGAGGCCCTCCGGGTCGATCTTGCCGAGTTCCGCATCCCGGGCGAGCCTTCGTGCGGCGTCGACGATTTCGGCCCGCCCTCCGTAGGAAAGCGCGAAGACCAGCTGCATCCCGTCGTTATCGGCGGTGCGTTCGATCGCGCTCTCGACGGCTCGGCGCGTGCTTCGCGGCAAGCGATCGACTCGGCCGATCGTGCGCACGCGCGCACCATGTTCCATGACTTCCTCGATTTCGGTGTCGAGGTACTCCTCGAGCAATCGCATCAATTCGGAAACCTCACCGCGAGGACGGTTCCAGTTTTCGAGGGAGAACGCGTAGAGGGTGAGGATCTCGATGCCATAATCCCTGCAGGCGCGGATCACTTCACGGACGGATTCGATGCCTTCTCGATGGCCCGCATTTCGTTC
>SMVB01090027.1_pt1 | contig 15807 bp, 11 predicted proteins | sample 2456461 | NCBI WGS metagenome assembly SMVB01 (sample SAMN11095934, study PRJNA526329) | marine sediment metagenome | biome: Marine sediment; feature: Surficial sediment; material: Deep marine sediment; isolation source: Hadal surficial sediment | place: Pacific Ocean | collected 2014-05 | depth... | reverse complement strand
GGTGCCGACGAGCAGTCACTCGACGAGATCAACGAGCGCTTGCTGCAAACCATCAACGACAGTGGCAAACTTTACGTCACGCACACGCGAATCAACGGCACGTACGCCATTCGTTTTGTCGTTGGTCAAACCAGCACGGAGCCTCGTCATGTGTGGGAGGCATGGACCACGATACAAGATTTGGCACGGGATCTTCAGCCGGCCGGCCGCTCTGCCCCGGACTAGCCTAACGTTGAGCTGCGGTTCGCGCGAATCGATAGCCAAACGTCGGCTGGCGCGAATTGTCGGGAGTGTTTGCGAACTCACGGTCCGAGGTACGCAGGTTGTGTGCCGGACTCGCCCAACTTCCGCCACGAAGGCCGCTACCGAGGGCGCCGATGATCTGCGATCGTTCTCCCGTGTTGCTCGACCCGGGCCAACGGGACACCTCGGGGCCCGCGGCATTACCCATGGCGTTGATCTGGCCGTCACCGTGGCTTCCGTCGAAGCGGCGTCCTGCGGCGTTGCCGATCGTGACGGTGCGTTCCGCGAGATTGCCGCTCAGATCGAACACACCGTAATACGATGCGCCGGATTCTTCCCTGGTGGCACCTGCCCGACGAAACGCTCCGGCCAGCAGCGGGCCTCTCAAGCACGACCAACACCACACCGCCCCGCCGGTGGTACCGGCGTATGCCGCGTTGCCGGATTGGACTCCCGGGTTACTGACGTGCTCGTGTGGTGTGTTGGCTTGCGAGACGGCATATCGCCGATCGTGAATCTCGTCGGTGCCCCACGCATACTCTCCTGGTAACGGCGTGGCACGGCCGCGCGCCGCTTTTTCGAACTCCAGTTCGGTCATGGGGCGCAAGGCCGCCCAGTCGGCAAACGCAGCTGCGTCCATCCATGACAGAAAATTTGCGGACCGTTCCTCAACGGTGGCCCAGAAAGGTGGAACCGCGGTTAGGGTGTAGCCGTCGATTCCCGGACGTGCAGCTTCGCCGTAGCCGGCGGGGTTTCGCCGGCGTAGTTGGCGAGCGCTGAGCGTGTTGAGGAATGCGGCGTACTGACCTTGGGTAAGCTCGTACTTCATTACGTAGTACGATGCGAAGCCCTTCGGGAATTGTCGCGGGAGCGTCACGGCGCCGTTCTCATCAAAATCGTCGGAAAACGGTTCGTCCATCCCGTAGCCGTTATTGGTGCTGAGGCGCCCTGCGATTTGTCCGCCGAGGACGACCGGACCTTCGCTCGTCACAACGAATGGCAGGGAGGCGGTGAGTCCGTGGAAATGACCGCGCACCTCGCCGCGCTCACCATCGCCCAGGGCGAACAGGCCGGGGGGGATGTAAACCATCTCGATTCCGATCACGCGAACTTCCGCTTCGCTCCCGTCGGGAACTGCGTCCATCGCATAATTCCATCGCAGGCGCACGTCTCTCCAATCCACCGCCCCGGTGCCCGGTTCCGAACGAAAAATGAACGCGCCTAACCCGTCGGCGGCAGGCTGCACTGCGGCAGGGATTCCCCTGTCGTTTCCCACGGTGGCGTGTTGGGGCAGGTTGGAAAGGGTGGCGTGTTGCCAGGTGCCCTGGTGAGTCCGGTACTTGACGAAGATCCACACGGCGTCCCAGCTCACCGAGTCGCGAAAAGAGTCGTTCCAGCCTATATCGAATTCGACGGAGACGTACGACCCCTCCAGCGGACCCGTCAGCCGCACGTTGCTTGTGCGGACGAGATCCGACTGGGCGCAGTGCCAGAAGAGGAGAGGCAGCAGGAGAATGGCTGGTTTTGGCATGGTGTTCTGTCAGACCGTCAGACTGTTCCACGGTCCGACACTCAACCTATATTCCTCACATGCAGCTCGAAAGTCTAGGACCACATAGCGAATACCATACCCGACTACTGAAACCACCGGACATTCCGGCGTTGCAGCTGCTGTTCGAGCGTGCTGCGGACTACTTCGAGGTGGCGACCGGTGTCTCCCCGGGAAAGGACGAGGCCAAGCTGGCGTTCGTGGCCGGTCCGCCTACGTGCGCCGTGGATGACAAACGGATGATCGGGGTGTTCGATTCGCGCGACGAGTTGGTGGGTATCCTCGACGCGTTGGTTGGTTTCCCGGATGAAGGAGAGTGGACCATGGGGATGTTGTTGCTCGATCCGCGCCAAAGGGGGTCGGGTTTGGGGCGCGTGCTGTTGGGGGAGTACGAGTCGTGGGCCGCCCGGTGCGGCGCGCGAAGATTGCATACGGCTTTGGTCTCCCATCACGCCCCGGGAATCCGTTTCCTCGAAGCGAGCGGCTATGCACGCCAGCAGGAAGTGGAGAATTACGACGCTGGTGGGCGCCGTGCGACGGTGGTCTTCTTCAGCAAGGAGACCGAGCACGTGACGCAAGCAGAGATTGACGGCTGAGGCCTCCGGCCCCCGGGCAAACCGGCTCCAATGCGTTTTCCTTCCCGAATCCGGGCGACGGAGCACCTGGACTCCCACCAGCACGAGCCTGCACAGCTCGACCTGACCCTGGATCATCTCGTGGCTGTGAACCGCTGGTTGGGCGGAACTCGTGTGGTTCTCAAGCACCTGCTCCAGTGGTTGCCCGAAGGTGGGGGTGGGGGCGGCCGCTCCCGGGTGCTGGATGTCGGGACGGGCGCGGGGGACATTCCCAGGGCTATCGTGGCTTGGGCAGCCAAAGGCCGGCAGGCGGTTGACGTACACGGGGTGGATATCCAGGTCCAGATTGCGTTTCAAGCGCGCGACCGCTGCGCTTCGGAATCTTCGATTCGCGTGGCGGTGGCCGACGGCATGAGATTGCCGTTTGCAGACAATACGTTTGAGGTGGCCACCAGTTCGATGACGCTGCATCATCTCGACGATTCCGACACGCACGCCTTCGTTGCTGAGTTGAGCCGAGTGTCGACCCGAGCTGTTATCATCAACGATCTCGAACGCCACGTGATCAACTACTACGGCGCGTGCGTGCTTGCCGCCACTGTGTGGCGCGCCGACCGCTATACGCGGCATGATGGGCCTATCTCGGTATTGCGCTCGTTCAGTCCGCGCGAACTGCACCGCGTGGGCGAGAAAGCCGGCTTGCGTAACGTCGTAGTTCACCGCCACTTCCCCTACCGACTCGCTCTGGTAGGGCAGCCCGCATGACCAACCGTCCGACCGACGCCGATGTCATCATCGTCGGGGCGGGTGCGGCCGGAAGCTCGCTGGCGGGTCTTCTGGCGTTGGACGGACTGGACGTAGTCGTACTCGATCGGGCCCAATTCCCGCGGCCTAAACCGTGCGGTGAGTGCATCAACCCGGGCGGGGTGTCCGCCCTCGCTCGCATGGGGTTGCTGAATGTGGTGCGAGAGCGCGCTCCCGCCCGGCTGGCGAGTTGGAGCTTGATCACAGACTCCGGCGCACGGGCTTGCGGCCGCTACACGGTAGAGGGAGAGTACGGCCTCGGGATGTCGAGGGCGCTGCTGGATGAAATCCTCGTGAGAGAGGCTGAGCGCCGGGGGGCACGCGTCTATGAGGGCGTCAGGGCGGTCGATTTGGTAATGTCGGACAGGCCGCGGGCGACGCAAAGGGTGATTGTAGAAACGACCGGGCTCGAGGGCCGGCGAGAGTCCTGGAGTGCACCTATGGTAGTGGGTGCCGACGGGCTGCGTTCGATAGTGGCGCGACGCTTGGGACTGGTGCGGCGGCGACCGCGTATCATGAAGGTGTCGCTCACGTGCAGACTCCGAGGCACGGGGCCGTCGCGAGCAGGTGGTGCGTTGTTCAGCACGCAGCGTGGCACGGTGGGTTTGGCTCCGGTGCATGCGCATGAGCCGTTGTGGAACGGAACGGTAGTGGTTTACAGCAAGAGATGGGGCCGGGGGATCGCCCCTGACCCACTCGCGTTCTTCCGGGCTGCATTGGCGCAGGCGCCGTTTGAGTGGGACGGCGCCCCGGAGATCGTGGGTGGCCCTTGGATCAGTGGGCCGTTCGACTGGCCGACACGAGGCGCGATCGCAGACGGGGCGTTGCTGGTGGGTGATGCCTCCGGGTATTTCGATCCCCTCACCGGACAGGGGATGTGTCGTGCGTTTCGCTCGGCGGAGTTGGCGGCTCCGGTGATTTCCCAGGCGGTCCGTAAGGGACGCACCGGTGTGTCACAGTTGCTCGGATACGAACACGCGCTCCGACGGATGGTGAGACCGACGCGGGCGTTGCAGCGAGTCATCGAGGCGGCGGTATCGCGACCGGCGGTGTACCGGGTGGTGGTGGCCCGGTTGGGGGTGAGCCGGCCGTTCATGGATCGGTTGATAGGGGTGGTGGGTGACTCGCTGCCTCTGCGCGCACTGGCGGCGCCGGGCGTGGTTCGCACGCTGCTGTGGAGAGCAAGGTAGTGCTGCGGGTCGACGAGTTATTGGTGTCGGCGCCGCGGGACATCTGCTTCGAGGTCGGGGCGGATGTGGAGCGGTGGCCGGAGATTCTGCCGCACTACCGCTGGGTGCGTTTCCGCGAGAAGGAGGGCTTCGCTACGGGTATCGTGGAGATGGCCGCGTGGCGCTCGTTCGGCGTGGTGGATTATCCAACTTGGTGGATTTCGAAGATGTGGCACGAACCCGACGTGCCGGTAGTACACTACAAGCACATTGCAGGCATCACGCGTCGCATGGACGTGCGGTGGGAGTTCGAAACCCGGGGAGAGCAGACGCTGATTCGTGTGGTGCATGAGTGGCAGGGACCACGATGGCCGCTCATTGGCGGATGGGTGGCTAACAGGATCATCGGGCCAGGCTTCATCAGCTCGATTGCGCAGCGGACGATCGCCGGTGTTGCGGCAGAAGCCCAACGGTTGACCAGGCACGGATGAAGGACGGCTCGCACGCCGGCCGCCGGGTCATGATCACAGGTCTGGGGCCGATAACCGCCGTGGGCATCGGCGTGGAGGCCCTGTGGCAGGGCCTGCGCAACCGCGAATCCGGCGTACGTTCCGTTACGCGTTTCGATGCTACCCCGTTCAGTTGTCGCATAGCAGCTCAAGTCGACGACTTCAGAGCCGAGGATTATCTGGATGCGCGCGACGCGCGACGGCTCGATCGCTTCACCCAGTTTTCTGTTGCGGCGGCGCGCCTCGCGATGGAAGATGCCGCACTGAAATCTGCCGATGTCGATCCGGAGAGAGCAGCTGTTCAAATGGGTTCTGCATTGGGGGGGGTATCGCAAGCGGAGCAGCAGCTCGTCAACTTCCTGAACGGCGGCGTTCGTTCCGTAGACCCGAGGGTGGCCGTGACGACGTTCGCCGGAGCGGCGAGTTGCCATATAGCCATCGACATGGGTTTCCAAGGACCCAACTCCACCAATGCGATGAGTTGCTCATCCGGTACAATCGCTCTCGGGGAAGCATGGCGTCTGATACGTGAAGGGACTGCGGATGTTGCCATTAGCGGCGGAGTGGAGGCTCCCCTGGCTCCGCTGTCGTTTGGTGCGTTCTCTATCATTCGTGCGATGAGCAGACGAAACCACGATCCGGCACGGGCGTGCCGTCCCTTCGATCGCAACCGCGACGGGTTCGTGATGGGGGAGGGAGCATGCGTGCTCGTGCTGGAGGAGGAACAACACGCCCGGGGGCGCGGTGCACGCATCTATGCCGAGCTTTGCGGATACGGTACCACCAACGACGCATATCATATGACGGCGCCCCTGCCCGCTGGTGAACAGGCAGCCCGTGCCATGACTCAGGCGCTGAATCGAGCCGGACTCTCGCCAGCTCAGATTGATTATGTCAACGCGCACGCGTCTTCCACGGCGTTGAACGACAGCAGCGAGACGGTTGCCATCCGCACTGCCCTCGGAGAACGGGCGTATGAGATTCCGGTGAGTGGTACGAAACCTTATCACGGTCACGCCTTGGGAGCTTCGGGAGCCATCGAGGCGGCCATTTGTTGCCTGGTCATGACGCGGGGCTGGATACCACCCACGCTCAATCTCGATGAGCCAGGGGATGGGTGTGATCTCGATTACGTTGTCGACGAAGGCCGGCCCGGAAAGCCGAAGGCCGTGATGTCCAATTCCCTAGGATTCGGGGGAATCAACGCGAGCCTGGTGCTTTCACGTCTGGGCTTCGAGTCGGGGGCGGAACTAGGAGTTTAGGGCGTATGCCGGTTGCCAACCAAGCCAGCCAGAGTCAGCTGCTGCGTCGCCTGCGAGCCAGCGCTCCGTTGAACACGGTGGAACTTCGGCCGCCACGGAGTGGACTGTCCTATGTGGACAGCATGGATGTGTGGATCGACATGTATCATTCCATCCAGCGTCTGGTGCGGCGGAATACCTTCCTGTTTCTGACCGACAACGCGGTGGGGGCATCCGAGGAGGAAAACCTTGCACATCTCGCGGCGAACCTGGCGAGCGACGTTCCACCGTCTCACATCGTGCCCTTCCTCACGTGCAAGCACTCGCTCGAGTACTGTCTGATGTATGCCAAGCGAGCAGCGTCCCGGGGCTTCGAAGCCCTCACCGTACTCGGTGGCGACAAGTTTGTCGGTCCACCAAGGTGCGTCGAGCACGCAAGGGATTTGCGGACACTGATTCGCGAGCAGGTACCGACCTTGGTGTTGGGAGGGTGGGCGAATCCGCACCGAGACGTGGAGCAGCAGATAGACTTTCTCACGGACGATGCTTTCAGCGGAGAGTTCTATCTGACACAGATTGTGTCACACCACAGTATTCGGCAGGTGGAGCGATTCGTCGAGGAGGCGCGGCGGCGAGAAGTTCCCCACCCGGGCGTGTTCGGCGTTTTCCTTTATAGGAGCGCCAATCCCAAGACGCTCGCCCGCCTGCGCCACTTCTTTCCGGTGCCGGCCGAAGAGCTGACGCGCGACTTCGCAGCCGGTTACTCGCCGGAGGATATTTGCGTGCAGACGATCAAGGCCTTGCGGAACGTCGGCGCAAACAAAATCTATCTCAGCAATCTCGGCTTCAAGGGCGTGGACCGACGCTATGAGCGTATCATGGAAGCGCTGGACGATTGATCGTCCTTATGGCCTGCAAGAGATCCACTGCCACCTCCAAGTTGCCCGACGGTACACTGATGTGAACACCCTGCACCGAACCGCGGATTGCTTCGAATATCTCGAGTGCGATCTGTAGTCCCTCAGCCACGGCTGCATTGTGTCCGTGCTCTTGCGCTTCTCGCATCCTCTGAATAACCGGGTCGGGCACGAAGACGCCGGGCACTTCGTTAGCCAAGAATTCGGCGTTGCGTAATGACACGAGCGGCCAGATTCCGGCGAGCAGAGGAACGCGCGACTCGGTTGTTTGTTCGATGAACCTCGCGAGTAGCGCTGCGTCGAAAACCGGTTGTGTGACGGCGAAGTCCGCGCCGGCATCGACTTTCCACGCATAACGTTTGATTTCGCGGTCGAGATCCACAGCGCTGTGGTTTGCCGCCACGCCAATCACATATTGGGTCGGTTCACCAATGGAGTTGCCACCGGGATCGAGGCCGTGGTTGAGACGATCCACGACATTGGTGAGGCCTATGCTGTCGATGTCGAACACCGCAGTGGCGTCGGGGTAGGGCCCCATGGTCGGTGGGTCTCCGCTCACGATGAGAATATTGCGCAAGCCCGCGGCGGCGGCGCCGAGTAGATCGCTGATCATCCCAAGCATGTTGCGATCACGGCAGGTGTAATGAATGACAGTCTCAACTCCAACTTCCCGCTGGATGATTGCGGCGGCAGGAATGACGCCCATGCGGCTGTGCGCCCGTGGGCTGTCGAGGAGGTTGACCGCGTCGACACCGGCTTGCTCGAGTGCTCTGGCCTGCGCTAGCATCTCGTCCGGTTGCCATCCGTGACCGGGGAGGATTTCCACGCTGGTGACGAACCGGCCCTCCGATAGCTTGCGGCCCAGCTGCGATCGCTGGGCGAGCGGTAGCGCCGCCGCCGCGGTGGCATCGGGTGATGCCGTGCTGACGTAGGCAGACGATATGCGCGGCTGCAGGCTCGCTACATGGTCGCGAATGAGCTTGATGTGCTGCGGGGTGGTTCCGCAGCAGCCGCCAACGAACCGCGCACCAGCGTCGATCATTCGCCGGGCGTATTGAGCCATGTACTCGGGGCTGGCCAGGTAGATCTGTCGATCACCGACGGAGCGAGGAATGCCTGCATTGGGTTGAGCCGAGACAGGGCGGTCGGTCACGCGGGCTATCCGCTCGATAGCATCGAGCATGACCGCCGGCCCGACGGAACAGTTGAGGCCGACAACATCGGCTCCCCATTCGGCGAGGCGTTCGGCGATGGTCTCGACAGATGTGCCGTAGGAGGTCTTGCCATTCTCACCGATAGTCATTTGTGCGATGATTGGGAGATCCGATAAGCCGCGTACCGCTTGGTACGCCGCGTGCAGTTCGTCGATGTCGGCAAATGTCTCGAGGATGAATCCATCGACTCCGCCTTGGGTCAAACCTTTCACTTGTTGCGCGAAGAACTCGGTGGCTTCCTCTCGAGCGGTTGGTCCGAACGGCTCGATGCGGATTCCCAGTGGCCCTATAGCCCCGACCACCAATGCTCGACCGTTCGCCGCACTGCGGGCTAGGGAGACGGCCGCCGCGTTGATTCTCCCGGTTTCATCCTCGAGTCCGAAGCTCGACAGCTTGACCGGATTAGCTCCGAACGTGTTCGTTTCGATGATTTCAGCGCCGCTCTGCACATAATCTGCATGAACGCTATGTATGAGGTCCGGCTCTTTAATGTTCAACTCGTCGTAGCACACGTTCACAAACATGCCGCGGCCGTACAGCACCGTGCCCATGGCGCCGTCGATAACATGAACACGTCCGTCGTCCAGCAGGTCATGCAACGTGTGGGTCACGACGTGTCTCCGTTGGGTTCATAGGCCAGGTTGGGCGAGAGCCACCGCTCCATCTGCGTGATGTCGATCCCTTTGCGAGAGGCGTAGTCGAGTACCTGATCACGGCCGATCTTGCCGAGTCCGAAGTAGTATGATTCAGGATGAGAGAAGTACCAACCACTCACCGACGCGGCGGGCAGCATGGCAAAGTTTTCGGTAAGTTTGACTCCAGCACTGTGCTCCGCGTCCAATAAGGAAAACAAGGCGCGCTTCTCGGTGTGGTCGGGGCAGGCTGGGTATCCGGGGGCAGGGCGGATACCCTGGTACCGTTCGGCGATGAGCTGGCGATTCTCGAGTTGATCGCCGGATTCATATCCCCAGAACTCTCGGCGAACTCTCTCGTGCATGCGTTCGGCAAGCGCTTCTGCCAAACGGTCTGCGAGTGCCTTGGCCAAGATGCTGTTGTAATCGTCGTGGCTCTCCTCGAAACTAGCGCAGATTTCCTCCAGTCCGATACCTGCGGTTACCACAAACGCTCCCATGTAATCTGCGAGGCCACTCTCTCTGGGAGCGACGAAGTCGGTGAGGCACACATTGGGTCTACCGGGAGGCTTCTCGAATTGCTGGCGCAGCCCGTGAACTGTGGCCAATACCTGTGTGCGAGCTTCGTCAGCGTACAATGTGACGTCGTCGTCGATTGCATTGGCGGGAAAGAGACCGATGACGGCGTTTGCCGTCAGCAGCTTGTCGCGCACCATTCGTTCGAGCAGCTTCCTTGCATCGTCATACAGTGCACGTGCCGCCTCGCCTACAACAGGATCGTCGAGGATCTCGGGATACCTACCCTGCAGCTCCCAGGTCTTGAAGAACGGCGTCCAGTCTATCCAGCTCACCAGCTCGTCCAGCGGATAATCAGCAAAGACTCTTCGACCCATCATTGCCGGCTTCGGCGGGCTGTAACTGGTCCAGTCCAGCGCGAGCTTTCGCTTGCGAGCCCGCTCGATGGGGAGGATTCTAGTCTTGGCCTGGCGATCGGCGTGTGACTCTCGAAGCTTGGCGTATTCCTCCCGGTGTTCCTCGACGAAGGCCTCGCGCCGATCAAGGCTGAGGAGACTTCGCACGACCCCAACGGCGCGGGATGCGTCCAACACGTGCAGCGTAGGACCATGGTACTTTTGGTCAATCTTGACGGCGGTGTGCACGCGAGACGTCGTTGCGCCGCCAATGAGCAGGGGAACGTCGAATTCCAGCCGCTCCATTTCGCTGGCCACGTGGGCCATCTCGTCGAGCGACGGTGTAATGAGTCCGCTCAGGCCGATGATATCGACGTTTTCCTCTCGTGCGGCTCGGAGAATCTTATCGCTCGGCACCATCACGCCGAGGTCGACCACCTCGTAGTTGTTACACTGGAGCACGACGCCTACGATCTTCTTACCGATGTCGTGCACATCGCCTTTGACAGTAGCCAGCAGAATCTTCCCGCTCGCTTTGTGGACCTCGCCACGCTCGGCTTTTTCCCGTTCGATATACGGCACCAGATAAGCCACCGCCTTCTTCATCACGCGAGCGCTCTTCACCACCTGGGGTAGGAACATCTTGCCTGCTCCGAACAGGTCGCCAACGATGTTCATACCGTCCATCAGCGGGCCCTCGATGACCTCCAGCGGTCTGTTGTAGAACTGACGGGCTTCCTCCGTGTCCTCGATTACATAGTCCGCGATGCCTTGTATCAGAGCGTGCGACAATCGATCCTGGACGCTCTTTTCTCGCCAAGAGAGATCCTGTTCCTGTTTGGCGGTCTTTCCCTGGTAGCGATCTGCCAAGGCCGTGAGACGTTCAGTGGCATCGGCTGCGCGATTGAGCAATACGTCTTCGACCGCAATAAGTAGCTCTTCGGGAATCTCATCGTACACCGCCAGTGCCCCGGCATTCACTATGCCCATATCCATGCCGGCCCGGATGGCGTGGTAGAGAAACGCGGAATGCATCGCCTCACGAACGGCATTGCTGCCTCGGAAACTGAACGACACGTTGCTCACACCACCACTGACGAGGGCGTGCGGCAATCGCTCCTTGATGATGCGGCACGCTTCGATGTATGCGACCGTGTAGTTGTTGTGTTCTTCGAGGCCGGTGGCTACTGCAAAGATATTGGGATCGAAAATGATGTCTTCAGGGGGAAACCCGAGCCTGTCGGTTAGGATTCGATACGCGCGCTCGCAAATCTCAACCTTGCGCTCCGTATTGTCCGCCTGGCCCTGCTCGTCGAACGCCATGACGATGGTAGCCGCTCCATAGCGCCTGATGAGTCGGGCCTTCTCCTCAAACTGTTCTTCCCCCTCTTTCAGGCTGATGGAGTTCACGATGCCTTTGCCCTGGATGCACTTGAGTCCTTGCTCGATTACTTCCCATCTGGACGAGTCGATCATGATCGGTACGCGACTGATGTCCGGCTCCGCCGCGATCAGGCGCAGGAACTTGACCATCGCCGCCTCCGAATCGAGGAGGCCCTCGTCCATGTTCACGTCGATCACCTGGGCGCCGTTGGCAACCTGCTGGCGCGCGACGTTCAGCGCGGTCTCGTAATCTCCCTCCTTGATGAGCTTGGCAAACTGCGTAGACCCTGTCACGTTGGTGCGTTCACCGACATTGGTGAACAAAGAGTCGGGACCGATGTTGAATGGTTCGAGGCCGCTCAAGCGACAGCGCACCTCGATCTCGGGGACGACACGCGGCGGGATGCTGTCCACGGCCTCGACAATCGCCTCGATGTGCGCCGGTGTGGTCCCGCAACAACCGCCGACAATGTTGACGAACCCGCTTTGCGCAAAGTCGCGGATCACAGATGCCATCTGCTCCGGGGTCTCGTCGTATTGTCCGAACTCGTTTGGCAATCCGGCGTTGGGATGACAGCTCACAAGCGTGTCGGCGACGTTAGCAATGTCTTCGAGGTAAGGCCGTAGTTGGTCTGCTCCGAGAGCGCAGTTTAGGCCTATGCTGAAGAGATCCCCATGACGCACAGAGTTCCAGAAGGCTTCGGGCAGTTGTCCGGATAGCGTGCGGCCGCTGGCATCGGTAATCGTTCCGGAAACCATCACCGGCGTGCTCAAGTGGCGTTCGGCCAGAACTCCGCTGATGGCGAAGAGGGCAGCCTTGGCATTTAGCGTGTCGAACACCGTCTCGACCATCAGCAGGTCGACCCCGCCGTCGAGCAATGCTCTTACTTGTTCGCCGTACGCCGTCACCAGATCGTCGAATGTGATGTTGCGAAAGCTGGGGTCGTTCACGTCGGGCGACATGGAAGCGGTGCGGTTCGTGGGCCCAATGCTGCCCGCAACAAACCGCGGCCTGTCCGGCTCGTTCGCCGTGAACTCGTCCGCCACAGTTCGGGCGAGCGTGGCAGATATGCAGTTGATATCGTACACGGCTGCTTCCAGCCGATAATCCGCCATGCCGATGCTTGTTGCGGAAAAAGTGTTGGTTTCGATGATGTCGGCCCCGGCATCGAGATAGGCGCGGTAGATGGCAGAGATGACATTGGGCTGGGTCAGGGACAGCAGGTCGTTGTTCCCCTTCAGAGCCACCGCATGATCGGCGTATCGCTCACCACGAAAATCGTCCTCATCCAGTTCATAGGACTGGATCATCGTGCCCATGGCTCCGTCCAGCACCAGGATACGGCTTTCCAAGGCCCGTCTCATGATTTCTATGCGGTCGGAGGCAGACGTCATGCTCGTTTGGTTCCCACTCGTCACTAGGGCCTCATAGCACAAGACCCCCAACGCCAAAAGCGCCGAGGGTGAGGCGTTTTAGCGGTTTGTTTAACGTGGCCGCAATATGCCGCAACTCACCACGGTTTCAATTTTCGCTCTGAAATGTAGAGCCGCGGTACCGATCGCGCCACTGTCGGGGAGAAGGAGAAGGGAGAAGTGCCGTACCTGGGGGGCTGCTAAGCGTCGTCAAGAAGTGACCGTGTGATCTCTTCGGGGGTCATGCCGTCGATGGTGATTCGCTTACGTCGGCTGGAAGCTCCGGACACCAGCCGAACCGACCCGCGAGGCACCCCGAAACGCTTGGCGAGAAACCGAATGAGTTCCTCATTGGCCGCGCCATCGACGGGTGGCGCCTTCACGCGGATCTTGATCGCATCGCCGTGGCGACCGGCGACCATAGTTCTGGACGCCCGCGGCTGGACGTGTAAATCGACTCCGTGGGGTCGGCCGGCTATAGGAGCATCCCGGTCAAGATCAGAATGATGAAATACGCTACTAGGGGACTTATATCGATCATCCCGAATGGCGGAATGATCCTGCGCAGCGGTTCCACGATCCAATCGGTGAGAAAGTACGCAGGCCGCATGAAGCGACTGTGCCGTCCCGCACCGAACCACGAACCGATCACCCTGACGATGATGGCGAAGGAGACGATGCGGCTGGCGTAATAGATCGCCACACGAAGGAGAGTACCCGGTCCTCGCTGTCCAGCCAGCGACAGGAACCGGAATTGGCTGAGGATCCAACCCGCCATACTGATCACGACGATGCCGCCGATGATCGTGCCTCCTAACAGCCACCATTCGGCGGTCTGGGGATTCCCGCCCTTGCTAAGGATCTTGCTCTCGATCGGCTTCAGGATGGGGTCTGTAGCTCGCCTGATGAAATTGGCTGACTTGCTGAAAGGACTGATACGACGAGTGCGGACGGCCCACGAGCCGAGTGCGGCGGCCGACGCAAGAGCGAACACGCCGAAGACGATGTAGCGGAGGATTTCCATAGTCGTTGAACCGTAAATCTATCCTACTCCAGCGCCTCCGTCACGATCCGCTCCTGCTCTTGCTTGTGCGCGGCCGGATAACCCTCGGCGGGACTGGAGCGTTCGGGGCGGGAAATGTGTCGGATGGCGACACCCTCTGGAAGCACCTCCGCCGCCTGAGGTACCACCCACTTACGAGCTCCAAAGTTACTTGGTTCCTCTTGAACCCAAACGACTTCCGCCAACTGGGGATAGGTGCGTGTGAGGTCGATGAGCTGCCCTTGAGGAAAGGGATAGAGCATCTCGATTCGTCCAACCGCCACGTGCCGCGCTTCGGGGCGCCGCGGGTGGCCCACGATGTCGTAAAAGACCTTGCCGGAACACAGCACGAGACGCCGAATTTCGTCTCGGGGGGCAGCCAGGGTGGGATCGTCGAGGACGTGGCTGAACTCTCCCTCTGACAGCTCCTTGAGGGTTGCTGTCGCCCGGGGATGTCTGAGCAAGCTCTTGGGAGTCATCAATACGAGGGGGCGAATTTCCTGGTGCAGCGCCTGCCGGCGAAGCAGGTGAAAATACTGGGCCGGGGTCGAGCAGTTGGCGACGCGGATGTTGCCTTCGGCACCGAGGGCTAGAAACCGCTCGAGACGGGCGCTGGAATGCTCGGGACCCTGCCCCTCGAGACCGTGGGGCAAGAGCATCACCAGGCGGGTGGTTTGTCCCCACTTTGCCAGCCCCGCAACAAGGAATTGATCGATGATGACCTGTGCGCCGTTGACGAAATCGCCGAACTGCGCCTCCCATATGACTAGCACGTCGGGAGCGCGGAGGCAGTAGCCGTACTCGAACCCCAACACAGCGTACTCGGACAAAGGACTGTTGTGCAGTTCGAACGCCGCACCGGCGTTGGGAATGTGTTGGATGGGTGCGTACTCCTCACCGGTAGCCACGTCGTGGAACGTTAGGTGACGCTGCGAGAAAGTGCCCCTCTCGGTGTCCTGCCCGGTGAGCCGCACAGGTACGCCATCCACGAGCAAGGACGCGAGCGCAAGAGACTCGGCGTAACCCCAGTCGATGTCCGACGCCCCGTCCACTAGCGCCTTGTGCCGGCGCTCGAGTTGGCGCTTCAGCTTGGGGTGGACGGTGAAGCCCTCGGGAACGGTGAGTAATTGGTCGTTGAGATCGGCGAGGAGATCTGCTGACACAGCGGTGTCGGGCTCGATCTCGATTTCGACCATGCCGGAGATCCGCACTGGCTCTTCGCCCGCATCCGCCTTCTCGGTGTCCTCTTGTAGCCGCTGCTGCGTCTCTACCAGTTCCTTGTGTTGTGACTCCACCAGGGCATCGATCGCATCCCGGGTGATCACTCCCTGAGCTACCAGTGCCTCGCCGTAGAGCTGCATTACGGTTGGGTGGTTGTCGATACGTTGGTACATGAGTGGCTGGGTGTAGCGCGGCTCGTCCCCTTCGTTGTGACCGTGACGCCGGTAACCCACCAGGTTGATCAGGCAATCCTCGTGGTACTTCGCTCGATACATCATGCCGAGCCGCACGGCTGCCATGCACGCTTCGGGATCGTCGGCGTTCACGTGCACGATTGGAACATCGAACCCTTTCGCAAGATCACTCGCAAAATCCGTCGACCGACTGTCGGACGGATTGGTGGTGAATCCGATCTGATTGTTGGCAATGATGTGTAACGTGCCGCCGGTGTCGTATCCTCGGAGGTTCATCAAGTTGAGCGTTTCGGCCACAACACCCTGCGCAGCGAACGCGGCATCGCCGTGAATGAGTATGGGTAGGCATCGGTTCGGATCGTGGGTGATGGCACCGTTGCTGCGAACGGTTTGCACGGCGCGTGCATATCCCTCAACTGACGGATTCACTGCTTCGAGGTGGCTCGGATTGGGCATGAGCGATACCGTGAGAGTTTGTCCGTCACGGCTCTGGAATTGGCCGCGCGCGCCATGATGGTATTTCACGTCGCCCGTGCCACCGCGCGGCGCCAGCGTCTCCTCTACCTCGCGACCGCCCTCGAACTCTGCTAGGAGGGTCTCGTATGACATACCGAGTATGTGCACCAGCACGTTGAGCCGGCCACGGTGCGCCATGCCGAATACCACCTCCTGGGTGCCTTGGTCACCCGCGGTCTCTATTGCCGCTTGCAGCATCGGGACCAACATGTCCAATCCTTCAATGCCGAACCGCTTGTGCCCGAGATATGAGCTATGCAGAAACGTCTCGAAT
>SMVB01215060.1_pt1 | contig 15808 bp, 15 predicted proteins | sample 2456461 | NCBI WGS metagenome assembly SMVB01 (sample SAMN11095934, study PRJNA526329) | marine sediment metagenome | biome: Marine sediment; feature: Surficial sediment; material: Deep marine sediment; isolation source: Hadal surficial sediment | place: Pacific Ocean | collected 2014-05 | depth... | reverse complement strand
GGCCTGCCACCGAAAAAAGCGCTTGTAGACAAGTTTTTATCATATCCTCCGGCCAATCGCTCCGAAACCGCAGGCTTGGGCAAGATCAGATTCATCGCACTTCCAGCCGGCCTGCTACCATATTCAGCGTTCCGCTTGGCGCATCGGAAATGTCCGTGGACGACGAGATCAGGGTCAAATTCGTTATCTGTCTCAACTGCGAATTAGTGTGGCCGGCGGCCGAGCTCATGCGCCATGATCACGACTTCGAAACCGACGAGGGCGACCTCCTCGTGGTGTTCGACTATCACTGCCCCGAGTGCCGCGCCAAGCTCGCCAGTTGGGGTGCCCAGTCATGACGGGGTACGGCTCCAGCCCGCATAGCTCAACGCCCTCCTGCTGCGGGCGCGGAGAAGGGCGTTGAGATATGCGGGCTAGCGGCCGCTTGGCGGCGGTGGCGTTCGTCGCGATCGCCTTCTCCGGATCGGCTGTCGCGCAAGATGTTCTGCAGCTCGCAGTCGGCGATCCGGAGCGCCGCGACCGACAGGTCGCCGTAGAGATCGACCGCCTCACCGATACCCGCAGCGGCGAGACACTCGCCCCGGCAGAGCTTGCCGAGCGGCTCGATGGCGTTCGCCTGCTGCTCGTCGGCGAGAGCCACACCAACATGGAAGCGCACCGCGTCCAGCTTGCGGTCGTTCGTGGGTTGGTCGAGGCCGGCCGCGAGGTCCTGATCGGCCTCGAGATGTACCCCTACACCGAGCAAGAGCGTCTCGACCAGTGGACAGATGGCTTGTTGACGGAGAAGGGCTTCGTCCAACTTTCGCGTTGGTATCGCAACTGGGGCTACAACTGGGGGTACTACCGATCGATCTTCGAGTACGCGCGGCACAACGGGGTACCGATGGTCGCGGTCAACACGCCGCGGTCGGTGGTCAGAGCGGTGCGACGCAAGGGCTTCGACGGTCTGAGCGAGCTGGAAGCCGCCCACATTCCGCCACGGATCGACACCGACAACGATGACCACCTGCGTTTGTTCCGCGCCTACATGGGCCCGCCCGGCTCCGGGCACGAGGTCAGCGACGAAGACCTGTTCTCGATGTTCGAGGCCCAGTGCACCTGGGACGCGACGATGGCCTACAACGCCGTGCGGTTGCTCGAAGAACATCCCGCCGCCATCCTGGTGGTACTCGTGGGGTCCGGGCATGTGGCCTATGGACTGGGGATCCAGCGCCAGGCCGAGATATGGTTCGATGGTGAAATCGCCAGCTTGATTCCGGTACCGGTGGGCGGTGACGAGGACGATGCCGGCACGCGCGCCCAGGCTTCGTACGCCGATTTTATCTGGGGCGTCGCGCCCGAGGCCCATACCTTGTACCCCAGCATCGGGTTCTCGACCCGCCAACTCGATCCCGAGGATCCGATCGAAATCATCATCCTGCCGCCCGACTCCGCCGCGTCCGCGGCCGGGGTCGAGGTCGGAGATACGCTGGTGTCGATCGACGGTATCGCCATCCCCGACGAGGCGACGATGAAACGACTGGTGGCCGACAAACGTTGGGGTGACGGGATCGTCCTGGGGCTCGAGAGAGCCGGCCAGAGGGTCGAAGCGGCTTTCCTGTTTCGCCGCCGCTAGAGCACCCGAAGCAAGCGCAACGTAGTCATCGCGCGCCATCGCGCTCGTGCAGCCGTGACCCGATGAGATATCCGGGCTAGGTCCGGCGCGCCACCCGCGGGAGCTCGTCAGCACCCTGCTGGAGCGCCGCTACTTGATCAGCAGGATGCGCTCGTTGACCGGGTAGAGCCACTCGACGCCGCGCTCGGTGACGATGGCGTCGTCTTCCAAGGGAATGCGTACCTTGCTGCCGCCCCACTCGTCCGCCGCGGTGTAGGCGAACAGCTCGATGGAGAACAGGTTGGTCGGCTTGATCTCGAACTGCAGCCGCGCCGGGTTGAACCAGGCGATCGACGGGCCGACCCCGTGGCCGAGGTTGCCCACCGAGTGGCAACCGATGATGACCTCGGTGGCCGGCGTGTCGGTCGGACGATTGAACTCGGCCATCATGGTGAACCCGGCAGCGGTGATCTCGTCGTTGAGCATCTCGAGCATGTCGGCCGCCGTGCGCCCCGGCTTGATCGTTCGGCGGATGACCTCCCGTACGGCCAGCGCCTGGTCGAAGGCGTTCTGTATCCCCGCCGGCACCACCGTCTCGTTGTCGCGCAGGACGTAGGCGATACGCTTGACGTCGGTATAGAGGTTCATCAGCCCAACACCCCAATCGATCATCAGCAGGTCGCCGCGCTGGATGATGCGGTCGGATGAGATCGCCTCGATGCCGCTGGGGCCGGTGATGTACACCGAGGGCATGTCGAACGAGGAGCCCAGACCGCGATCCAGGAGTTGGTCCTGCATCCACCACGCCACCTCTTCGAGCGTCGTCATCCCGGGGGTGATGACGTCGTTCGACAAGGCACGTTCGGCGATGTTGCGGGAGATTTCGCCGGCGTTGCCGAAGGCGATGATCTCCGAGGCGACGCGGCGCGATCGAAAGTCGGAGATGAGCTTCTCGGCCGACACCAGCCGCGACCCGTAGGGGTCGCCAAGCGTCTCGACAAGGGCGCCGTGCATGGTGTAGGAAAGGCCGTCGGCGGCGCCGATGTTCTCGGCCATGTTCACGCCGATGCGCTGCGGATCACGCTCCGTGACGAACGCCCGCAGATCGAAGCTGCCGGTCACGATGTCGTAGGCGCCGTTGCGTTCGAGGAGGTAGCCGCCGATGCCGAGCGCGACGCGCTCGATGCGGTCGCCGCCACGATCCGTGAAGATATAGTAGCCGACGCCGCCGACGTAACCGCGCCCGAGATCTTCGTACAGAGGGTCGTGCAGGCCCTCCCGCATCACGGTAATCCACATGTCGATAGCGTTCTCGCGCATGACCTCGGGGAGGATGTAGTCGAACTTGTCGCGGCGTATCTGGGCCATGACCTCCCAGCGCCGCCGGGCTTCCTGGGCCATGCTTGGCTCAGCCGGGTCAAGGGGCTTGGCGGGTGCCGGTGCGGCGCTGATCAGCATGACGATCGTCAAGGCTGCAGCGATCGCCAGGCGGAACGAAGACGAGGACAAGGAGCGAGAGGGCATGGCGGATCTCCTGGAGCTGAGGACAGACCTGTGATGGCGGCAGCGTGCCACCGTAGCGGTCGGCGCGCCAGAGCCGTCGGGACTTCGCGACGCCCTGCCAGCCTCACTCCCGCGCCGCGTGACCGGTTGCGATATCCGGGCTAGACTCAGGGTCGCGGCACCGCCAGAGCCGGCAAACTGTCAACGCCCTGCTGCTGCGGGTGCGGAGATATGCCGGCGAGCGACCGGAGGGTTTCGACATGAAGCTGGCCCACACGATGATCCGCGTCCGTGACCTCGACCGTTCGATTGATTTCTACTCGAATTTCCTCGGCCTGCGCGAGGCGCGCCGCAAGGATCTCGGCGACGCCGTCCTGGTGTTCCTCGCCGACGAGGACGAACATCACTTCGTCGAGCTGACGTTCAACAAGGATGGACGCGACTACGACATCGGCAACCAGTTCGGCCACCTGGCGTTCTTCGCCGAGGATCTCGACGCCGTTATCGAGCGCGTCGAGGTCGAGGGGTGGGATTATCGCCGCAGTCGCCCGGAGACCGGATCCAGGTACATCTTCATCAAGGACCCGGACGGCTACGATATCGAGATCCTGCAGCGCTGAGAGGGGCGCTCCGATGCCGATCTACGAGTACACCTGCAAGGGTTGCGGCGAAGAGTTCGAGCTCCTGCTGCGCCACGACACGACAGCGGCTTGTCCGTCGTGTCAGAGCGAAGATATCGAGCGGCAGCTGTCGCTGACCGCCATCAAGTCGTCGAGCACCCACGATCGCGCCATGCGTGCCGCCAAGAAGCGCGATCGGGCGCAGGGCAAAGAGCAGATGGCGGCGCAGCGCGAGTACGAGCTCAGACACAACGACTGACCGCCCGCTCGCTTCCAGACCCGTTGAGATATCCAGGCAGGGCGCGAATCAGCGTCGCGCAAGCTCGATCGCCACCAGCTCGCGCTGGTTGCGGGCGTAGAGCGTGCCGCCGGCAAGCGCCGGGTAGGCTCGCACGACGCCGCCGAGAATCTGGGCGCGGGCCAGCGGCCGGAAGGACGTCGGGGTCGCCTCGGCGAGGATCAGTTCTCCTCGCTCCCGCAGGATCAAGAGGTCGTCGCCCGCCAGGATAACGGTGCCGCCGCCGAAGCGGTCTTCGTGCCATGCGATCCGACCGGTTTCCACATCGACGGCCCGGAACGCGGGGCTGTACTCCTGGCGGCCGTGGTAGCCGTACAAGTACCCGTCCGAGTAGACACTGGTGGCGTAGTGGTTGGTCAGGATGTCGTCCGAGGTCCATACGGGCACGAAGCTCGAGCCGCGAACATCCAGCAAGGCGGCGCCGGTGCCGTAGCTGGCAGAGATAAAGACGCGCTGGCCGATCGCCAGCGGTGTGGCGGCGTTCACCGAGGAGCCCTGCCGAGAGCGCCAGGGGAACTCGGCGATCACCGTTCCGTCGCCAGGCTCGAGGGCCACGAGCCCGGCGCGGGTAAAAAAGAGGGCCGTCGGTTGGCCGTTCATCGTCACCATCGTTGGCGCCGAGTAGCTTGCTTGGTGATCGGTCGCCGTCCAGACCACGTTGCCGGTGTCGACGTCGAACGCCACGATGCCGGCGCTATCGCCGCCGACGCTGACCATCACCATGCCGTCATGAACCAGCGGCGAACAGGCGGCGCCGAAGAAACCTTTGCGAACACCGAACTCGGCGTGTGTATCGACGCTCCAGAGCCGGCTGCCGTCACTCAGGTCGAGGGCTTGAAGGACCCCCTGGGCACCGAAGGTGAAGACCCGACCATCGACAACGGTCGGGGTGGCGCGCGGGCCTTCATCGAAGCCGAAATCATCCCGGTACGTTGTCGTGTATCCAGTCGACCAGCGCGATTCCCCGGTGGCGGTATCGAGCGCCTCGACGACCTCTTGGTTGTCCACCCGGTGAAACAGGATGAGGCTCGAGCCGACGACGGCGACGCCGGCGAATCCCTCGCCGACCGACCGGCGCCAGCGAATCGGGGGGCCATCGTCCGGCCACGGTGCGATCTGCACCGTTACGGCACCGTTACGCTCGGGGCCAAGTAGCTGCGGCCAGTCATCCGGGTTTTGCGCGGCGGCCGTCGGGTCGGAAGCGTGCATGACCGCCAACAGTGCGGCGGCGGCCAGCCGACTACGCGGTGACGGCATCGGCAGGGGCAAGGGCGAAGGGGTCGGGGCCGGTGGGACGATCGGGACGTTGTATCGCGTTGGTAGCCGCCAACGCCTCGCGCGCCAGGCGTTCGATCTCGATGTAGTCACGATCGGCGAGCACCTCGGGCGGGAACAACGGGGCGACGAACCCGACCGCGTACACGCCGGCAGCGATGTACTGCGCCACATTCTCGGGGGTGACGCCGCTGGTGGGGACGAGGCGCAAGAACGGCATGGGGCCCAGGACGGCGCGAATGTAGGCCGGACCGTTGGCGGGAGCCGGGAAGAGCTTCTGCATGGCTGCCCCCATGCGGTGCGCCTGCACCATCTCGGTCGGCGTCCGCACGCCGGGCATGGCGACCGCGCCGTGCTCGATCGCCGTGCCGACGACCTCCTCGTCGAGGTTCGGCGCGACGATGAAACGGGCGCCCGCCTCGATGGCGCGACGGGCGTCGTCCGGTCGCATCACGGTTCCGGCGCCGACGACGATGCCGTCTTGCTTGGCGAAGGACTCGATGAGCTCGAACGGGCGGGGGCAGTGCAGGGTGAACTCGACGAAGCGGAAGCCGCCTTCGATGGCGGCGCTCATCGCATCGTGGGCGACATCATGGTCGAGCGTTCGGATGATCGCGGTGGCTCGCTGTTGCCACATCGTCTCGAGAAACATCTCGGGTTTCATCGTTCCTCCGCGTTGCTGGCGGCGCGTCTCCGCCTCTCCCGACGCACGCCGCCGAGAACTATAGGGTTACGCGATTTCGGGCTTCATCGGGTGGCCGGCCACCCTGCGGATCCAGTTCGCCAGCCTTGCGTGCTCGTCGGTCAGCGGCATGTTTGCCACCAGTATGGCGTGAAAGAGGTAGGTGTCTTCTTCGTCGGGGGGGATCAGGGCGTAGCGGAGAAACGGCCAGGCGACGCAATCGGCGACCGAGAAGTCACCCATGAGGTATTCGCGTCCGGCGAGCATGTTGTTGAAGACCGCCAGGTAGCTGCGCATCTCCTGTTGCCATCCCTCTATCTTGGCCTGGTCGGGCTCGTCGTTGCCGAGCTCCGCCTCGATGGCGTTCGGCGGCACCTTCCAGACGCGGTTGAACCAGTCGATGAAAATGCTCATCTCAGCGCGGCGACCGGCGCCGGGCGGCCGCAGCGGGAGCGCGGGAAACTGCTCGTCGAGGTATTCGAGGATCGCCGGCGAGTCGTACACGATGGTGCCCCCGTGATCGATGACCGGGACCAGATCCTGGCCGCTGACCTCGCGAACCAGGCTACGATCATCGTACGGGACGGGGACGTAGGTGGCATCGAGCTCCTTGTGACCGAGCGACAGTTGAATGCGCTCCATGTTGGTCGAATAAGGGAATCCATACAGGAGAATCATAGGTGCTCCGGTAGATCGACGGGCGCATTAGCAGGGTGCCGATAGACTCGCTGTGGAGTTTCTCATCACCTCGCAAGCGCCGAATCAGCGGGGCTGGCCGCCTTCAGCATACCCCGTCAGTTCGACGTAGCCACGCCCGGTCACCGGGGTGCCGTTCAACCCGGCGCCGGTCACGCTCACCGCCCCCTCCCAGTAGCGAAACGTCAGGTCGAGCTCCTGGTTCTCGATCAACGGCTCGATCCGGAGCTCGACGCGGCGCGCTGGAATCAAGAGACGCCAACCAGAGGGATATGCGGTGCCGTCGATGGGGCTGATCCAGGTGCGCTCGACCCTCAGCTCGACGTCCGATGGGTCGAGCCGGCGGCTGGACCCATCGGCGAGAACCAGAGTGCCGCTACTGTGTGCCGAAGCCGAACCGTCGGCTTCGCGGAGCTGGTAGTAGAGCAACTCGGTGCCGTCGGAGAGCTGTAGAGCAAACCAATCCCAGCCGACCTGACCGTCCGCTAGCGCACTCGTGCTCCACTCTCGATCGAGCCAGCTCGTGCCTTCGACGGCGAACCGTTGATCCCCGATCTGCACGGTACCGGTGGTCTGTAGCCGGGTGAACGAGTAGTAGAAGGAAGCGTTGCCGGGAGTGGGGCCCTTCTGGCTCAGGCCCCGGTCCCCCTGCAGGACGACGTCCTTGAGCGGCGAGACCAGCAGATCGACGGCGACCTGGTCGCCAGCGTCGCCACCCGCCTCGAGGCGCTCGCGGGCGCGCAGGCGCAAGGGGAACGATTCGCTGCCCTCCTGCTCGAGGCTCCAGTCGTCGAGCCACACGCGCCACGGAGAGGCCGTCGCGCCGGCGAGCCCCAGCGCGCCGCGCTGGAAGCGATCGAAGGCGAAGAAGCGACCGGTGTCGATGTCGGCGACCGCGAAGTGCACCATCCAGACCTGGTTGGTTGCCCAGGCCGAGTCGTTGCTTTCCGGTCCCGAGGCGTCGTCTCGTGGCCGAGGCGTCGCTCCCAGAGAGGTGCGAAAGAATGTGATCTGATAGCCGAAGGGGCGGCCCGCCGCTGTCTGTAGGTTGCCCGTCAGGTACCACCACTCTGCAGCGAAGGTCGGGTGTGGGCCGTGATCGGCGGGAAAGGAAAAATCGCGAGGCTCCAGGGCCCGCTCGAGACCCGCCGCCCGGGTTCCGCCCAGTATATCGGTGATCTGCAGCCGTGCGGCTGTCGGGATTTCAGGCGCCGGGGCACACGCAGCGCATGTCGTCAACGCCACCAGCAGGCAAACTCGTAGCCCCGATATCTCAACGGGTCGCGAAGCGAGCGGGTGCATTATTCCTCCCGCAGCGCCACGGCCGGGCGGGTTCGGGACATGCGATAGGAGGGATAAACGCCGGCGACCAGGGCGGCCAGCAGCGCCAGCACGACCGCTTGCACCAGGATTCCCGGGTCGATCTCCATGTCCAGGCTCCAGCCGAACGATCGCCGGTTGATCACGAAGATCATGACCGCGGCAAGCGCCAACCCGACGGGGAGCGCCAACACGCCGGAGACCAGGCCCATGAGGCCGCATTGAGCGCCGTTCAGCCACCAGACTTCAGCCGGCGTCAGGCCGAGGGCGCGCAGCACGCCGACCTCGCGGGCGCGTTCGAGCTGCAACGACAGAAGAGCGCTGAGCACGCCGACGACCGCCACCAAGGTGAGCAGGAGGCGCAAGACACTGGTGATCAAGAAGGTCCGGTCGAACACCTCGAGGGCTGCCTGGCGCATGACGCGATTCGATTGGATGTCCACATCGCGATCGTGGAGCGTGCGGCGGATCGCTTCCGCGGTAGCCGCCAGGTCGGCGTCGGCGTCGAGATAAACCGAGAACCCGGAAATGGTGCGATCATCCCAGTGACGTTCGTAGGTCGCGCGGCTCATGGCCACCAGGCCTTCTTCGGAGGCGTAGTTGTAGTAGACGCCAGCCACCGCGAAGGTGCGGGGCCCGCGGTCGGTGAGCAGTTCCACAGAGCCGCCGACATCCACCGCGTGGCGGTAGGCATAGGGCTCGCTGACCAGAACAGCGTCGTCGGTTCGAAAGGCCGTCAGCGCCGCTTCGGGATTCCCGGCGGCGAACGAGAACCCCGCTTCTCCACGGGCGTCGAGGTCGAAGACCATCAACCGCAGGCGGCCGCCATCGGCGGTCGGTAGATCGGCGCTCCGCACCGTGTTGATTCGCTGGGTGCCGGGGATCTCCAGCAGTTGGGCGCGAGTCGTGGCTTCGAGCGTCCATGGAACGCGGCCGAGAGGCACGACATAGAGATCGGCGACGAGCACCGCATCGAGCCAACGGATCACCGTGCCGCGAAAGCTGTCGATCATGATGCCGACACCGATGGTCACCGAGATGGCGATGGTCAGCGCCGCAATGGCAACGGCGGTGCGACTCAGAGATGCAGAGACACCGCGCGCTGCGATCCGGCCCAGGGGGCCGAGAAACCAGCCCATCGGGTACGCCGCCGCCCGCATCGCCACCACGACCGCGGCCGGGGTCATGAGGGCGAACCCGAGGATCGTGACGAACAGAGCGGCAAAGCTGAACACCAGGTTGTGGCCCGAGAGCGCCAAGGTCAGCGCCCCGACCAGAAGAAGAGCGATTCCCAGCAGCGCGGCAGGAACGGCGCGTCGGCGGGCGCGGGCCTCCACCTCCGATCGCATCAGGACGGCCCGGGGCGGCGCCCCGGTGGCCTCGAGGGCAGGGGACAGCGCCGCCACGACCGAGCCGCCGACCCCGAGAAGCAGTCCCTTCACCAGCGACAACGGCGCCACCGCCAATTCTCGGACCGCAACGACGAAGTACAGGTCGTTGATCGTTTGGGTCACCAAGGAGACCAGCAAGCGCCCGATGCCGATACCGAGAATCCCCCCCAAGACGCTGCCGGCGATCCCGATGGCGACCGCCTCGATGATGAGCAACCTGAAGATCTCGCGCCGGGTGACGCCGATGGCGCGCATCGTGCCGATCATCTGCCGTCGCTGGACGACCGAGAACGACATGGTGTTGTAGACCAGAAAGACGCCGCATACGAGCGCCAGCAAACTCAGCGCGGTGAGGTTGACGCGAAAGGCGCGGGTCATTTGGCGCATCGTCTCGGTGCGCGCTTCGGCGCCGACCAGGCGTACCGAGTCCGGCAAGACGGCGCGCACCCGGTCGAGGAGCTCCCCGCCGGCGACGGTGTCATCGAAGATCAGGTCGATGCGACTCAGCGTGCCGGTCATCCCCAGGAGGCTTTGCGCCGTGGCCACGTCGGCGACCAGCAGATCCCGAAGAGCATCGCTGTCGCTTCCGGTCGGGTCGATGAAACCGGCGACCAAGATCGAGCGCCGCCGCGCGTCGGCATCGACCTCGAAGGTCTCGCCGACACCGACCCCGATGTCTTGTGCCGTCGCCCGGGACATCAGAACCGCGTTTGAAGCGGTCAGGAAGGCGCCGAGGTCGATCTGGGTCGGGCCGGTCTGCAGCCCGGCGCGAAAGGGCGCTTCGCTGAATGGGTCGACGCCGAGAAGGCGCAGCGGGCGCCGGACTTCGGCGTCGGCCGAGCTGCCCCCGGGGAGCACCACGAAGCCTTCGACGACCGGCGCGACCCGGCGAATCCCGACGTCGATGCGCAATCGTGTGTAGATCTGCTCCGGCACCCCGCCCGGACCCCCGACAATCTGATGCGTCGTGCGACCGGTGACGGCGTCGCGAGAGAGCTCGAAGGCACGTTGGGCGCTGCCGTTGGCGAGGTCGACCGAGACGACGACGGCGACGCCGAGGGCGACGCCGACGATCGCCAGGCCGAATTGCCACCGATGGGCCAGCAGGTATCGCCGACTCGAAACGGCTAGCAAGTTCATGAGACTTCGACGAGCATGTGGTCGCGGATGCGCACAACTCGATCGGCGCTCCCCGCGATCTCATGGCTGTGGGTGGCGACCAGCAGCGTCTTGCCTTCGTCGCGGACCATGCGCTCCAGCAGGCGGAAAACATCGCGACCGGTGTCAGCATCGAGATTACCGGTGGGTTCGTCGGCGAGAATGATCGCCGGGTCGCCCGCCAGCGCCCGGGCGATCGCCACTCGTTGTTGCTCGCCCCCTGAGAGTCGGTCGGGAAACGAGGCGTGGCGGTCGGCGAGCCCGACGCTGTCAAGCAGCGCCCGGGCCGCCTCGGGTGTCGCGTCGAGGCGGTTGAGCTGCATCGGCAGCAGCACGTTCTCCTCGACCGTCAGCGTAGGCAGGAGGTTGAAGAACTGGAAGACGAAACCGATCTGCCGGCGCCGGAAGAGCGAGCGTTCTTGTTCGCCGATAGCGTGGATCGGAGTGCCGGCGACGATGATCTCCCCGGTGTCGGGGATGTCGATGCCGCTGATCAGGTTCAGCAGGGTCGACTTGCCGGTTCCGCTGCGACCCAACACGGCCACGAAACTGCCGGCGGCGACGTCGAGGTCCACAGACTCGAGAACCGGCCGCCGCTGCTCCCCCTCGCGAAAGCTCTTGCCGACGCCGCGCAACCGGACAATGGGTGTGCCGGTTTTGCTATCGAGGCTCATCTCAGTCGTCAGCCGACGGTGACACCTTGTGGCGGGTCCGCTTCTTCTCGCCTCGCTGGCGCTTCTGTTCGAGGCGCCGGCGTCGCGCCGACCGTGATGGCCTCGTTGCGGGGCGGTTCTCGCGCTGGCGGGCAAGGCGGTGCTCCCGTTCGATGGCCACGAGCTTGTCGGCGAGTCTGTGCAGGGCGAGCGTCTTGTTGCGGGCCTGCGAGCGGCGCTCCGCAGCGAGCACCACGACACCGCTGGGCCTGTGGGTGACGCGCACGGCGGTTTCGGTCTTGTTGCGGTGCTGCCCGCCGGGGCCGCCGGCGCGGGTGAACTCGATGTCACATTCACGTGCCAGGGCGTCGTAGTCGGGCGGCTTCCCGCTGCCGTCCACCGTGCTGCCCCGGCCGACTTGCCCTACGACCGCGTCATGCGGCGCAGCACGGTGTTCAGGATGCCGCCGTTGCGGTAGTAGTCGACCTCGACCGGACTGTCAGCGCGGCAGGTCGTTGTGAACCTCACCTCGGTGCCGTCCTCCTTGCGGGCACGCACCGCTATGTTCTGACGCGGCTGCAGGTCGTCGGGTACCTCGATGTCGAATACCTCGGTACCGTCGAGGCCGAGGCTGTCGGCGTCGTCGCCCTCGGCGAAGGTCAGCGGCAGCACGCCCATGCCGATCAGGTTGCTCCGGTGGATGCGCTCGAACGATCGAGCGATCACCGCCCGAACCCCGAGCAACAGCGTCCCTTTGGCCGCCCAATCGCGGGATGAGCCCATGCCGTAGTCGGTTCCCGCGAGCACCACCAGAGGAATACCGGCGTCGCGATATCCGAGGCTGGCGGCGTAGATCGACTTCACCTCGCCGTCGGTAAAGTCGGTCGTCCATCCGCCCTCCGTCCCGGGAGCGAGCTGATTGCGAACCCGGACGTTGGCGAAGGTCCCCCGCGTCATCACGTTGTGGTTGCCGCGTCGCGACCCGTAGCTGTTGAAATCGGCCTGCTCGACGCCGCGCGACAGCAGGTACTGCCCGGCTGGCGTGTCCGGCCCGATAGCACCGGCGGGGCTGATGTGGTCGGTGGTGACGGAGTCGCCGACCTTGACGAGACAGCGGGCACCTTCGATGGGAGCGACCGGCGGCGGCTCCGGTGCCAAGTCAACGAAAAAGGTGGGCTCCTGGATGTAGGTGCTCGAGTCCGACCACTCGTAGATCGCGCCAGCGGGAGTCTTGATCGCTTTCCAATCGTCGGAACCGCCGGTAAACACCTCGGCGTACTCCTTCTCGAACTGATCCCGATGAACGGCGTCGGCAACCAACTGCTCGATCTCGGCCTGCTCGGGCCACACATCGCGCAGGTAGACGTCGTTCCCCTTGCTGTCCTGCCCGAGCGGCTCGGTGGTCAGATCGATGTCAACCGTGCCGGCGATAGCGTAGGCAACGACGAGCGGAGGTGAGGCGAGATAGTTCGCTTTGATGTCGGCGTGGATACGTCCCTCGAAGTTGCGGTTACCCGAGAGCACCGAGGCGACGACCAGATCGTTGGTCACAATCGCGTCGTGTATCACCTCGGGAAGCGGCCCCGAGTTGCCGATGCAGGTCGTGCAGCCGTAGCCGACGAGGTAGAAACCCATCGCCTCGAGGTCGTCCGTGAGGCCGGCCTCGTCGAGATAGTCGGTCACCACCTTCGAGCCCGGGGCCAGCGAGGTCTTCACCCAAGGCTTGCGGCGCAGGCCGAGGCAGCGGGCGTTACGGGCGATGAGCCCGGCACCGATCATGACGCTGGGATTCGAGGTGTTGGTGCAACTGGTGATCGCGGCGATGACGACGGCCCCATCCCCGAGAACGAATTCCTCGCCGTCGAGGCGTACCTTCGGAGCCGCCCGGGTTGCAGTCGCCACCGCTACTTGACTCTCCTGGGCGCTCCCCGCCGCCTGTTCGACACCACCGGCGCCGGCCACCGGCAGCTCACTGGGCGCGAAGGTGGTATCGAGGTCGCGGCGCCATTGCTCCTGCATCCCGGACAACGCGATGCGGTCTTGCGGGCGCTTGGGCCCGGCAAGCGATGGCTCGACGGTGCCCATGTCGAGCGCCAGCGTATCGCTGTAGCGAACCTCGCGGGTGTCGTCGCGCCACAACCCCTGGGCGATGCAATACTGCTCGACCGTACCGATGAGACGCTCGTCGCGGCCCGTGCCGCGTAGATAATCCAGTGTCATTTGATCGACGGGGAAGAAGCCGCAGGTGGCCCCGTACTCCGGCGCCATGTTGGCGATCGTCGCTCGGTTGGCGACCGGCATGTCCTCGAGACCGGGCCCGAAAAATTCGACGAACTTTCCGACCACGCCGTGCGCGCGCAGCATCTGGGTGACCCGCAGCACCAGATCGGTCGCGGTGGCGCCGTCGGGGAGCCGGCCGGTGAACCGGAAGCCGACGACCTCCGGGATCAGCATGTAGACCGGCTGGCCGAGCATGACCGCTTCGGCCTCGATGCCGCCGACGCCCCAGCCCAAGATACCGAGCCCGTTGATCATCGTCGTGTGCGAGTCGGTGCCGACCAGAGAGTCGGGATACAGGAGGTCGTCTTGATCCCAGACCACGCGGCCGAGGTACTCGAGGTTTACCTGATGGACGATCCCGGTCGCCGGGGGGACGACCCGGAAGTTGTCGAACGCGCTCTGTCCCCACTTGAGAAACTCGTAGCGTTCGCGATTGCGTTCGAACTCCCTCTCGCTGTTGATCTCCAGTGCCATGCCGCTGTTGAAAGCGTCGACCTGCACCGAGTGATCGATGACCAGATCGCATAGCACGAGAGGGTTGACTTGCTCGGGATCGCCGCCCATCCGTTGCATTGCCGAGCGCATGGCGGCAAGGTCGACGAGCGCGGGGACGCCGGTGAAATCCTGCAACACCACACGCCCGGGGATGAACGGTATCTCGGTTTGGCCGACGTTGCTGGCGTCGTAGGCGGCCAGCGCCTCGATGTGCTCGTCGCTGACGATGTGTCCATCCTGATGGCGCAAGCAGGACTCGAGAAGCACTTTGATCGAGTACGGGATGGTATCGACTTGACCGAGGCCCGCCAGGGTGTCGAGCCGGAAGATGGTGCGCTCACCGAGCGGCGTCTCGATCGCGGCTCGGGCGTTGTTTCGATGATCCATATCGTCTTCCAGGCGGGGTCGCGAGCGAGATCCGGCTCAAGCTTAGCCCCTCCTGTCCTGCTCTGCAGGAAGCGTGGTAGGCGCGCCGAAAGTGGCCGGAGACTTGGCCCGGACGGTCGGGACGTTTAGAATTGTCGTACCGGATCGACAACCAGGTCGATCCGTACCGTAAGGCCCTGGCGGCGACGCACGTCACCACGGCCTGCTAGAGTACGCGAGCATCGATGATCAAGAAGGAACATCTAACGGTTACCCGCGACGATCTCCACCGGGTTCGCTGGGACAATATCAACTGGCCCAGCTTCCTGGGGATCGCCGCACTCCACGTCGGCGCCTTGTTTGCACCCTTCTACTTCACCTGGGGGGCGCTAGGTGTGGCCGCGTTCATGTGGTGGCTGGTGGGCGGCATTGGTGTTTGCCTCGGTTTCCACCGGCTCCTGACCCACCGTAGCTTTCAGACGTTCAAACCGGTCGAGTACGTCATCACGACACTCGGCGCGCTGAGTGTCCAAGGGAGTCCGATCTACTGGGTCGGCACCCATCGCATGCACCACCGCGACTCCGACACCGACGCCGACCCGCACTCGCCGAAGCATGGCTTTGATTGGGCGCACATGATGTGGTGCGTGACATCGGACCCACTCGGTCGCGAGCCACGAGATCTTGCCATGGACATGCAGCGCGACCCGGTGCACCGTTGGCTCGACAGCTACTACTGGGTTCCGACGGTTGTCCTGGGCGTCATTCTGTACGCCATCGGCGGCATGCCCTGGTTCATTTGGGGCATTTGCGTTCGCACCGTGTTTGCGTACCACGCCACCTGGCTGGTGAATTCCGCCGGGCACACGTGGGGCTATCGCACCTTCGAGACGCACGAGTTCTCGACCAACAACTGGTGGGTTGCGGTTGTCTCGTTCGGTGAGGGCTGGCACAACAACCACCACGCCTTCGCGCGCTCGGCGCGCCACGGACTGCGCTGGTGGGAGATCGACGTGACCTGGTACACGATCCGTCTGATGGAGAAGCTCCACCTGGCGTGGAACGTGCATGTTGCCGATCCCTGGGGCAAGCAGCAGGAAAGAAGCGCCTGACGTCGGGCTCGCGCCGCGCTAGCGCGGCGCTTGCAAATCCTCGTAGATCACGTAGGCGCCGACGTGCTGCCCGTCGAGAGCGTCACCATGGCGAGCGGGCTGCCCTCGATGAGCGCCGCCAGGTAGCGACCGTCGAGCCGTGCCTGCTGCTCCATTCGTTTGGTGTCGGTGATATCGATGACCACGACCCCGACTCCCGTTGGGCCTCCTGAGTCGGACCGAGAGGAAAGGCGGAAAAGCGCCATACCCGCGCCGGTTTCTGCGACCGGGGATCCTCGGTGGTCAGCTCGATGTTGACCGCCGGCATTCCGGTTTGGAGCACCTGCCCTAGAATCGGCTCGACGATCGCGGCCAATCCCGGCAGT
>SMVB01236384.1_pt1 | contig 15818 bp, 12 predicted proteins | sample 2456461 | NCBI WGS metagenome assembly SMVB01 (sample SAMN11095934, study PRJNA526329) | marine sediment metagenome | biome: Marine sediment; feature: Surficial sediment; material: Deep marine sediment; isolation source: Hadal surficial sediment | place: Pacific Ocean | collected 2014-05 | depth... | reverse complement strand
TAGCCCGCCGAGAACCGGTTTTGATACGAGATGCCTGGCCGGTTTTCTCGATAGCTTCCTAACATGTGGGAAAGGCGCTATCTGGCCAAGACTTCGATGAGGCCGCCAGCGATTGTATTAAGCGATGAATTCATCAACTGTTCGCTGCAAATGGTGATGACCAAATATGCGCCTGTGATCGAGACATTCGTTACGGATGCTTCTTACCCAGCGCTCCGAGTTTGCGTTGGCCTTTGGCGCTTTCACTGGAGTGCGGATTTGTCTGATACCAAGCGATGCGACTCGGCGATTGAATGAGGCGCTAAAGCGGCCATCACGGTCGTGTATCAGGTAACGCGATGGCTCCCTCGATATCCCGCAGGCTTCGACCATTTGTTGCGCCAGCCACGCCGAATTGGGATGAGCCGTGACCCGCGCATGTATGAGTTCACGACTACCGTGATGAACGACGAAGAATACGTACAGTGTCTGAAACCAGACGGTCTGAGCCGTAAACAGATCGCACGCCCAGATCTCGTCGCTATGCTGAGCCAGAAATTGTCGCCAACCGGGCGAGGGCGTTCCACTATAGGGTGTGTAGCGTCGCATTATTACCAATACCACGATCCGGATAAGGTTTTTGCGCCCTTCAGGCATGCAACTAAGAAAAACTCGCCTCCCGCCTTCGCTTGATGCCCGCCTTGGTTTCAGGTCCTCGACATTTTTTGTCCTTGCCACCAGTCCAAACACCGTTTGACACGATCCTCAACAGTTCCAGTGATTTCGACTCCGGATAATTCATAGCCCAACTGTGTGAGCAACTTGCCAGCGATTCCCTCGAAAACGGCAATATCGTTTTCGGCCATTTGGTTTCGCCAGTCTCTCAGTCCCTTGGTCGGCGGCAACCAGGCCGACTTGGCGGACAAGTTCGGATTCTTTTTGGTTTTTCCTGCGAAATAGTTAGCCATCTCTGCCGAGTCGGGAATCTGCAGGAAAGCGGCAATGTTTGCAAGCAGGGCGGGGGAATCTCCAACAAGGCTTTCGTATTTTAGCTCGTGGTACAGCCCTTCACCCAGCGCCTGACCGTCACGCGTACCTGTTGCCGTTTGCCAGCGCCACCACAGCGCACTGGCACCCACCGGGTCCTCTGCCCACAGGGACCATTTGCCCGGTCCCTTGGCAGTGCTGGCCCAGCTTACTGCGGACAGCGACGTATCTCTGCCGTCCCGAATAATATGAATGAATCGCGCCTCGGGAAACAAATGGTGCAGGGCGGGGATCTGGCGACAAAAGTCGGGGGTCTTTTCACCGCTGAGTGGTTTGCCTTGCCGGGCGGCACGAAAATCGTAGAGCCTCGAGACGAACTGGCTGTATGTGCGGCAATCCCTGGCAGCATCGCCGACCTCAGCGTCATCCAGGCCCATTCGATGGAAGCGACGATAGGCGAGGACCTGGTCGACCAGTTCCGGTGTCAGGAGTGGGTCGGGCGTCGTCGCAAGCGTTTTCTTTATCGCCCGCGTGATGAAGTGTGTATCGTTGGCGACAGTCAGTTGCGGGTGGTTGTCGAGCATTCGCTGCAGCAGTGTCGTGCCCGACCTGGGGCAGCCGACCACGAAGACGAACGGATTCCTGTTGCGTGTTTCAGTTGTTTGCACGGACCGCACTCCGTCTCCTCCTCAGGCGTTGGCAAGTCGGGCGTAACTACCCTGTGCTGCCATCAGTTCTGCGTGGGTGCCACGCTCATGCACCACGCCATTCTCGATATAAAGAATAAGGTCGGCGGCAATATTGTCCTGGAAATCATGCGTGATGAGAAACGTCGTTTGCCTCCTGGAGAGTCTGGCCAGGGCATCCATGACAGTCTGACGGCTGACTCTGTCCAGCCCACTGGTGGGTTCGTCCAGGATCAAAATGGGTGCTTCGCGGAGGATCGCTCGGGCGATGGTGATTCGCTGGCGTTGCCCGACGGAGAGGGTAACCCCTCGCTCACCGACCCGGGTCTCGTAGCCGTCTGTGAAAGATTCGATGAACTGATGGGCATTGGCCAGGCGCGCCGCATTCCAGATCTCCTCATCGCTACAGTCGGGCAGGCCGTAAGCAATGTTTTCCCGGATGCTGGTGGCGAACAATAATGTGTCCTGCAGCACAACGCTGACTTGCGCGCGAAGCGATGCGACCGTGACCTGTCGAATATCGATACCGTCGATCAGGACCCGTCCCCTATCGGGGTCATAGAGCCTGGAAAGCATGCCGATGATGGTTGACTTGCCGGCCCCGGATTTTCCGACAATGGAAACCAACTGGCCGGGACGGATCGAGAAGTCGATGTCCGTCAGCACGAGGTCAGCGGGATCGTAGCCGTAGGACACGTGGTCGAACTTGACTGCCCCGGAGAAAGGTGGCGCCGGGCGTGCATCCGGTGCGTCGGCCACCTCCGGCGCAATGTTGAAAATGTCGAGGACGCGCTCGCCTGCCGCGGAAGCTCTTGCCATGCGTCCCGAATATTTTGCAAAGTCCTGCATGGGCTTGAAAGCGGCCTTCAGGTAGGAAAGAAATACCAGCAGTTCACCGGCGCTAAGTGCGCCACGCATTACCAGCACCGTGCCGTAAAACAGAATTGCGGCAGTCGAAACGCCGGTCATTAACTGAACGGTTCCCTGCAACCGGGCCAAAAGACGCTTGACCTTGACGCCCTCCTTCAGACTCTTCTTGTTCTGTTGCGTAAACTGATCGGCAAAGGCATCATCCAGCGACAGCGTCTTGACCACCTGTATGGCATTGATCGACTCCGCTACCGTGGAGGCCATTGCACTCTCGCGGCTACGCTGAGTCCGGGATGCACTTTGAATTTTCTTGCCCAGGTAAAATGTTGGCAGCCAGTACAATGGTGCGGAAATCAGCACTAACAATGCAAGGTTCCAGTTCATCCACAGCATCAGGCCGACCATCGAAGTCAATACCAGGACACTGCCGATCATCGGCATGAATGCAGTGACCGTAACATCCTTGAGCAGGCCGATATCGCCGATCACACGCACGATCAGGTCGCCGCTACGCGCCTCGTTATGGAAAGACAGTGACAGACACTGTATGTGCCGGAACAGGGCTCCCCTAACTTTGGCAAGGACTTTGTTTCCGACCAGTGCGAATCCGACTTTTTGGTAGTACGTACACAGAGCCCGCAGGCCTACGATGATCACCAGAGACATTGTGACCAGGGCGACCAGGGGCATGGGTTCGAGACTCTGAATCCATGCCGAAGGATGGTTCTGCACGGCACTTGGCAGAATCACGTAGTCGAAAACGAATTTCAACGGCCAGGGTTCAAGGGCCCGCATCGCCACGCCGACAAACAGCGCCAGGAAAGAACCCGCCAACAGCGGCCGATGCGCGCGCATGTACGGCCACATATAGTGGAGCAGACGCCCGATTCCCGGCATCGACTTTCTCAGTGTTTTCGGTCTGGCCATCTCAACATCCGTTACCGTATTGCCCGGCCAGCAGTGAGCGTGTCACGCAGGATGACATTGCCAGGTGCTACCCGCTCAATTCGCACGAGGCTATCGACTCCGGGCGACAGGATGCTCGAGTCGATCCCGTTGGTACGGTACAGCTTCCATCAGAATCGATAGCGGAACTGGAGCTTGCCGAGAAAAGCGTCATCGGCATTGTCAAAGGCATCGCCGGGACTGAACCAGGCAGCAATCACTTCCAGGTCCAGTTGCCTGTCGGTTCGCCAACCGACGATGAAGTCGATTTCCATTCCAAGATCCAGATCGATGCCGTTGGGCTGCTTGTCAATGTCGCTATTGACCAGGAGGTTGCTCAATTCATTCTGTTGATAAGTGTGCCCGACCACGTCCAGAGATATGCCTTTGCCAGGTAACCAGCCAAGACCTAACGTCAAAATTTCTATGTTCGCCAACTCCGGATCCATCAGCTCACCGTAGTAACGAAACGAAGTGACGCCGGCGAATTTGGCATTGTTGTCCTGCAGGCCGGATTGCCGAAACGTGCTGTCAACGGTCGGATCCTGATCGTCTCCCTGGCCAACAGCGTAACCCACGATGAGCGCGAAACGTTCATGTACGCGCCACGTTGATCCGATATCGAAAGCCCACCCCTGGTTTTCAATCGGTCCGGTTTCGCCAACCATGTACGCCAATTCAGCCCAGACTTCCTGTCGTGGGAGCCAGTTACCGAGCGCACGGAATCCGAAGTTTGTTCGCTTGGCAGGTATCAGGAGATCGAAATCCCGATGAATCATGTAGCCCGCAAAGTGACGGTCTTCGTCATTATTGGATATGTACACAATGCTATTTGAGGCTGCCTCATCAATTATATTTCCATCGGATAAAGTTTCGCTGTAGGAGAATTCTGCGCGAATATTATTGCCGGTCCATACTGCTCGCAGTGCGTCGAGGTTCTGGTCGTAGAGCCATTCGCGTTTATCGTTGAAATTCACACGCCCGACCTGTAGATCGAGGCCGACATCAAACGGGTCAATCCAATAGAGATAGGTCTGTGCAAGTTTGGTTATCCCGTTACTTGTTCGACCCCCTGTGGCATCATCGCGCAGCAATTGCCGGTGATACAACTCGGCCATGGCGAAAAATGAAGACGTAGGTTGATATATGATACGTCCGCGGAAAATCGCTTCCAGGTCGTTACGGCCGTCAGGGCCAATCGCATCCAGGTCGAATTCATGTTCCGAAGTTCCGCGTGCCTGAACCTGCCCGCCCAAAAGAAGCGTGTCAGAAATCCAAATACCCTTTCCGAACCGATCTTCCTCGCTCAGATCACGCTCCACGATGACTTGTGCCCGGAATTCACTTGTCTGGTAGCGGGTCACGTTCAATTCGTGGCGGACCACCACGTCTCCCGGTATTTTTACCCGGTAACCCATGATGCCGACCTCAAGTCCATCGCGGTTGCTGCGGAGATTGTCAATGCGTCCCGTAATTCTATCGCGGCCCTCGCCCCTGCCGGCAATTTGTCTTGCGGAGAATTTCTCCGCACTGCGGTAGTAGCCTTCCACCTTCACACGCTTATGCTCGAGAGCGTTCCCGTTAACGTTGCGAAATCCGGTTTTTTGCTGGACTTCTACTCTCTGACCCAACAGAGTGAAATTGCCGCCCGCCTGAACGCCGCTGATGGTGCCAACCAGGATTTCGTAGCGACCTGGCTGCACCAGGTCTATGCGTTGCGCCAGAAAAGATCCATCCGCCTGCTGGAATCCCCTAACTTCCAACCAGTGACCCTCCGTCAATACATCAACGAAAGATTCGGATTGCGCCAGGCTTGTGCCATGTGCGAACAACAGAATCAATGCAGATGTTGATAATGTATCCAAGAACCTTTTCATCTTAAGTCTCCTTTATCCTGTTCATGTCATCCAGGCAGCGGTTGCCTATGGCAGTCAGGTTGGGCATGAGGTCAGCCCACCTCGGGCGAAGCGCATAAATCAATGCCAGCCTGCAAAACGCTGAGGCCTGATAAAATCGTAGTCTTTCCCAGAATCCGGGCTCTTCGTTTCTCGCCAGGCCCTGCAGAAACTTCTTGCCGCAGATATCGATGCTGCGCTGCGATGCCCCCGGCAGATCCTGTAAATCACGCAGCGCGAGGTGCACCAGAAAATTGGCCGGGTCCAGCGCCACATCGGCGCGGGTCATCAAATCGAAGTCCAGTAAGGTAAGGTGGTCGGCCTGTTGAACAAACTGTTTGTCATGCAGATCTCTGTGCGTCAGGCCAATCACTGCCGGGGGCAACTTGACCCATGCATCATTAAGTCGCTCGCGTAGGGCTTGCCATTGCGCTGGCAATTCTCCGCCCACTTGCGCCAGACGTGCTGCGTGTCTGTCGATCACCTGGAGTTCATCTTTGCTCTCAAACACGCTTTCGTCCGCCAGCGCATCGTGCGTCTGAAAGTCACGCAGGCCTTCGCCAACAAGGTGAAACAGGTCCATGTTGTCGGCCGACAAGCGCAGACGTTCGCCGGCCTTGAATACAATAGCCAACGTTTCGTCAGCCGAGTTGTGCTCAATCACCTCAGGTGCACGGACGCCACACCCGGAGAAGGCTGCGTATGCGACCTCATACTTGCGTGCCATACGATCGATTTGGCCACGACGAAAACCTTTCAAAACCCTGGGTTTCTGCCCTGAATGATCAACTAACGTAAGGCGCCGGCCGGGTCGGTAGCTCAGCAGAGTGGTGCTGGCCGCAAAGGACGGGTCCTTGAGACGGGCAGCCAGCGGTATCTTGCTGTCATTTGCCGCTTCGAGCTCTGTGAGCTCATGATTCTCCCACCCATACCAGCAGCGGCGCTCAGCCAGTGCCAGTTCCAGATGGACCGCACCCTTCCTGGTCATGTCCACGCGGATAACATGGCCTCGAATTCCAGTACTCACGAGCCGCTCCTCGATTTGTACGAGCAGACGTTTGAGTGGAAATGTGGTTCCGTTTTGCATCATCTCCCGGTGCTCCTCAGAACCCGGACTTCGCCATCATGAGATACGCGATCCAGAACCGCTGCCGCGATACCGTCCCAGCTATAGGCCATGGCGATTCTGCCGGCCTGTCGGCCAATCGAAATCCGTCTGCCGCGGTTCAGGATCAATTTAGCCAGCAGGTTCTCCATGCCGCGCGTATCGCCGGGGCGGTAAACGAACCCGGTTCTGCCGTGCTCGATGACCTGAGCCAGGTCATTGAGGTCCGGTACAACAGGTACCACCCCGCAGGCCATGGCCTCCATTAATTTGAGTGGCGAAAAATAACAGGGGACATCTGGCTGGTAGGTCAGGGGCAGCACGTCAAACGCGGCGACGAAATTCGGCATACTCACGTGTGGCTGCCAGCCTATTCGCGTGAAATGTTCTTTCGGCAGCCTGGCCAGGTCATCAAATTCTCCTTCACCGACGACCAACAAGTGGACGGGCAATCCCTGTGCCACAAGGTTCGAGACTGCGGAAACCAATTGTGGAAAGCCATGCCAGGGCCGTAGCCTGCCATGGAAACCGATCACAAAATCACCATCAGGAATATGCTCGCGCCGCACAGCAGTGCCATCGACCTGCAGGTTGAAGCGTCGCGTGTCGATTCCGTTGGGGCAGACCATTACGGCGTCGGGGTGGGCGCCTCTCGAACAGGCATATTCGGCAACGGCGTTGGACACGGCGACCACGCAGTACGCCTGGCTGAACAGAAAATTGTCGCTCGTTCGCTCAGCATCGGTTTCGGCTGTGCCGCGGAACCTCTCTTGTTCGTCCGCAAGCGGTGTGTTGACTTCCAGGACCAGGGGAATGCCGGCTTGTTGCGCGAACCGTGCACCCGTGTCCTTGCCCAGCGCGTAGCGTTCATAGACGAGGTCAAAAGTTTGCTGGGCGCCGCCTGATGACAGGGCTGATACCAGTGCGTCGTTGTTGGGCTGGTCGAAAGCGACGACTTCGCAGCCCTGCCGGGCGAAAGCGTCGCGCATGGCAACGAGGTGTACGGCCGCGCCCTTGTTGCGGTGCGGCGCAATACCCCGGTCCTGGTTGATAGCAGCAATCCTTGGCATCTAAATTTCTCTCCCGCCGATGACGGTTGCAATCATTTGTCGGATACGGCCAGCGTTGTTTACGATGTCGAACTTCTCCTCGATCTGACGGCGCGCATTCCGGGCCAGTTGAATACCGAGGTCAGGATCGTCAAGCAGCCGCTCGCAGGCGCCGGCCAGGCCTTCGATGTCCCTTTGTGGTACGGACAAACCTGTTTCGCCCTCGCGCAATACCTCGGGAATGCCTGTCACATCCGTCGAAATGCAAGGCGTTCCCATGGCCATGGCTTCCAGCAGGATGGTCGGAAGTCCGTCACGATCCTGATCGGCCGCTACCACGCAAGGTGCCGCAAGGATGGCTGCAACGTGTAGCTTTTCGCGAATCTCGCCTTGTGGCCGAGGCCCGAGCAGGAAAACACAATCGGCCAGACCCAGGTTCTGAATCAAGCCGGACAATTCATCTTTAAGCACACCTCCACCCGCAATTTCACAACGAAATCTCTGGCCTTTCGCCTTCAACAGCCCGCAGGCGCGGATGAGCTCGGCGAATCCTTTTTTCTCAACCAGTCGGCCAACAGCGAGAATTAGAGGGTTCCTGTCCCGGGGTTCGTTGAACGGAAATTCCTGCAGAGGCAGGCCGTTATCGATATGAACCACACGGTCTGCCGCGGTTGCATAATTGGATCTCAGGTATTTGAGGTTGTAATCACTGACCGTGACCACTGCGGCCGCATCCGCCAGCTTGTTATGCAACACCTGTTTGTCCACCGACTCGTGGTAAATGTCTTTGGCGTGCGCGGTGAAGGAATAGGTAATGCCTGTCATACGCGCCGCCAGCCGGGAAGTGGTCGTGGCGATCGTGCCAAAGTGCGCGTGCAAGTGACGAATGCCTTTCTCGTGCACTGCGAGCGCCAGCACCATGGCCTGGTGCATGTCTGATGCAATAACGTCCGGGTTGTCCGCGACAACCTGCCAGACTTTCGGCAGCAACTTCGCGGTGGCATGTAACTGTCCTAGAAATGCGGGTGCCTTACTCGATGGGCAGCGAATCTGGTGGACGGGCGAGCGAACTCGCGCGAGGGACTCGTGAAAACGCACGTCATCCGAAAGGCGCAATGAAAAAATGTCCAGCGACAAGCCGGCCGCTTCATGTGCGAGAATTTCGTTCACAACAAACGTCTGGGAAAAACGGGGGTAAACTTTGAGTACATAAGCGACGCGGGCTTGAGTGGTCATCGTCTCACCCTCTGCCCGGGTCGTTCGGATCATCGGCCGAATCAAATAACTCAGAGCAACGCTGTAGTAGCCTACGGGTCTGTGCTGGCCAGTCCTCAGCACGGTCGCGGAAAGGATTGTGGATGAGCTGAAACAGGCTGAGTGCTATGTGTCGATTCAATTCGCCCATGTCCAGACCCGGCCGGATGCTCTGATATCCACCCAGGAAGGCCGAAACCACCGACGGAATGTCGCTGGCTACCAGTTGGTGATTAATCGCGTTGCGTTCCAGATGTGCGACAAAACAGCCGATGTCGCTCAGGGGATCGCCCAGGTGAGCGTTGTCGATATCGATCAGCGCTACACCGCCATCGCCTGCAGTCACCTGTTTGTCGTAGAAATCGCCATGAATCGGGATCCGGGGACGGTCCCGATGCCGCCACCAATGGGCTAATTGTCGTGCGAGTTTGTTCGCCGGGTCCTGGATCTCTGGTAACAGGATGGCAAGTTCCTGGGCCAGCGCCTTCAGGCTTGATGCTATTTCTTTGGGCTTGCGGCTCTTTAGTCCAGGTTGACTGCCGTTGTGAAAATGAGCGATAGCTTCACCAGCCGCCTCGACGGTGGCCAGATCTCCGCCGGCGACGTACGACCGCAAGGTCGAGCCGGGCAACCATGCGTGGGCCAGTACGCGATGCTCTTTCGATCCACCGATCCATGCCGGGATACGTACGCTTTCGTTGTCTTGCAGGCGCTTGCGGTATTTCCTGACCTTTTTGAATTCAGTCTGGGAATAGAATTTTATCGTGGCACTTTCGCCGCTCGCGCTGGTGAAGCGAGCGACGAAACGCCGTTCCGGCTTGTAGTTTAGCGGCGTAAATTCCGCCTGTTCCCAACCGCTGTGTGACTTGAAAATCCGGGCAAGCAGTTCTTCACGGGTGCGCTGCTCTGCGAGCCTGCAAAGGCTTCCGAGTTTTGCATCGTTTGGGAAAAAGCAAAGCAGAATTTGCTCTTCATCCAGTGTAATCCGACCGGGGCCCAGCGGGCTGGAACAATCAGCCTGTTCGCGCGCTTTCTGCAGCTTGATGTCGGCATCCGCGCCAAATGCCTTGGCATAACCGTAAGACCAAGCTCCATCTACCTGAATGTCGAAGCGCGCTATGCAATTCATGCCGGGCTTGTAGCGAAGGTAGTCGAGCCGCAGATCCTGCATGTTAGCGATACTGCCAGCGGACTCTACCAATGCGGCCAGCCGGCTGGAATGCAGGAGGTGGCCGAAACCGGGTATCGCGGTTTCACGCTTGATCAGCGAATGATCCTCTGCGGCCAACATGTGCCTAGCCCGAACCGATCCTGAGTCTTGAGACGGTGCAATTCCTGGCTTGTTCCACATCTGCGGTCATCAGGTCATCGATAATGTCGCACAGCCTGTCCAGGCCACTCAGACTGGGGTAAGCCTTCTTTGCATCCTGTCTTTGGAGAGCCTGTTCGATAGCATCCCGAAGCTGCTCCGGGTCTGTATCCGTGACGCAGCTGACCAGTCCCATTTCCTCCAGACGCCGCGCCCGGATTAGTTGCTCTTTTCTGTATTGAAGGCGGGGCGTCAGTATGGCCGGAACCCTGCTTTGCATGATTTCCACACAACTATTGTAGCCAGCCATGCTCACCACGGCGTCCGATTCCTGCAACAAGCGTGGCACGTAGGCGCAAAAGCGGCTAATGCGAGTCCGGTCGGCCAAGCCCAGGCGTCGGATTGTATGTTTGTAGTGCCGCACCATCGCCGGATCCATCAATGGACCGGTCACGATGTGAGTAGCCCAATCGGCGGGTCTTTCCTTCAGAACTCTTATATAGGTGTCCACCCATTGCTGGCCGTCCTCGCCACCCCCCATGGTAACCAGCACTTTCTTGCGAAGAGAAGGGACGGGCTGGCGCCAGGACATGTTCAGCGGGGCGACGATATAACCGGTAAAATCGATCTTGTGCCGGAACGGCTCGAGAATTTTGTACTGTTTTCTTGGATCGAATACGTCCGGTGTGCCGTAAATGCAAATTCGATCGTAAGCATGCGCCAGTGCCCAACGATGTTCGTGTGTGTCCCAGGACGCAGCAACATACTCTGCTGAATCAAGTACATCGCGCATACCGTAGATCAGCGTTTTACCGGCGGAACGGGCCTCGCGCAGCATGGCCAGCGCTTCACCCAATAGTCCGGTGAGTTGGTGATCCACGATGATGAGGTGAGGATCAAAGGATCGGTAGGACTCAAGGATCAGACAACTGCGCAGATCAATGGTGCGTGACACGCAGCCGGAGAGTGTTCGCGGGATGTATTGTCCGCGCACATCCTTGCTGACGGCCGGCAGTTTGACTATGTCGCAGCGATTCGGTAGTCCGAATTGCGTGGCACAGGGTGATCCGGTAACGATCAACACATCTGTGTCCGCGAATCGAGCCGTGATGGCACCAGCAATTGCGAGGCTTCGCTTGAGATGGCCCAGGCCCCACGAGTCATGGCTGTACAGCAACACCCTCAGTGAGGTCGTACCCCGACCAACTGTGGATGATTGCCTACTGCGGACCGAGGGTAATGGCTTCATCTTACTCTCCATTGACATCGTCCCTACTCGCCACCATCAGCGAAGTCGAGGTGGCCGCTAAAGGTGCTACATGTGACGGACTTGTGTCGCAAGACGTTGACTCGCCTTGCACAGATACTCTTTCGCATACATTTAGCCTAGTAATTTTCCATAACCCTTGTGCAGTTTACCGAGCCAGGGTTGAACAAAACCGTGAGGCCGTTAACAAAACTGCGAACTTAACAAAACACTGCTCCACGTCTGCCTGCGGCGTATTGTGGCAACGTTGCCACGTGATTGAATATCTGTTGAATGACTGCGCCGTATGCAGTTGTCCGCTGACAATTCACTCGTCACATTCCTGACACGATAGAACGCACCAATTGGTTCCATTCACGGGCCAATAATTTACTGTACATAAGTACAGTCTTTCGGCGACCATTCTTGCCGGCGACTGGATATGCGGTATTGACAGGTTAACTGGCGATAAAGCGTAATTGCCGGATGAAAAAATCAACCACAATGTACAAACGCCACAAGTTTCCACCACAAATTATTCAATGCGCCGGATTTATCACGGTTGTTGCACGCTGTTGACTCGATAGTTGAGCAGAAGCGGGCGACGGTTTTGAGGCTTGCCGAAGGGGATTATAAAAACCCCGGCAAAATTCCGGCAGTGAGCAATGCGGCAAAAAGCAGTGCTCTAGTGAGTTGACGCTAACTGGTTGAATGTTAGAGGGAAATGTTGGTCGGGGTGAGAAGATTTGACTCGGATCGCCTTTGGGCGATCCTCACCCTAAAGGGCGCCTTCGGCGTCCAAAATGCTATCGCATTTTGTGAACTTCCGGCCCCTGCCTCCCGAAGGCAGCGCAGGCATTGCTACACAATGTTCCGCCATACACACCCACGAACACAAAGTAGTGAAAATTTGTTATTAATCAATCGTTAGTCATAGACTCAGAGTCCACACGTATTTGTCATGGCACATGGACGTGCATTGACCTTGGACTTACTGAGGACTTACAAACGAATGAAGGCGAGGTTATCAGCACGGACCATCCAGGCCCTTTTGCCAAGACACAAGCCATTCGAGGTAGTAGACACAGACCTGAAGGGTTTTCTATTGCGCGTACAACCTTCTGGGGCGATGGCCTACTATTTTTCCTACCGGAATAGGCAAGGCAAGCGGCTGCGCTATCGTCTCGGCAACCGGGACTCATTAAGCCCTGCCCAGGGTACTGACAAATTAACGGCGGCTGAGCGACAATGGCGAAATGAGTACACCCAATAATCAGTACAAACGTCATCGATTTCCACCCGAAATCATTCAACACGCCGTCTGGTTGTATTATCGGTTCAATCTAAGCCACCGGGATATCGAAGATTTGTTGGCTGTACGCGGTATTAGCGTAAGCTAAATTTATCCGGTTGAGGTGCAACAAGTTTGGCCACAATATGCGCGGAGAAATTCCTGGAACTTGGCAATTGACCAGGTCAAATCGGGGCTTGTGATGTGACGTCTGCTTTGCATCCGAAATTGACCCGACCTCAGCGGTCTGGCAGTTTGGCAGCATGGCTCGGAATCGTGCCAGACCGGGTTATTTCTAAGATGCAAAAGCATAGCCAGTATTGGATGCAAATCAACAAAAAGATTCCTAGATGCCTACCTGAACTACTGAGTCGGCGCTATTCAGTCCCTACCAGAGATGATTTATCATCAATACGGAAGGTTTCCGGTTTTACTAGTGGTAATGAACGGAGCCCGGTAAGTCATGATTAATTGGTTCAAACAGAAAATAATGGGTCTGCTGGTCCGGTATCTGACCGGAAAAGTACGGAATTATGAGCCCTTTGCCGTAAGCACTCCTGAATCTTTGGAATCGGTGCTACAAGTGGCGGACGTCCTTCTGGTTGAGGGCAACCAGCGATTCAGCACGGCCGTTAAATACCTGACCCAATCGACCTGGTCTCACGCTGCGATCTACGTTGGGCATGCCGATGGCACAGACAAGCTCACCTCGGAAATCCCTTCAATCATCGAGGCGGACCTCGAAAACGGTGTTATCGCCGTGCCACTATCCAAATATGCAGAATTCAACACCCGTATCTGTCGGCCAATTGGTCTGGATACCGACGATCGACAGAAAGTAGCTCAGTATATGGTTGACAGCATAGGGATGAACTATGACCTCAAGAACGTAATTGACCTGGCGCGTTATCTGATCCCAACACCTCCCGTCCCAGACCGATGGCGCCGTCGTATGTTGGCATTGGGTAGCGGCGATCCAACACGTGTCATTTGTTCTACACGGATAGCTCAGGCCTTTCAGTCTGTTGGCTACCCGATTCTGCCACGAGTCGAGCTGCTCTCAGAGAAGGAATGTGAGAAATGTCGCGAAACGGTACGGGAGATTTTGCACATTCGTCATCACAGCCTATTTACGCCACGTGATTTTGATGTATCTCCCTATTTCGAAATTATTAAACCGACTATTGAACGCGGGTTCGACCATAAACCACTCAATTGGAGCGACAAGGCCGCAAATTCACCCGCGCAGGTCGGCGGATGAAGTTACACCTGGTCCGCTTCGTAAGGAACTGCAGAAATACTTGCAGGAGATCAGCGATCTTATCGTCTGCCCCAGCTGTTTAGGTGAAAAACCGCGCCATTTGGCAGTGAAGGAAGAGATTGCCGGACAAGAAGTCTACTTCTGCCGCTGTCCTCATTGCATCGACACGTTTAGTGAAAAACCAGACTATTTCCTACAACGCCTTGAGTGGTGATGGAGGGTGATCAATGAATAAGAACGATCAATTCGACCTCGTAGTAATCGGTGCAGGTACGGGCGCACTCGGTGTGGCACGTGCCTGCGCTCAGGCGGGGTGGAAGGTCGCGATCGTGGACTGCCTGCCGTACGGCGGCACGTGCGCACTACGCGGTTGCGACCCCAAGAAAATGCTCGTGGCTGTCACGGAAGCGATCGACTGGTCAGACCGCATGCGAGGCAAAGGCTTTGAGAGCAATGGTATGTCTATCGACTGGGCCAAGATGATTGCCTTCAAGCGAACCTTCACTGACGCAATGCCAAAGCGCCTGGAGGATGGGCTTGAGAAGAAGGGTATTCTACAGCTGCACGGTACCGCCCATTTTACCGAACCAGGTATTTTGCAGGTTGGAGACCGCAAACTTCATGCGCGGCACTTTCATATTGCAACAGGTGCGGTTCCCGTAGCACTTAACATCCCTGGGGAAGATCTGCTTATGACGAGCACTGAATTCCTCGATCTCGAATTTCTACCAGAGCGTATTGCGTTTGTGGGTGGCGGCTTCATTGCATTTGAGTTTGCACATATTGCTCGACGAACAGGCGCGTCCGAGGTCACCATTCTTCAGCGCGGTAAGCGCCCGCTGGTTCAGTTCGATCCCGACATCGTCGACATTCAGATGGAACGAACCCGACAGCTGGGCATAGACCTACGCTGCGAGTCATGTGTCGAAGCGATTGTGAAAGTTGGCGATGAGCTGCAAATCGAGTTTGCTACACCGCAGGGCCGCGAGACGATTGTGTGCGACCTTATTGTGCACGGTGCCGGGCGTGTACCCAATATTGACGCACTCAATCTCGAGGCCGCCGGTGTGGAGGTGGGACAACGAGGAGTCCAGGTTAACGAATTCATGCGTAGCGTATCGAATCCGGCGGTATTCGCAGCAGGGGACTGCGCCGATACCAAAGCGCCGAACTTGACACCTGTATCGGCAAACGAGGCGCGGATCGCGGCGAAAAATCTGCTCGCCGGGGAAGATGACCGGCGCGTAAAATACCCGCCGATACCGAGCGTGGTGTTCACCCTGCCGCCCGTGGCGCGTGTTGGTCTCCTCGAGACAGAAGCCCGCCAACAAGGATTTGATTTTGACGTTCACTTCCAGAGAACCGAAGGGTGGTATTCCTCAATGCGCGTTGGCGAACGGTACTCTGCGCACAAGGTTTTGGTGGAAAAGGCCACGGGCAAGATTCTGGGCGCACACCTGATTGGCCCCGGCGCCGAAGAGCAGATCAACCTATTCGCGATGGCCATGGGCGCTGGCCTCTCTGCGAATCAGGTCAAAGCTATTATTTTCGCTTATCCCAGCTACGCTTCGGATCTGGGCAGTATGGTGTGAGAAACTTGTGTTTTGAACTGGAACAACCTGGCTCGTCACCGAGTCGTTCGTAGCTAGACGCATACATCTGCTGAAGTACTGCGGGAAATATGCGTGTTATGGCTGCTTCAGTTGGACCCTGGCATTTACAGGCAGACCGATGGGACACAAGTTCGGCGAAAAATGTCTTTTTTCCGTAGGTAATCAACCCGAGCCTAGATAGTAAATCTAACTCTGCGCAATTCGATGCGTGGTTCGAAAATATGCGACCACGTGGCTACTGGGCCTGCTAGTGATGACAACAGCATAGGCTGCGCAAAATGTATGAAATGCCTACAGCAAGCACTTTCGCGGCGCCAACACTTTCACT
>SMVB01061284.1_pt1 | contig 15819 bp, 8 predicted proteins | sample 2456461 | NCBI WGS metagenome assembly SMVB01 (sample SAMN11095934, study PRJNA526329) | marine sediment metagenome | biome: Marine sediment; feature: Surficial sediment; material: Deep marine sediment; isolation source: Hadal surficial sediment | place: Pacific Ocean | collected 2014-05 | depth 0-1... | reverse complement strand
GATCCCAGCAACATGAGCAAGCCCGGCTCGGGGATGAAATGAATCAGCAGGGACACGGATCCGCCCAGCTTCGCGCTGCTACCCAGCGACAGGTTCGTGACAATCTGCACCGGGGTGACCATCTGCACCACGCCGCTGAGGGCGGCCGTGCTGGTCGTGCCCGAGGACGGAGCATGGGCAAAGCCCTTTGCCGTCACGATCGTGAAGGTCGTGTTTCCAAGCATGGTGGTGATCTGATCGATTGCCGTAACGGTCTTGACCGTCCACGGAGCACCCTTCATGGAGATTTCGGGCATCGTTCCGCCGCCCACGATGATCAAACCGCCCACACCCAAACCGATGAAGCCGCTTCCGGGCACGCCATTGACCGTGGTCGGCACGGTCAGGAGCAGCTCGAGTAACGAGCTACAGGTCGTGTCCATCAGGCAGATCTTGGCAACGCCACGAATCGGCAGCTGATTGCGCGTCAGGACGCTCGTCGATGCCACGGCGCCCGAGATGCCGCCGAACGTTCCGGTTCCCAGCTCCGCCTCGACGATGATGGCGAAGATGTTGTTACCCGCGGTTTCCGGGTCGGTGACGAGCACGGTCACGGTGTCCGCCACGCCACCACGGCTTCCCTTGAGACGCAGCGTTTGGAGGTGCGCGGGGAGGCTGCCCGAAGAATTGTTGATCGTGGCCACGCCGCCACCCAGGCTCTCGATCGCCGAGAGATCACCGAGCACGACGAATGACGTTCCTTCCCAGTTCAGGGGAGCAGCGTTTGCCGATCCAACCGCAACGAACAGCATCGAGGCGGCGGCGAACCAACTGAGCAAGTTGCGCATCGTGTCCTTTGAGGACCTCGAGAATCCCGATTCGCCATCCGTAGGGGAAGGGAGTCTGCGGTGAAAACTATTGCAACTCAAGTGCGAAACTCACGCTGGGTCACCCACCTTGCCAGCCCCTGGATCGCCGGAGGTCGGCTTTCCAGACGCGTCAGAGGCATCGAAAACACGATACACCATTCCTCGTCGGATTTGGAAGCAGCAAAGAGGCTTCCGGTCGGAATTTCCGTAATGATCTCCAGTCCTTGCTGCAGCAGAACACCCGTCATCGCTCCGGTGAGCAAGAACCCGGCGAAACGCCCTGGAACAGTGCGCGATTCGACCCCCCCTCCGGAAAGCTCAACACAAGCAGCGGCTCTCCGCGAAACAGAGAGCCACTCATTTCCTTCCTGGCCCGCCAAGTCCACGCCGCCCCGATGGGGAACTTCGGGTCCCGAGGCTGGCTCGAGCGACCTGCGCATCTGGGCGCCGCCCAACTGCCCGCCTGGGAGCATGAGATTTCCAACGCGCCTGACTTTGCGTTTTGAACGCGCCTGACTTTGCGTTTTGAACGCGCCTGACCTCGCGGATCGGGGCGGTCGGATGACGGCGCATTCGAGTCGGGGTCACCGTGGACGGCACCCACACCCGGAAGAGTAGCCGGCAATCGTGCCCGTTCTTCCTCCAGCGTCGACGATCACAGCGGGACCCGGCCCGATGCTCGTTCTCGAAGCCCGGCGCGCAGCTCGACACGCAACTCGAGCAGGTGCGCGCGCGTGCGACTGGACGCATGCTCGAGACCGCGCTCAACGGCATCGAGTGCACCCCGGGCGTCGCCCTTTGCCCAGCGCACGCTGGCAAGGGTATCGAGCAGCGCCGGCTCGTCGCCCGCGTCGGCCACGGCCGACTCGGCGAGCTCGAGCGCACGGTCCAAATCACGACCGAGAACGAAGAGTGTCCATGCCACGTCGTTGCGCGCCGCGACGGAACCGGGCATCGACCTCAATACCATCTCGCGCGCAGCGAGGGCTTCGTCCATGCGGTCCGCGTCATCGAGCAGGTTCGCGGCGAGCCGCGCCAGCTGCGTGTCCTCGGGATCCCGTCGCCGCGCGTAGAGAACGCGCTCGAGAGCGGCCGGCTTGCGGCCCTGGGCGATCTCGGCGGTGGCGGCGCGGACCACGACCCACGACGCGGGCGCAGAATCGACCGGCCAGTCGGCGAAGACCCGCTCGGCCGCTTCGACGCGACCCTGGGCTTCGAGCGCGCGGACCAGCAGGAGTCGCGCGTCTGTGCGCTCGGGCTCAGAAAGCAGAACGCTCTTCGCGTACGCCTCGGCCCGTTCGGAAAGGCCGGCCTTGAGCGCCGCCGATGCGCGCTGCATGGCGATCGCGGCACCCTCTTCCGGGAGAGCTTCGAGACGGGCGAGCGCTTCGGCCGGGCGGCCATTCTCCAGATCGGCCTGGGCCAGAGAAACTTCGCGGATCACGGCCATCCGGTCCTTGGGATCCGCCCCCCCGATCTGCTCGAGGGCATCGACCCCCTCGAATGGGTCGGACGCCGACGCATCGGGCACCACGTAGCCGAGATCGCGCAGCCACTCGCGCTCCTCGGCGTCGAGCTCGACCCCACCGGCGGCGTGACGCCGAACTGCCAAGTGCGCTTCGAGCAGCCGATCGAGCTTCGCCACAGCCTCGGGATCCTCTTCGGCCCGATTCCGCAGCTCCTTCGGATCGGCCTCCAGATCGAACAGCTCGGGACGCGGTGCGCGGATGTACTTGTGGGTGCCGACACGCACACCGAGCAGTGGACTCCATCCATAGTCGAAGCGCGTCGCCAGCGTCTCCATGTAGAGGCTGCGTTCGACGGGCTCGTCCTGGTCCACGAGCGCCCGAAGATCGAGTCCACGAACCTCGGGCAGGGGCGCTGCGCCGACTGCGGCCAGCAGGGTCGGTGCCAGGTCCACCAGTCCCACCGGGGTCGAGATCGTTCGGCCTGCCGGCCAACCGGGTCCCTGGATCAGCAACGGGATCCGCTGGGTCGCTTCGTAGATCGTGTACGAGTGGGTCGCCTCGTCGTGCTCTCCCAGGCTCTCGCCGTGGTCGCTGGTCGCGACCAGCAGCAACCCATCGTCTCCAAAGCGAGCGCGGATGCCTTCCAACAGCCGACCCACCTCGGCATCGACGAAGGCGATCTCTGCCATGTAGGGACGGCGCGGGAACGCCGCCGCAAACCCCGGCGGAGGCTCGTAATCGGCATGGGGGTCATAGAAGTGGACCCAGAGGAAGAAGCGATCGGGCGAGTTCTGGATCCAGGCAAGGGCTGCGTCGACCACTTGGGTCGCGGTCCGTTCTGCGTAGCCGGTTCCCCCTGAGATCCGTCCAGAAGTGCGATCGTCGTAGTGGTCGAAGCCCCGATCGAGCCCGAAGCGGCGCTCCAGCACCAAAGCGCCGACCACGGCCGCCGTGGCGTAGCCAGCCTCCTGCATGCCCTCCGCCAGGGTGGGCACCTGCTTGCCGAGTCTTTGGATGGCGTTGTGCCTCACCCCGTGAGCGGGTGGATCGAGCCCCGTCATCAGGGTGGTGTGGGCGGGAAGTGTCAGCGGGGCGGGAGAAATCGCCACTTCGAAGCGAACTCCCCGCGCGGCGATGGTGTCCAGATGGGGGGTATGTGCGTCGGGCGCCCCATAGCTGCCGAGGCGGTCTGCCCTCAGCGTGTCGATGGTGATCAGCACCACGCGATCCGGCCGCTCCGATGAGATCTCGGCGTCCGGATCGGGGCTCGCGGAGGGAGGCCGGTCGGCGCCACAGCCCAGCCCGATCACAAGAGCCAGAATCACAAGTGCCGGAGGGACGGCAAGATGCGTCACCGAGCTGCGCGCCGCAGATGTCTGCGGCTCAAGTCGGTCCGCATCGATGTCTAGGGAGATGGGATAAACGAGCATCGACGCGCCTGTTCCTGCGCGTATACTCGGCCTCTCGTTTTTCTGGAGGACCCTGCGCCTGATGTCCGAAGTCACGCTTTTCACTCGCCCGCACCTTCGGACCGGCCCCCGTGTCCGAACACCAGACACGCTACATCGTCGCTTCGCGAGAACCACGGGCGCGACACTCCTGGTGGGAATTCTGGCGCTCCTGGCCGTGGGCTGTGGCGGCGATATCGAAGCGCGCATGGCTGAGGTTCGCGCGCTTCAGGACGTGGGGCAATTCTCGGTCTCCATCGACGACCTGCGCGAGATTCTGGCAATGTCCCCCGACAATTCGGAGGCCACCTACCGACTCGGCGTCGCCCTGGTCCAGATCGGCGAACCCAGCCGGGCCGTCTGGGCGCTCGAGAAAGCGGCCGAGTCCGAAGCGTACCTGGTTCCGGCCAACCTCCTGTTGGCGTCGTCGCACTTCGCCAGCCAGAACTTCGAGGCCAGCGTGCGTTCGGCCGATCGGGTCCTCGAGGTTCAGCCCGACAACCGGATGGCCCTGACCATGCGCGCCAAGGGAAACCTCGGCGCCCACCGACTCGAAGAAGCCCTTGAAGATACCGAGCGTCTGATCGAAGAAGTGCCCGACGACTTCACGGTCCGCACGCTTCATGCGACACTGCTCGAAGAGCTGGGTCGGGTCGAGGAAGCCGAGAAGGCCTGGGACGACCTCAAGACGCTTGCCCTCGAATCCGGCGACCCGGCTCTGGCGCCGCGCGGCTGCATCGCGCCGGCCATGTTCGCGAAGGACACCCTCAAGGACATGGAGCGCGCGGAAGAACTCTACGACGACTGCGTCGAGCGCTTCCCGACCAATGGCTTCGTCGCCAGCCAGGCCATGAGCTTCTACGACAGGATCCAGAAGCCCGAGAAGGCCACCGAGACGATTCGCGCCGCGATCGAGGCCGCGCCCGAGAACCTCTCGCTGCGACAGGCTCTGGCGACTCGGTTGCGCAACGCGGGCGACCCCGACGGCGCCGAGAGGGTGCTGCTGGAAGCGGCCGAGAGCTTCGACTCTGCCGCCGCCTGGAACATGCTTGCCACCTTCCACCGCATCCAGGGCGAGCCGGAAAAGGCACTGGAGGCGATCCAACAGGTGATCGAGCTGGCGGGAGGCGGCAGCGACCTCTTGCGCTTCACCCAGGCCGATGTGTTGATCGATCTCGGGCGGCTCGACGAGGCCGACGCCATCATCGAGGCCCTCAAAGAGCCCGTCTACGCGAAGCTCCTCACGGGCCGCATCTTGATGAAGCGCGGCGATTCCGCCGGCGCGCTGAAGAACTTCGAACAAGGCATCCGGGCGTGGCCTTCCAATGCCGGCGCTCGCTTCCTTGCGGGCCTGGCCGCCCGGGACCTCGGTGACACCGACCGTGCGATCTCCGAGCTGCGCGAGGCGGTGCGGGTCGACAAGTCCGGCACCAGAGCCGCCGAGCTGCTGTCTCGCATCCACTTCGAGCGCGGCGACTACGCGGAGTCGATGCGCTTCGGCCGGGTCGCCCTGAAGCGGCGCGGTGCGAATCTGAAAGATATCTACATGGTGGGCGCCCGCTCCCTGACCGAACTCGAGCAATACGACGAAGCGCGCAAAACCGCCAAGGCGCTGCAGGATCTCGAGGGCGGAAAGATCCAGGGCACCCTCGAACTCGCCGCCGTCGAGCGAGCAAGCGATGGACCCACGGCCGCCGTGAAGGTGATCGAGGAGAGCGGACTCGACCTGACCGACCCGGCGAATGACGAGGTGCTGCGTGCACTGGTCGATCACCGCCTCGCCGGCGACCAGAACAAGGCTGCACTCCTGGCCATCGATGCGGCGCTGGTAGCGCATCCGGACCACGCGGCATTCCACGACACGCGGGGCTTCGTGCTGCTTCGCCAGGATCGTCGGGACGATGCGCGCAAGGCTTACGACAAGGCCGTCGAGCTCGACCCCGAATCGGCTGAGGCCCAGGCTGGCCTGGCGACGCTGGCCGCCCAGGCGGGTGATCTGACCCAGGCCGTGAAGCTCTTCGACCGGGCCACCGGGCTCGCTCCAGGGCGGAGCAGCTACCGTTATTCCGCAGCCCAATTGGCGCTGGCCACGGGCGACACCGCCGGCGCTGAGATGCGCCTGCGCGAGGTCGTGCGCCGTTCACCCGGCCACGCCGGCGCGCGCAACGACCTGGCCTGGATCCTGGCCGAGCGCGCCGAAGAACTCGACTACGCGCTCGAGCTGATCGAGCAGGCCCAGCGTCTCGATCCTTCTCCCGACTTTCTCGACACCCTGGGCTGGGTGCGCTTCAGGCGGGGAGAGCTGACGGCGGCTGTTGACGCCCTGGAAGAGGCCGTCTCATCCCGCGCGGAATCGCCGTCGATCCGCTATCGGCTTGGCATGGCGCTCAGCAAGCTGGGAGACAAGGAACGCGCAAAGGAGATGCTCGAGGCCGCGATCGAAGCCGATTCGTTCCCCGAGGCCGCCGATGCACGGCGCGAGCTGGCAGAGCTCGAGAAGTAGGAACGAGCGGTGCCTCGCCAGCGCTCGCTGGCCGTTCTCGCAGCCCTGTTCGTCGCCACGATCGGTGGTCTGCTGATCGGCTGCACCGCTTCCGAGAAACGTCTGCAGGACCACACCAAGGCCGGCTACGCCTTTCTCAACGCCGGCCACGTCCGCGAAGCCGTCCTTGAGTTCCGCAACGCCCTGAAGTTGCGCCCGGACGACCCCGCACTCTACGAGCAGCTCGGCAAGGCACTGGTTCGCGCCCAGCAGCCCTTCGAAGGACTGCCTTACATCGAGCAGGCCTATTTGATGGACCCTTCGCGCACCGAAGCCGCGCTCTACCTTGCGCGGCTCGTCGCGGCGAGCCAGCCTGAGCGAGCCCGCGATCTGCTGAATCCGGTGCTCGCATCAAACCCGGACGACGATCTGACCCAGCAGACGCTGGCCCTCGTGCTGCTTCACGAAGGCAGGCAGAGAAAGGCGCTCGAAGCGGCCCGACGCGCCGTAGAGCTCGACCCCGAGAACGTCGATAACTGGATTCAGCTCGGCACCGTGTACAAGGCGAAGATCCGACGCGCTCAGGACCGTCGCCAGCGCCCGGCAAGCAACCTGTTCAAGTTGGCGATTTCCGCCTACGACCACGTGGACAAGCTCAAAGGGGGCTGGTCGCGCGCACGGATCGAGAAGGCCCGCGTCTATTCGATTTGGCCCGGACACCAGAAGCAAGGCCAGGCAACCTTCATCGATGCGCTGTCGCTGGCCCAGGCCAGCGGCTCGCCGCTGGAGATCAAGCTCGCGGCCTGGGCCATGGACGAGTACGGACAGCGGCGAAGCGACGCCAAGCTGCGACGCAGGGCGCTGCGGGCGATCCTCGAGGTGGACGAGGACAACTACGAAGCCTGGCGGGCGCTGGGCTGGCTCGTCGACCGCCAGCCGGAACACAGCGGCGAGGAGCTCTACAGCGAGCTGCTCGAGCGCCGTCCCGACGACGCCCGTTCCTACCTCGCCTACGCCGGCTTCCTGGTGCAAAAGGAGCGACGTGACGACGCCGAGGCCGTGATCCGAGGCGCGCTCGACGACGGAATCGACGGAGCTGCCCTGCAGGGCTGGCTGATCCGAGCGCGGATCCTCGACGGACAGATCGGAGACGCGGTCGCCATCAGCAACGAAATGATCAATGACTTCCCCGATGACCGAGAGACCCGGATCGCATCGGTATGGCTGGCGCTCGCCCAGGGAAGACCCGAAGAAGCCGCCAACCGGCTGCATCGCATCCTGGCCACCGAACAGACATCCGAGCTGCTGCGGCTGCTGGCACTTGCTGAATATCGTCAGGGTCGGCTGGCCGAGGCCTCTCGCGCCATCGAGCGGGCCTCCATTTCGGTCCAGTCGATCTCGTTCCCCATCCTGCGGCTGCGTGCGCGGATTGCCCACGACAGCGGACAGTTCCAGAATACCGTCGAGACGATCCGCATCCTGATCGGTCGGGGCCAGAAGCTCGACGATGGAGAGCGCACCCTGCTGGCAACGGCGCTGCACCAGACCGACCGCCGGGACGATTCGCTCAGCATCTTCGAGAACATGCTCGAACAGCAGCCGCCGCCGCGGGTGGCCGTGCTGGCGTTCGTGCGTCTCGAAGGCGAAAACGATCCGACCCGCGCCTATCAATTGCTGCAGCAGGTACTGCTCACTTCACCCAACGATTTCGAGATCGTCGAGGCACTCACCAAGATGGATCTGGCGGCCGGCCGAGCCCAGCTCGCAGTGCAGCGCCTGAACCAACTCGCCGCGGCACGCCTGGTCGACCCGCCCCTGCTGCTGCTGCGCGCTCGGGTCCTGGCACGGCTGGGCGCTTGGGACGCATCGGAGTCCGACGTGCTGCGCGCCTTCGAAGCCAACCCGAAGCTGCCGGGCGCCGTCGATCTCCTGTTCACCATCTACACGAAGAACGGCCAGCTCGACGACGTCCGGGCTTCTTTCGAACTGGCCGAAAAGTCGGGCGTTCTTCACCCGGGCGCGCGCGTCCTGCTGGCGCGGCTCTACCTGGCCGAAGGCAACCTCGAACGCACGCGCGAGATGCTCGAGATCGTGGTGCAAGAAGTGTCCGGCTTCTGGACCGCCCAGAATGACCTGGCTTATGTCCTCGCCGAGCTCGGGGTCGACCTCGACCGCGCGCTGCAACTGGCGCGCAAGGCCCACGCCGGATCGGGTCGCCTGCCAACCACGGCTGACACCGTGGGCTGGGTCCACCTGAAGGCCGGCCGCTACGACTCGGCCCTCAGGTACTTCGAACGCGCCATCAAGCTCTCCAACCAGGAACGCGAGGAGGTCGATCCCGCCTTTCGTTACCATCGGGGTGTCGCGCTCCTCGGTCTAGGGCGCACAACGGAGGCCATTGACGCCTTCGAGAGCGCCCTTTCCCAGAGAAGCTTCCTCGGGGCGGGGGATGCGCGGCGCCAGCTCGAGGCGGCGCGCCATCAGCAGTCGGAATCCGCAAGCTCCTCCTAGCTCCGGTCCGCCGCGAATTCCGGGCGGTGTGTTCGCTTGGAGCGCGGCGGCCGCACTCATCGTGCACGCAGTGCTGCTGTTCGGATCGAAGGACCTGTACGGCGGAGCCGACCTCGTTCCCCACCTCCGGCTGATGCAGCAGATGGACGCCCAGCCCGGCCTCTACAACATCTATGCGCCGGCGTTTCACGTGTTCGGCGCGCTGCTGTTGCCGTGGGCGAGCGAAGCCACGGCGGTCAAGCTCTTCACGCTGGGAAGCGCCGCGCTGCTGATCGGGGGCTTTCGCCTCTTCCAACGCGCAGCCGATCTTCCCGACGTCTCGGCCTCCCTGTTCGCCTGGGCCCCCTACGCCTTCGCACTCTCATGGTGCTTGCCCAAGGTCGAGGCCGCCGGCTATGGACTGGCCTTCGCCGGTCTCGGCGCGTTGCTCACCAACCGCCACCGTTGGCTGGTCGCCGCCCTGGCAGGCACCTTCTTCATCCACACGGCATCGGCCTTGTTCTTCGGCCTGTGCGGCGGTGTGCTCGCCCTGGTCAGGCGCGATGCCCGCGCCATGCTCGCCCTCGCCGTGGCTACAGTGCTGGCTTCCCCCCTTTTCATCTCCCACCTGATGGCCGGCTGCAATGCCGCCCAGGCGCTGCTCTTCTCCCCGGGCGACTACCTTCGCACGACCGGAGGCTGGACGTCGTTCGACCACACGCACACGATCATCGTCCTGGCCGGACCGATTGCCGTCGCCTGCGCCGCGGCCGGCGCGCCCCGCCTTTGGCGCGAGCATCGCGAGATCGCAATCCTGGCCGGCGTCGTCACGTTCTTCTACCTGAACGAGGTCTGGCTCGCGCCCTTCGGAGCTCGCACGACCCTCAACCTGATGCGGGGCCTCACCGTGCTCGCGTTCCCGGTGGCTGCGGCAGCCGGCGTCTTCGCCGCGACCCGTCCGCGCTGGACCGCCGCGATCCTGGCGGCCTGCATCGTGTGGAGCCTTGGCAGCCTGTTCTTCGCGTTGCCCGATGCCTGTCATCGCGTCGTGGTCGATCCCGAGCAGGCCGAGCAGCTGGTCGTCGATCGTTGCACGTTCCGCTGGACGATCAGAAGAGATCACTAGCAGGCACACCCAGCCGTACGCTCTCCGGGTGGCCCGCCTCGATCGCGGTCCGCAGCACCGCCAACTCGGTGCGCAGCTGGTTCGTGTAACGTCCGCCCACGTTGAGCGCGCGCTCCAGCACCGCCAGGGCCTCGGCGTACTCGCCTCGGATCAGATGGGCGTGGCTGATGGAGGTCAGCTCCATCTGGGTCGGCGATTGCTTGTGGCGACCGCGCTCGATCCAAGTCGCGGCCATGTCCGACAAGACGGCCCGGAAGCGGGGATCGCGCCGCATAGCAGCATAGGCCGCGTCGGTCTCGAGCCTCTGAAAGCGGTTGTAGCCGCGCTGCTGTGCACGCCGCAGCGCGGCAACGGCGGCTTCGACGTCGCCGCCCAGAGCCATCTGCTTGGCCCGCATCAGGTTCGCCGCCATGCCGTCGGGATAGTTCGCGGCGGAGTCAGCGACCAGCAACCCACCGGAACGCCAGATCCGGGCCCGTTCCATGCTGCGGACCCCGCCTCCGACGAGCAACAGAATGGCAACGCCAATCAGCCCCTGGGTGACGCGGGTGCGCGCTCCGGTTTGCAGGGGAAGACGCTCCAACATCTCCTGGCCCATCAGCAATCCGCCGCCCAGCAGTCCGGGCAGGATGAAGTAGAGGTAGCGGTCGGCCATTGGATAGAGGAACGGGAAGATCTGGGAGACCGGCGCATACGACACCAGGACCCACACCCAGAAGACGACCTCGATCGAACGGCGCCGCGCGCAGATCCATAGCCGCCAGCCAAGCAGCCCCAGCACCGGAACCGAGCACAGCCACCACGGATCGAGCCACGACACGGCCGGATCCGGCTCCTGGAAGGCCGACACGCCCCAGGAGGTGGTGGCCATCACCCCGTAGCGGAGCGACAACGCCGCCATGGTCCGCATCAGCACCAGCGGCGTGTCGTGCAGTGTCGCCACGGCCGCGCCCGAGCGCTGGTGGGTGGAGAACTCAGCCACGGAGTAGAGGGCAAAGACCGCAGCCCACAGCACCAGCCAGCGCCAGCGCACGCGATCCTTCCGGGTCCAGTCGAGCAGCAGTGCCACCGGCAACGCAAAGGCGGCCGTCGCCTTGGTGCAGAGCGCCAGCACGAACAGAGCGCTTGCCCAACCGGGATGACGCCGCCAAGCCAGCAACGCGGCCAACGAGAAGACCATGCAGAGAGAACTCTTGAGCTGTGAGATCCAGGCGACGGCTTCGACGTTGGCCGGATGTACGAGAAAGAGAACGCCGCTGGCGAGCGCCGCCAGCTGGGGAATACCGCATGAGAGGAGCAGGGCCGCCAGGAGCAGCGAAGCGGTCGCGTGAAGCACGACGTTGACGACGTGGTGGCCGCCCGTGTCGGCGCCGAAGACCTGCCACGCCAGTGCGTGAACGATCAGCTGGACCGGCGAATAGTTGACGATGGCGATCGTCGCGGGGCCGGTCGGATCGAGCAGGACCCACAGGTTCTCGCCGGAGAGCTCGTGGATGTAGCTGTTGTACTGGACATAGTGGAAGTCGTCGGAGACGAAGGGACCTTGGAGGGCGGGTCGGTAGACGACCAGAGCCGCACCGATGAAGAGGCTAAGCAGAATCCCCCACATCGCCGGCGTGATGGCCGTCGCAGCGGAATCGCCGCGGTGCGGCGCAGCTTTCGGGTCACGGCGTGCGATGATCCGCCTCCTGTTCGTCGCCACGTCGGCGCTTCTTCAGCTGCTCGAACTCGGCGCGCACCAGCGGCTCCATCGGACCACCGACCGCCAATGCCTGCTCGAACACGCGCTCCGCAGCCTCGAGCTCACCGCGTTGCAGGTGGGCGAGTGCCACCATGCGGAGTTCGGGCTGGGTGCCGTGCCCGCGGTGGCGGGCTTGCTCGATCCAGCGACCCGCCAGCTCGTGGACGAACGCCCGGAACTCGGGCGTGTTCCGGATCGGAGCCAGGCCCGGATCGCCGCTGTAGACCAGGAAACGGTCGATGCCGTGGTCGGCCGCCCAGCGCAACCGATCAACCGCCGTGTCGACATCGCCCTGCTGGGCGGCACTGCGGGCTTCCAGAAACGCAGCCATACCGCCTCGCGGATAATGAGCCGCCGCATCCAGCATCAGCCGCATCTCGCCCTGCCACAGCGCCGCGCGGGCGGCCCCTTGCCAGGCGAACAAGAGACAGCCGGCCAACACGAGCCAGGTGGCCAGCCTGGGCGCTGCATCCGGCAGCCGTGGGCGCAGCCGCTCCCAGAGGAACAAGACACCGCCGAGCAGTCCGGGCAGGATGAAGTAGAGGTAGCGGTCGGCCACGGGATAGAGGAACGGCAGCAGCTGTGAAACCGGCGCGAAGGAAACGGCCGCGGCCACCCACCAGGCGGCTTCGGGACTGCCGCGGCGCAGCGTCACAATCACGCGCCACAGCAGCAGCGCTCCGGTGGGCAGCGCCACGAGCCACCAGGGATCGAGCCAGGACAGGGACGGCTCGGGCTGCTGAAAGGCCGAGACCCCGTAACCCGACACCGCCATCACCAGGTAGCGCATGCCGACCGCGGCGATCGTGCGCAGCTGGACCAGCGGATCCTCGAAGGCCGCGACCTCGACCTCACCCAGGTGGCCAAAGGACGTGAACTGGGGGATCGCGTAGAGCACGAAGATCGCTGCCCAGACACAAAGCCAGCGAAGGAGATGTGAATCCGCTTTGTCCCGCCAGGTCCAGGCCAGCACGGCCGCTGTGGGGAGGGCGAAGGCGGCCGACGCCTTGGTCAACAGCCCCAGTGCGAACAAGACCGTGGACAGGCCGGGTCTGCTCCGAAACGCCAGCAGGGCGGCCAGTGAGAAGGTCAGCGCCGCGTCGGTCTTGAGCTGCGAGACCCAGGCCACAGCCTCCACGTTGGCCGGGTGGACCAGGAAGACGACCCCCCCGAGCAGGGCCGCCGCCCGGGGAATGCCGGTCGCCACGAACAGGGCCACTAGCAGTGCACCGTTGGCCGCGTGAAGCAGCACGTTCACCAGGTGGTATCCGAACGGATCGTTCGCAAAGATCTGCTTCTCGATGGCCGTGAGAAGCAGGTGGATCGGGGCATAGTTCGCGGCATAGAGTCGGGCCGGACCCGTGGGATCGAAGATCGCCAGCAGCGTCCCGGGACGCAGATCAGCGGTGTAGGGATGATTCAGATACCCGAAGTCATCGGAGACGAACGCGCCGTCGAGGGCGGCGCGATGGATCGCGAGGCCCAGCACTGCGAAGACGACGAACAGCAGGAGCAGCGCCGGAACCGGTCGCTGGATCAGCGCCATCACTCCGCTGTCTCCCCCGACCGCCTCCTCGGACATCGCTCGCGAGTCTACCCAACCCCCTGGGGAATCCTCGCTGTCGTGCTGGCTCTGGCCTGCGGTTCCGGCGGCGAGGTGGAAGCCGACGAGAGCCGCGCATCCGCCTCCGAGGGCCTCGTCTACGTGAAGATCGTGGACGGCCAACCGGACCTCTGGAGAGTCCGGATCGCCGACGGCCAGACGCGCCCCCTGTTGTCGACACCGGACCGCAATGAGAGCTGGCCCTATTGGTCCCGGACCTCCCAGCGGCTCGTCTTCCAGGTCGAGCCCGAGGCCGGCGGGAGTGATCTCGTCTCATGGTCACCCGAGCTCGGCGAAATCCCGCTGACTCGGACGCCCGGACGTGTCGAGCGCTGGCCCGTCTGGTCTCCAGATGGTCAACGGCTGGTCTACGCCTTCCGGGGAGGGCGGCCGGCTGCGGGGCTGGGAATCGTCGAGATGGCTCAGGTCGAGCGCCGGATCCTGGCGCGCACGGGCCCGAAGGACTTCTACCTGCGGCCGGACTTCTCGCCCGATGGCGACCGGCTGGTGAGCCAACGGCGCACGGACGAGGGAATCGGGTCCCGACTGTGGCTGCTCGAACGCAATGAGATTCCGACGCCGCTGCTGGAAGAAAGCGACGCGTTCGACATGAAGCCTCACTTCGACCGCAGCGGAACGCGCGTCATCTTCACGCGCCGTCCGTCACGCACCGGCGCGGGCGAGATCGTCGTGACCGGCGTAGACGGTCAGGATCTGCGGATCCTCTACGAGGATCCGGCTGCCGACGATCACTCGGCGCGTCCGTCGCCGACCCGGGACGAGATCGCCTTCATCTCGGATCGCGGCGGGCGTCCCCAGCTTTACATCGGCCGCCTCGACGGCACCGAGCTGCGACAGATCGTACTCGAGGGTCGCAGCGCTTTCGCCCCACGCTGGTCGCCAGACGGCGATCGGTTGGTCGTGTCGACCACAATGACGCCCGGGTCACCTCCGTCACGCCACGACTCGACGGGTCTCGCCCAGATCGAACTCGTCGTCATCGACCGTGAGGGCCGGCGGCTCGTCGAAACACCCGGGCTGATGCCCGATTGGATGCACAGCTGGCCATGAACCCCCGTATCACAACGATCGGAATCGCCGTCGGATTGGCCCTGCTGGTGATCGTCGTCTTCTGGCCGGTGCGTTCCCACGATTTCATCGCCTACGACGACGACATCTTGATCACGGCCAACCCTCACGTCCAAGCGGGGCTGAACGCCGACGGCATCGTGTGGGCCTTCACCAGCTTCCACGGATCGAACTGGTATCCGCTGACGCGGCTCAGTTGGATGCTCGACAGCGAGTTGCACGGCGTCGAGCCGGGCGCCTTCCACACCCAGGACCTCGGATTGCACGCCCTGACGACGTTGCTCCTGTTCGCCGCGCTGGTCCGCATGACGGGGGCGCCGGGGAAGAGCGCCTTCGTCTCGGCGGTCTTCGCCGTGCATCCCCTCCACGTCGAATCGGTGGCCTGGGCGTCAGCCCGCAAGGACACGCTGAGCGGCCTGTTCTTCGTGTTGGCCCTGTGGATCCACGCATCGCCCCGCGCGAGCCGCCCGGCCTGCAGGATTGGCACCACCCTCGCCATGGGGCTCGGCCTGATGGCAAAACCCATGCTGGTGACACTTCCGTTCGTGCTGCTGCTGCTCGACGCCTGGCCCCTGGGAAGACTGCAGTCCGAGGGCAAAGCGGGACGCGGGGATCGCGCAGCGTGGCGCCGAGCCGTCCTCGAGAAGTGGCCCCTGTTCGGTCTCGCGATCGTCGTGAGCGTCGTCACGCTCCTGGCCCAGCAATCCGGCGGGGCCGTCACCGATCTCGCGGCATTGCCCATCTCCGAGCGCGTCGCCAACGCCCTGCTCGCCGTTCTGGACTACACGCGCGACGCCTTCTGGCCGGCCGGGCTTGCGATCTTCTACCCGCATCCCGAAGGCGGCATCCCCGCGCTCCAAGTGGCAGGCGCGTTGATCTTCGTCGTCGGCTGCAGCATCGGGAGTGTGGCGCTCTTCCGACGGGCTCCAGCCGTGACCATCGGCTGGCTGTGGTTTCTCGGCATGCTGCTTCCCGTGATCGGCTTGGTGCAGGTCGGTGCCCAGGCGCGCGCCGATCGCTACACGTACCTCCCCTTGATCGGCCTGGCGATCGCGGTGGCGTGGGGTGTTCCCGGCCTCGCGTCGCGCTGGCTTCGGGAGGGCCGTGCAGGCTCGGTGATGCTCGCCACTGCGGGCTCGATCGTCATCGGCGCATTGGGATGCGCTACATCGGTGCAGCTCCGCTCCTGGCGAGACACCGAGAGCGTGATGCGCCACGCGCTGAGCGTGACCGAGTCGAACTCCATCGCCCACGCCTATCTGGGTGTCGCCCTGCTCGCCCGGGGCGACACCATCTCTGCCGCCAGCGAGTGGCGCGAGTCGGCGCGGATCGAGCCGAGGGATCGCGTGGTGGCCAACAACCTCGCCTGGCTGCTGGCGACGTCGCCGGACCCGAAGGTTCGCGATGGCGCCGACGCGGTGGTTCACGCCGAACGTGCATCGCGTCTCACGCGCGATGACCCGTCGGTGCTCGACACCCTCGCGGCTGCCTACGCCGCAGCGGGACGCTTCGATGAGGCCGTC
>SMVB01200519.1_pt1 | contig 15824 bp, 9 predicted proteins | sample 2456461 | NCBI WGS metagenome assembly SMVB01 (sample SAMN11095934, study PRJNA526329) | marine sediment metagenome | biome: Marine sediment; feature: Surficial sediment; material: Deep marine sediment; isolation source: Hadal surficial sediment | place: Pacific Ocean | collected 2014-05 | depth 0-1... | reverse complement strand
CTTGGTTTCTGCTTGCTGCGGGCCGGTCGCGTCGAGGCGACCGCCGAAGCGTTCGAGAATGCGCGGCAATTGAAGACCCAGGGGATCAACACCCCGCATGCCCAAGCGGTCGAGTTGCTGCGTAGCGGCGACACCGAGGGCGCCGCGGACCAGTTCCATCAGGCCTTCCGGGCAGCGCCCCAGTTGAGCGACGAATTACGGATCGAGGGACTCGTTCTGCTGGGCGAGGAAAAGTATGAGACCGCCGTGGCCCGGTTCGCCGAGGCCATCACACTATGCCCCAAGTATCCGGATTTACACAACTTGCGAGGCATCGCGCTGTTCGAGCTCGAACGCAACGAGGAAGCCGTCGAAGCGTTCGCCCTTTCGGCTGAGCTCGGTCCCGGCTATCTTGTCCCGCGACTGAACCTGGCATTTGCGCTGGTTGCGGCTGAAGAATTCAGGCGGGCGGAGGAGGTCTTCGAGCAGATCCTCGCGGATAACCCCTCCGAACCGGTGGCGCTCGCCAAGCTGGAGGAGTTACGTTCCGGGAAACGCCCTGAAAAGCGTCGTCCGGTCAACCGCGGCACCACCCGATGAAAGCAAGAGTCCACGGGCTGACCGACGTCGGCCGTCGCCGCGAGAACAACCAGGACCAACTCCTGGTCGACGAGCAACGCGACGTCTACGCGATCGCCGACGGGATGGGTGGGCACGCGGCCGGCGAAGTCGCTTCGAGCATTGCAATCCAGGTGCTCGCGGAAACGATCAAGGATGCTTCCGAGGAAGAGGCGAACCAGTTCCTGGTCGATGCGTTCCAGGAAGGCAATCGGCGGATCTGCGAATCGGTGCTCGCACGCGGCGAATGGCGTGGTATGGGCACGACGATCGTCGCACTCGTAAGGCGCGACGATCGCGTGATCATAGGACACGTCGGCGACTCCCGGAGCTACGTGTTACGCGACGGCGCGTTGGTCCAGCTCACCGACGACCATTCGTGGGTCGCCGAACAGGTGCGCATGGGCCTGCTCACGAACGAGGAGGCGCACAAACATCCGATGCGCAACATCGTCACGCGAGCGATGGGTAACCGGCTCGAGCTGGAAGTCGATGTTTCGGAGCAACCGATCCAACCGGGGGACGTGTTCCTGCTCTGCTCGGACGGGTTGAATTCGATGCTTGGCGACGAACAGATCAGCGAGATCCTCTCGTGTCATCAGGCCGACCCCGTCGAGGCCTGCCGGGCGCTGATCGATGCGGCGAACGAGCACGGCGGCGACGACAACATCACCGTGATCGTCCTAGCCACCGCGAACTCGGACTAGCCTGCTAACTGCTTTAGCGACAACAACTTCAAAGTTGACGCCCCGCCCCGCACCCCTTATATTAAAGCCCATTCGAGAGGTTTGTCTGGCGGGCACGGGCAAAGGGGAAGGTATGCGGAAACATAGACATTTCGCTTCTTTTCATGGTATTGCGGCGGTCCTGATCGCTGCCACCGTGTCCTCTCCGATCCTCGCGGCCGACCTGTTCCCCGAGCAGCGGCCCCATTCGAGCCCGGAAGCGAGCCGCTCACTGGCCGGAGCCGCGACGCTCGAACGCGGTTGCTTGACGCCGGAGTTGCAGCTCGCCACGAGTGGAACGAACCGGCTTTCGCTGGGCCAGCGTCGCGCCGCCGGCTGGCTCCAGCGCCACGCCGCCATTGCGCAAGTTGCCGCCGTCGAGCGGCATCTCGGCATCGACCTACGGATCACCCGTGCAGCGGCCATCCGGCTCGATGCGCTCGCCGCCGAGGAGCGCCGCGGAACGCTGCAAGCGATCGCGGCGGGAGTCGCCGATGCGCGTCGCGCGCTGAGCGAGACCGTCGGTCTCCCTTCCGTCGAGGTCCAGGTGCTTGTCGCCGATCTCGGCAACTCGGCGAACGGCTACACGGCACGCTCCTCGGCGAAACGAAACCCGACGATCGTCATCGACGTCGAAACTCCACGCCCCGACCTGTACCGTGTCGCGGCGCACCAGTACGCGCACGGCGTGGCCCAGTCGCTGTCCGCGAACTTCCCCGCCATGTGGGGCGAAGCGCTCGCGGTGTGGACCACGATGCGTGCACTACACCAGGATCGTGCGGCGGAATACAGTTCGATCGACGCACGACTGCACGCGATGTACGAGGGCTTGGTTTCCGATGACCCGGCCCATGCAACGGGCAACGCGGTTTGGTTGATGTTCCTTGAATCGCGCTGGGGCGTTTCCGCGGTCCGCACGACCGTCGAGGAGTTGGCGCGGGGCGGGGATGTTGCCGCTGCGCTCGAACGCGGTGTTCGGCGCGTGTCGACGCTGAGACTCAGGCAGGCCTACGCCGATTTTCAACTATGGTCGCTGTTCACCGGTGAGCGCGACGACGCCATGCACCTGCGCGGCGCCAACCGCCTCGAAACCCCGCGCTTCACCTCGGTGGCCGCGGGCCTGCCCGCGCTCTCGATCCGCCGCGACCCGGCCGTGGCGCCGTGGGGCGGCAGCCGCATCCGGCTATTCGAAGGAACGGGCGAAACCGGCGGGTTGCAGGTCGATTTCGAGGGCGATTTCTCGGCCCAATGGGAAGCCGATCTGGTGTTGACGTCTCAGGCCGGCGCGATCCACCGCGTCCCGCTCGCGCTCCGCAACGGGCGCGTCGAAATCACCGTGCCGCTCGACGGCCTCGCCGAGGCGGTGCTGCTCGTTCGCCGGATAGATGCCGACGACAGGACGCCCCGGGGCTACTCTTATTCGGTCCACCGCGAGAAGGGCTACCCCTTCGAGCTGGCCGAAACGTCGGTCGAACCGATCGGCGATTCGGGGCTGCTGGTTCAATGGGAAACAATCCACGAAACCAGGCTCATCGGGTTCAACGTGTTGCGTGCGAGGGCTGACGGCGGTCCCCGGGTGCAGGTGAATCCAGTCTGGATCCCCGCACTCGGCGCCGCCGACCATGGTGTGGGGTACCGTTTCCTGGACGCTGAGGCCGCCCCGGGAGTGCGCTACGTGTACACGATCCAAGCCATCACCGAAGTCGGCCTGACCAGTCACTCCGGCACGATCGCCAGCGACGGCGACTAGCCACTCCTGGTTCGACTCTTTTCCGTGCTTGATTGAAGCGCTCCGAGGCGCTGCGTTATAGTGCGGCGCCGCATGACGAACCTCCCCGAAAAAGCGTTCCGGCAGGCCCTGACGGAAGCGATCAAGAGCGCCTGGAAGCACACCCCTTCCACGATCCCGTTGACCTACCCGCCCAACACGGAACTCGGGGACCTCGCCTCACCGGTCTGTTTCGAACTCGCCCGGACGTTGAAACGGTCGCCGCGCGACATCGCCATCGCAATCGCCGCGGCGTTTACGCCCGGCGGCGGGATCGAACGCGTCGAGGTCGCGGGGCCAGGTTACCTCAACGCTTTCCTCGATCGTGATGCGTTCCTGCGCAGCCAGCTGGCGGGTACAGCCGCGCCGCCGCCGCCCGACGAGCGCAAGATCGTCGTCGAACACACCAACATCAATCCCAACAAAGCCGCACACATCGGCCACCTCCGCAACGCCGTCCTCGGCGATACCCTGGTCCGCTTTCTCAAACGGCTCGGCCGCCGGGTCGAGACACAAAACTATATCGACGACACCGGAGTCCAGGTCGCCGACCTGGTCGTCGGGTTCCGGCAGATTCGGGGCGAAGGCCTCACCGAGGTCCTGAGGCGTTATTCCGAGGAAGAACTGCGCAACCGCGGCGAACGGTTCGACCACCTCGCGTGGGACCTGTATGCCGAGGTGACCCGCTGGTACGAGCAGGACCGGGAGCGCCTGACCCACCGCGCCGCGACCCTCGAAGCGATGGAAGAAGGCGACAACGAAACGGCGGAACTCGCGGCCCACGTGGCGTGGCGAATGGTCCAGCATCACCTCGAAACGATGGACCGTGTCGGCGTGCGCTACGACGTGTTGGCGCGGGAAAGCGACATCCTGCGCCTTGAATTCTGGAAGCACGCATTCAAACGGCTCAAGAAAAGCGGGGCAATCCGACTGGCGGAAGAGGGCAAGAACGCCGGCTGCTGGGTGATGGAACTTGCGGGTGCCGAGGAAGGCGCGGGCGAGGACCAAAAGGTGATCGTGCGTTCGAACGGGACGGTCACCTACGTCGGCAAGGACATCGCGTATCAGCTGTGGAAGTTCGGCCTGCTCGGGAAAGATTTTCACTACCGTCGGTTCGACTGGTCGCCGCGACGGGAACTGTATCCGTTGTGGTCGACCTGCTCGGGCTCCAGCGGCGGCCCCGAGCCTGTCGAGGGATCGTTCGGCGGCGCATCGCGTGTCTACAACGTTATCGACACCCGCCAATCGTATTTACAGCGGGTCGTCACGCAGGGTCTCCGCAGCCTGGGGCATGACGAGCAGGCCGACCGTTCGATCCATTACGCCTACGAGATGGTGGCGCTGACACCGGCAGCGGTGACGGCAATGTTCCCCGATTATCCGCTCAGCGAAGAGGACCGCGGGCGCGCGTACCTGGAGATGTCCGGCCGCAAGGGGCTGGGCGTCAAGGCCGATGATTTGCTGGACAAACTGATCGCCCGCGCCCGCACCGAGATCGTCAAGCGCAACCCCGAACTTCCGTCGGGTGAGGTCGACGAGATAGCGCGCCGTATCGCGGTCGGTGCGGTGCGTTACTACATGCTACGGCACACCAGGAACCGCGTCGTGGCCTTCGACCTGGATGCCGCGTTGTCCTTCGAGGGCGAAACGGGACCGTACCTGCAGTACTCCGTGGTGCGGGCGCGCAACATCCTGGACAAGGTGGCGCTGGCGTTCGGTCCCGACGCGATCGTGGCGGAGGCGCTGGAGCGGAACGTCTCGTTGGGCGCGCTGCCCACGGACATGGTCGCCGAGCACTGGAACTTGGTCCTGCAGTTCCTTCGTGTCGATGCGATGGTCGAGCAAGCCGTCGAAACGCTCGAACTATCGACGGTGGCCAAACACGCCTACACGCTGGCGCAAGCGTTCAACTCGTTCTATCACCGCTATCGAGTCGTCCAGGAGGAGGACGAATCGATCCGTCGTGTGCGCAGCTCGATCGTGCTTTTGTACCACGATGGGATGGTCCGTCTTCTCGACTTGCTTGGGATCAAGGTCCCCGCGCGGATGTGACCGCGCGTGGTACTCTGGTGGCTCGACTGTTACAGGCCACCCGAACCGGTCACAAGCAATGAAACACGTTGTTTTTGGGATCCTGATCCTTGCCGTGTGGACCGGCATCCCGGCCGAATCCGCGCCGTTGACGATGCCCTTCTCCGAGGTCCGCAAAGGCATGCGCGGGACCGCGCGAACCGTCTTCGACGGCACGACGATCGAAACCTTCGACGTCGAGATCCTGGGCAAGCTCCCGAACATCGGCCCACACCAAGACCTGATCCTGGCCCGCTGCTCAGGCGGACCGCTCGCCGAAACCGGAATCCTCGCCGGGATGAGCGGCAGCCCGGTCACGATCGATGGACGGTTGGTTGGAGCGATCGCCTATAGTTGGGGTTTTTCGACCGAGGCCATCGCGGGCATCACGCCGATCGAGGAGATGCTCGAGGTCGCGCGGATGGACGCCGCGGGAGCCGGTCGAACCTCCCACGCCGCGTTGGAGCCGGACTGGCACGAGGTCTTGTTCGACCCGGCGCGTTTGAACGGCGTGTGGGAACGGCAACTGTCGGTGCTCGGCGCCGCGCCGCGGGGATCGTGGACACACCCGCTGACGATGACTGGTTTCGGCGTAGCGGGCGCGCGCCGTATCCGTGACCGGCTCGAACGGGCCGGGATTCAGGCCGTTCAGATCGGTGGATCGGGCGGCGCCGGAGAAACGGCCCCGCCCCTCGAACCGGGCTCGGCCATCGCGTTGAAACTCGTGCGAGGCGATGTGGAAATAGCCGCGACGGGGACGGTCACCTGGATCGACGAGGGCGGCGTCCTGGCCTTCGGGCACCCGCTGTTCGGACTCGGCTCGGTCGATCTCCCGCTGACCGGCGCGCGGGTCGAGGCACTGCTGCCCAGCCTGCACAGGTCGTCCCGACTGGCGGTCCCGCTCAACGAGATCGGCGCACTTCGGCAGGATCGCGCGGCGGCGGTTTACGGCCGGCTCGGCGCTCGGCCCAGGATGATCCCGATCCGCGTTCAACTCGACAGCGGTGCCGGCAGCAAGACTTTTTCCTTCGACGTCGCCGACGATCCGCTCCTTGCCCCGGTCCTCTTCTACTTGTCGTTGAACGGGATCGTCGGCGCTGCCGAGCGGACCGTAGGCAGCCTGACGGTGCGGGTCGCGGAGGGATCCGTGATCAAGATGGACGGAGACCGCGACGTCGCGCTGGACAACGTGTTCGCCGGTCCGCGGGCGTTGGACTACGCCACCGGGATCCCCGCCTACATCCTTCACCTATTGATGAACAACGTCTGGACGGCACCAAGGATCGTTGGAATCAACGTAATCCTCGAATATGACGAGCAGCCGAAAAGCGCGCGCCTGCTGCGGGTGGTGGCCGACCGCTACCGTGTCTCGCCCGGCGAGTCGGTCGAATTGGAACTCGTCATCGCCCCCTTTCGCGGACCACGGCGCACGCTCCGAACCTCCGTACGGATCCCCGACGAGCAACCGGCGGGCAAGCTAACCCTGTTGGTCGGCGGTGCGGCGACGGTGCAGCGAGACGATCAGGTCGACGGATCGATCCTGCCCAAGGATCTGGACCAGCTCGTCCGGTTGATCAACCAGTTGCGGCGAAATGACCGACTGTACATCGTGGCTTCCCAGCCGGACTCCGGTCTGTTCGTCGAGGGCGCGAGCATGCCGAACCTTCCGCCGTCGGTCGCCACGGTGCTGTCGCGCCCGGGCGGGCGCGGCGATCGGGTCCGCGTGGCCCGCCGCCATCTGCTGGAGGAATCGTTGGCCACCGGGGACGTCGTGGAGGGCGCGGTCCGACTGGAACTGGAGGTCCTTCCCCGGTGAGCGCGCGCCTTTTCGCCGCGATGCTGGTCGTCGCGACGTGCGTGCCGGGCGCGCCGCCGGTGGGCGCGGTCGAAACGCGGACCTGGTCCGTCGGCCCCGCCGAGATGCTCCAAGGACAGGCGGATGGCATCGCGGTGTCCGTACGAGGACAGCTCTCGCTGGCACCTCGAATCCAACGATTGGAAAACGCGCTGGGCGACGCGGCTGTACTCGAGACTTGGTCCGCCTGCGCCGGAACTGCGGGTGAGATTTTTTTTGGCACGGGTCCCGACGGCATCGTTTTCCGCACGGATGGCAACGGCCGAGGGAAGGCGCATTTCAGGACCGGTGAGGCGATGGTCACTGCGCTGTTCCGGCTGGCCGGCGGCGACCTGCTGGCCGGAACGTCTCCCGGTGGCCGGATCTATCGCATCGATCCGCAGGGACGCGGCAAACTCTGGTCGGAGACCGGCGAGCGTTACGTCTGGGCGATTGCCGAAACGGACGGCGGGAACATTTACGCGGCCACCGGGGATCGGGGCAAGATCCTGCGCATCCGGCCCGATGGATCCGTCGAAACGCATTTCGACAGCGACGAGCCGCATATCGTGTCCCTGCTCCACGACCGTGCGGGCGTCCTGGTGGCGGGCGGAGCAGGGATCGGGCGTGTGTACGCGATCGACACCGACGGCAACGCGCTCGTGCTCTACGACGACGAACTCGACGAGGCCCGGGCCGTCGTGCGCGAAGGTGCGGACGGCTGGGTGGTCGCGTTGGTCGGCGCACCGCCGCGCGCCGTCGAGCGCCCGGAGTTACGCCTCCGTCTGCCCGATGGCGTCACCGTCGAACCCAACGTCCCGCTGGAGCAACACAGTGGTCCGACGCTGCGCGGATTCATCGAGGGACTGGAGAGCGAGAAGCGGGCCGAACGCACGTTGCGCGGCCGCCTGGTGCGACTCGACGCTGATGGCCGTGCGTTCACGCTGTGGCAATCCTTCGACTCGACGCCGCTGAGCCTCTCGACGGACGCAACGGGACGCGTGTTGATGGGCACCGGAGATCCGGCCCGTCTTTACCGTGTCGAACCCGATAACGACGTCTCCTTGATCGCCACCCTGAACGAAGCGCACCTCACGTCGCTGGTCCGGGCCGACCGCACGGTGTTTGCCGGGACCAGCAATCCGGCGGCGGTTTGGCGCATCGAGGCGATCGATGCGGAACAGGGCGCGTATCTCTCGCCCGCCCACGACGCCGGAGGGCTGGCCCGTTGGGGTTCCATCTCGTGGAGTCCTCGCGGCCGGCTGGCCCGCACCGAGGTGTACACCCGCACCGGCAACAGTCCGCGGCCCGACGCCACCTGGTCGGCATGGAGTCCAGCCCAGGTCATCGCCGACGGCAGCCCCGTCGATAACCCCGAGGGACGGTTCGCGCAGTTTCGCGTGCGTTTCATCGGGAGTCAGGAACGCGGTGCGCGACTGGGCGGGGTCAGGCTGCACTACGAAACGTACAACCGGCCGCCGGTGCTCGAGCCGGACACGACCGGCGACCTTCGCGCGGTCTCGGGAATCGCGCGATTCGAATGGAAAGCGCGAGATCCCGACGGCGATCCGCTCGATGTGGTGCTTGAATACCGCGCTACTTTGTCCGAGGAGTGGAAAACGCAGGCCGGCGACGGCACGATCCCAACCGGGAGCGCACGCTCCCCGGCCGTCCAATCCGGGACGGTGGAATGGAACACGATGGAACTTCCGGAGGGTCTGTACGACGTCAGGCTGACCGTCAGCGATCAGGCGGCCAATGATCCGACCGAGGGCCACCGCACGACCGGTCCGGTCCACCGCATCGCGGTTGACCGCTCGGCGCCGTCGATCGAGGTGCGGCGTCTACAGAACGGCCGTTTCGAGGTGGTGCTCTCCGACGAGGCCACCCCCGTCGGACGGCTAACGCTGCTGCGGGACGACCGGCCCGCGGCGCGGGTGCGCTCGGTCGACGGCGTGTGCGACTCGCGCCGCGAGCGGTTCGAGTTCGCGCTGCCGAACGTTCAGGCAACTTGGAAGGTTCGTGGCGCAGACCTGGCGGGCAACTCGGTCGAGGCCGAATTGCCCGGCGGGTAAGGGGAGGAGGCCCCATGCGGCTTGAACGCCTGGCGATCGGGTTCGTTTGCCTGCTCGCGTTTTGCGCAGCGCCTGAAGATCCGTCCGGAGCGAAGACCCCGGCGCGTGCGGAGCGTGTGGTGCGCATGCACCTCTCGCAAGACCCCGCGTCGCTGTCGCTGATCGGCAAGACCGATCTCAACTCCGAAATCTTCGGCATCCGGCTGACCGATGCGCTCGTGCAGTACGACGAGAAACTCGTCATCCGGCCGCTGCTGGCCGAGTCCTGGGAATTCTCGAAAGACAGGAAGACCCTCACGTTCAAGCTGCGCGACAACGTGCGCTGGCACGACGGCGAAGCCGTGACGTCCGCCGATGTGCTGTTCACGATCAACAAATTGCGTGAGCCGGAAACAGAGAACCGCAGTTGGGCTCCCGACCTGCGCAAGCTCACGAAACTCGAGGCTCCCGACGCAAGGACGGTGGTCGCAACCTACTCGGAAATGAAAATCGGCGCGCTCGAGGCCTGGCGCACGCCGATCCTGCCCGAGCACATCGCGGGCCAGGATGAGGATCTGTTCAACGGCGAATTCGTGCGGCACCCGATCGGCTGCGGGCCGTTCAAATTCGTGCGCTACATCCGCGGTCAAGAGATCGTGATGGAGGCCAATGACGACTACTGGGGCGGGCGGCCGCAGATCGATCGTCTCGAGATCAAGATCTTCTCCGACCAGCAAACCGCCTACCAGGCGTTGATGACCGGCGACCTGCACATCATGGTGCTGTCGGCCAACCTCTGGCAACAGGCCCGCGAGAGCGCGCTGGCGGAGCGGTTCACACTGACCAGCTACAAGCGCTACACCGCGTGGACCCTGGGCTGGAACCAGCGAAACAACCCGTTCTTCAACGACGCTAGGGTGCGCAAAGCGATGGTCCTGGCGCTTGATCGCGAGAGCTTCATCGAGAACGTGGCCAACGGGATGGCACACATCGGCGCTACGACGTTCCCGCCGTCGTCGGCCTGGGCCGCGCCGGACGTCGAGCCGTACGGGTACGATCCGGACAAGGCACGCGAGTTGCTGGCCGCGGCCGGCTGGGTCGACAGCGACGGCGATGGCGTGCGCGAACGCGACGGTCAACGACTGGCGTTCACCCTGCTTGTTCCGATCAGCCCACAGCAGTTGACGCAGTGGATGGCGGAGTGGCAACAGCAGTCATGGGCCGAGGTCGGCGCCGAGGTCACGGTCCATCAGCTCGAGTGGCAGGCATTCCGCGAGCGACGCAAGGAAAAGAACTTCCACGTCGTGGCACAGACGTTTCACTTCACCGACCCGGACATGTACGTGCTCTACCATTCCAGCGAGATGGAGGACGGCTACAATTTCTGGGGTACCGACGATCCCGAGATCGACCGCCTGCTCGACTCCGTGCGCTACACGCTCGATCCCGAACAACGCCTGGCCGAGATGCACCGGCTGCAGCGCCGGCTGCACGAACTGGAACCGGTCACCGCGTTGTTCTTCTTCGACGCACCGCTGATCTACGACAAACGACTGCACGGCGTGAAACCCTCGCCGCTGGGATACGCCAACACGATCAGCGGACCGCGCGACTGGCGTTGGATCGACGAAGCGAGCCTGTAGGGCCATGCTACGTCGCGTGGTGACCCGCCTGGCGACCGGAGCGCTGACGCTGCTCCTGGTCACGGTGCTGGTGTTCGGGTTGATCCAACTGGCCCCCGGCAGTCCGCTCGCCGCGACCGATGACGGCTTCAGATCGCTGTCGGCCGCAGACCGCGCGGCGCTCGAGGCCTACTACGGGTTCGACCAGCCGCTCCGCGTGCAGTACGTTTCGTGGCTCGGTCGACTCCTGCGGGGCGATCTCGGCCACTCGATCCGCGACCGGCGTCCCGTCGCGGACAAGATCATCGAACGGCTGCCGGTGACCCTGTCGCTCAACGCGCTGGCGCTGTTCTTCATCGTCGCGCTGTCCGTACCGATCGGCGCGGCCGCAGCGCTCAACCCCGGTTCGATCACCGATCGGTGGAGCGGGACCGCGACCTACCTGCTGTACGCAATCCCGGTTTTCTGGGCCGCGTTGCTGCTGCAACGCCTGTTCGCCGTGCGCCTCGGCTGGCTGCCGCTGTACGGCAGCGGGGGTGTGACCGGAATCCCTCGGTTCGCGAACATGGTGCTCCCCGTGGTCTGTCTGACGTACGGCGGCCTGGCCTACGTTTCGCGCTTCGTGCGCACCAACCTGATCGAATCGACCCGGCTGGAGACCGTGCTGTCCGCGCGAGCGCGCGGTTTGACGCCGCTTGCCATCCTGGTCCGCCACGGCTTCCGCTTGGCGGTGGTGCCGATGCTGACCCTCGCGGGTTTCCTGATCCCGGCCCTGTTCGCCGGTTCCGTCATCGTCGAGACGGTGTTCCAACTGCCGGGGTTGGGCTGGCTGTTTATCGATGCGGCCTACCAGCGCGACATCCCGGTGCTGCTCGGGGTCACGCTGATCTCGGGAGCGGCGGCGCTGGTGGGAATCTTGTTCGCCGACGTGACCTACGCGCTGGCCGATCCCCGGGTGCGGCGTGGCTAGCATGCGGCGCTGGCCCGCAGCGCTCAAGCGCGGCCTGCTCCTGGTGCTCGGACTCGGCGCCCTGGCGGCCTTCGTTCCGCTGTGGGTCGATGATCCGCTGAGTATCGACCTGTCCGCAACGCTCCAAGACCCGTCGGCCGCCCACTGGCTCGGCACCGACGCCCTCGGCCGCGACCTGACGTCGCGGGTGCTCCACGGGGGGCGGATCTCCCTGGGCATCGGCCTGCTGACGTCGTTGCTCTCGTTGGCGATCGGCGTGCCGCTGGGCGCGCTCGCCGGTTTCCGTGGCGGCTGGACGGACTCTGCGGTCTCGCGTCTGATCGAAACGGTTGCGTGCATCCCGAGCCTGCTGCTGGCGATCGCGCTGCTGGCGATGTCGCCCGCGTTCCTACGCGGGGTCCCTGACGTGGTTCGGGTCGCGCTCGTCCTGGCGTTCGCGGGGTGGATCCCGGTGGCCCGTTATCTGCGCGGCGAGTTCTTGCGCCTGAAAAGCGCCACGATGGTCGAGGCGGCGCGCGCCTCCGGCGCGTCGGACCTACGCATCATGGTCCGTCACCTGTTGCCCGCAGCCCTGGCCCCGGTGCTCGTGACCGCATCGTTTGCGGCCGCCTCGGCGATCCTGGTGGAAGCGGCGCTCTCGTTCCTCGGACTGGGCGTCCAGCCACCGCAGCCGACCTGGGGCGGGTTGCTTTCCGATGCACGGGAGCACATCGACCAGGGCTGGTGGCTGGCCGTCGTTCCGGGACTCGCGCTCTACGTCGCGGTGCTCGGGTTCAACCTCATCGGCGAGGGAGTCCGCGACCTGCTCGACCCGCGAGCCCACCGCGCTTGAGAACCCCCGGCGATCGAGGCTGCCGGCGCTAGTCGAGGGCCGCCGCGGGATCCACGACGTTCAGGCTTCCGGTGCGGTAACCCTGGAGGTCGACCGCGACGAAACGAAACCCCGCAGCGCGAACGGCGGCGACCAGCCGGCGGCGCAGCTCGAGGTCCTGGAGCCGTCGATCCCCCTCCGCGTCGAGTTCGAGCCGGGCGACGTCGCCGTGATGCCGGACGCGGAACTGATGAAACCCGAGCCGCGCCACAGCGATCTCGGCCCGCTCCACCTGCGCCAGGCGTTCTTCCGTGACCGGGGTTCCGACGGGGATCCGCGACCCGAGACAGGCCGCCGCCGGTTTGTCGCTGACGGGAAGCCCCAGGCCGCGGGCAATCGCACGCACGTCGTGTTTGGTAAGCCCCGCCTCGAGCAACGGCGCTTTCACCCCGAGACGCTCGGCCGCCGCCATCCCGGGACGGTCGTCCCCCAGATCATCGACGATCGCCCCGTAGGCCACGCTGCCGTAGCCCCGCTCACGTGCGATGCGCTGCAGCGTTTCGAACATTTCCACGCGACAGTGGTAGCAACGGTTTCCTGTGTTGGCGCGATATTCTTGATTTTCCAGTTCTCGCGTTTCCACTTCGTGATGGTCCATGCCGAGGAACGCCGCTACACGAGTCGCCGCCAGACGCTCGGCGGTGGGAACGGCGGCGGAAAAAGTGGTGATGGCCAACACGTTTTTCCGGCCGAGGGCCTGCCCGGCCAGCGCCAGGAGGACGGCGCTATCGACCCCGCCCGAGAGGGCGATCAGCATCCTCTCGGATTCCTTTAAAAGCTTCAAAACACGGGCTGTCGAGGGATCTGAATTAGGTTTCATAGAACGCTGAGTACCTATAATTCCTCAGGGTGAGTTCGAACCGTCATTGCGGTCGATCGGACCGCAGTCCAGCGTCGTAAAATGTTGCTAACTGAAGGATTCTAGCATCAGTTTTGTTTCAGGTCGGTGCGGTCGAAAGGACCGCTTTCCTTCAGGGTTTACGCCTTGACAACCCCTGGGTCTCGCCGTACAAAACACGCTATCCCAACAGGGGGGGATGTGTACGAGACGTACGCGAAAAGCCATTTAGTTAAGGAAACAGTCCCAACTGTGTGATGCAGGAGGAAGGTATGCGTAATCGTTCCCTTTCCGGCTGGCGGCAATATGTCCTTTTTGCCGTCGTTGCGAGTTTTGCCCTGACCCCGGTATTCGCCGGCGCCAAGGATCAGCTCACGCCCGCGGTTTCGAGTTCGCAGGCGAGCCAAGGCGTTCAACTGGTGGACCGCAGCGATCAGGACCCCGTCGGCAATTTCGAGCCAGCCAACTTGTACGCACGGTCGAACTACGTTTGGCCCTATAGCGTTCCGACGCCGTACGGCACGGTGAGTCGCGATCAGCTCCGAGCCCAGGGTGTGCTTCGGACGATGGTGGGCACGATGCCGATCGGCGAGTTGCAACTTCGTTTGCCGGCCGAACTGCAAACGAGCAACAAGCTCGACGTGCTGGGCATGCAGTACTTCATCATCGATCTCGACCATGCATGGCTGCGTCAGGGCGGAGCGGCACAGCTTTCCGCGTTGATTTCGGCCGCCGGCGGCGAAGTCGTCGGCGGGATGCCTGTCAGCGCGGTGATTGCGCGTTTGACCGAAGGCGCGCTGAGCGAAGTGCAAGCTCAACCCGGGGTCAACGCGGTCGTCGCGTTTCCTCCGGCGTTCAAGCTGCATCCGAACATCGGCCGCGAGCCGCTTGCGAATCCGATCAAAGCGGTTTCCGACATTTACGAGTTGGACATCACGTTATTTCCTGGCGAAGACGGACGCGCGGTAGCGTCGGAGATCATCGCGCTGGGCGGCGAGGTCACCGTGGTGGCCGGCCGCTCGATTCGCGCCTTTTTGAATCGCGAGAATCTGGGTCGTCTTGCCGAGATTCAGGCGATTCTCGCGATCCACGAAGCGATCCCGAATCGTCTGTCCGGAGAAGAGACGACGATCACGATGCAGACCGGCGGCTTCCAGGGCCGCGGGACGATTGGTCCGTACCACCTTGCCGGAGTCAACGGCAGCGGCAACGGAGTGACCGGCACGACCAATCAAGTCCTGATGGTGATCGACAGCGGCGCACAAGTTGACGCCGCCGATCTCGCCACCACCGATGCCTCCGCGGGAACCGTGTCGGCGTCCCATCGCAAGGTCATTGCATACCGTCCGGCGAGCAATTTTTCCGGGACCGGCGACGGTCTCGGTTGCGATGCTCCGCCTCAGGGCGGCTCGACCCACGGTCACATCGTCTCCGCGACCGCGGTGGGCAATGCGACGGAAATCGTCGATTTTTCCACCGGTTGGAACCCGACGAAGAAGTTTTACGCTCAGGACACGAACGATCTCGACTGGGCGCTCGACGGTGTGGCCCCGGGCGCCAAGGTCGCGATCCTCGACGCCAGCGTCACGCCCGCGGCAACCTCGTGCACCGATCCGACCGTGAACAACATCACGATCGGGCCGAACTACTACACGGGCATCAATCTTACTGCCAGCTGTCCCAGCCCTACGTGCCCCGGGTTTTTGCAGTTGTACTACCGCGACTACGATGCGCGCGTGATGAACATGTCCTACGGTTCGTCGAATCAGTACTCCAACGACGCCCGTGAGATCGACGAGTTCCTGTACGACAAGCAGGACGCGATGGTTTTCGCGGCCGCCGGCAACGCCGGAAACGACTTCGACAACGACGGCGTACCGGATCTCGGCAGCGTGATTGCGCCGTCGACGAATCGCAACGGTATTTCCGTGGGTGCATCGGGGAATGCCAGTTTGTTCGACGGTGCTGAAAACCGCATTGGTTTTTCGAGTATCGGTCCTGCGCGCGTCGATTCGGGCACGCTTTGGGAAGCGGACCCGGTCAACTCGCTGGACCGCATCCAGCCGCTGATCATGGCGCCTGGCGCGGAGGTCAGCACGCTGGGCGTGCCTTCCGAGTTTGTTTGCCGCACCAGCGACAACGACCAGAACGATCCTGTCGAGTGCGACATCACCGAAGGCAACAGTGGGACGAGTTTCGCGTCGCCTGCGGCCGCGGGTGCCGCGCTCTTGATGCGCGATTATTTCGCCCAGGGTTACTACCCGACGGGCCGGCAGGTGACCGCGGATTCCGTGCTGAACATTTCCGGCGCGCTGGTCAAGGCGTTGGTCGTCGCCTCCGCCGACTACCTGAACGGTTTCGGCACGCCGACGAACTATCGTTTCAACAACGAGCAGGGCTACGGCCGGATTCAGTTGGACAACGTGCTCCCACTGCAGACGTGGGCGCAGAGTGTGACCGGTTTGATCGTGGCCG
>SMVB01386786.1_pt1 | contig 15827 bp, 22 predicted proteins | sample 2456461 | NCBI WGS metagenome assembly SMVB01 (sample SAMN11095934, study PRJNA526329) | marine sediment metagenome | biome: Marine sediment; feature: Surficial sediment; material: Deep marine sediment; isolation source: Hadal surficial sediment | place: Pacific Ocean | collected 2014-05 | depth... | reverse complement strand
TATTTCTTATAGATAATACACAGGACTAACCTATTATCTGCAAAATTTCAATCTGTTTTTTGAAGAAACATCAATACTAAAAAAGCCATGAGGCAATTTATAAAGTGTTATCTATAAACTTATCAATCACTGGTTATGCGATAAGAATTGGGAACTGAGAACATAATGACAATACCAGACTACCAAACCCTCATGCTCCCGGTCCTGCGACTATCTTCTGACCAAAAAGAGCACAAATTTCGTACTACTGTGGATGAATTGGCGGATGAGTTTGGACTCACCGATGAAGAAAGAACTGAATTACTCCCTAGCGGAAACCAAGCAGTATTCAATAATCGAGTGGGTTGGGCGCGGTCCTATTTAAAACAAGCAGGATTACTCGCCTCTCCTAAGCGGGGATACTTTAATATCACGAGCCAAGGCATCGAACTTCTGTCAGAAAATCCCAAATTAATAAATATTAGTGTTCTAGAGCGGTATCCGGAATTTATGGAGTTCAAGGCCAGAAGAAAAGAAAAGACGAATGATGCAGCAGAAGAAACAATTACTGAATCACCTTCTTCTGAGACACCCGAAGATTCCCTTGCATCTGCATACCGGACACTTAGGGAAAACCTAGAGCAAGAAATACTAGATTCCATAGCAGATTCATCGCCGTCCTTCTTCGAAAAATTAGTCGTGGATCTCCTAGTCAACATGGGGTATGGCGGCACTCGGCAAGACGCTGGTCGTGCCATTGGAAAAAGTGGTGATGGTGGAATAGATGGCATCATTAACGAAGACCGTCTTGGTCTTGATGTCATATATATTCAGGCAAAACGATGGGAAGGAACAGTTGGTAGACCGGAAATTCAGAAATTTGCGGGAGCCCTCCAAGGCCAACGGTGCAGAAAAGGGGTTTTTATTACAACATCCAGTTTTTCTAAAGAAGCTGTCGAGTATGCGTCCATGATTGAATCGAAAATTATTCTGGTAGATGGTAGTCGACTTTCATCGTTAATGGCAGAACACAATGTCGGCGTGTCTACCGTAGGTAAATATGAGGTTAAGAAAGTCGACTCAGATTACTTCGATGAGGAGTAGCGCATAACAAGGCACTCCAGCCGACGCCAAAAAGCGGCGCGGCTGAGTTTAATCGTTAGGTGTCAGGCAGTATCGCATTAGAAAAGCGAAGTGCCAGTGGAATAAACCAAAGGTGTACGATGAGAACGAGGACGGTTTCACATTTCGCGGAACTTGTGGGTGAGGTGAACCAGTTTGCTGGTGAGAGAAAGTTTCTTTGGAGAGGACACGCAAGTTCACAATGGGGATACAATAGTTCACTAAAACGATTCTTTGATTCAATGAAGGTAGATAGTGTCGATGACCGCAAGATCTATGAGAGAGAGTGCATTTCCACATACTTAGATCTAGATGACGGTTTAGAACACTCCTTGGGTTCCATATTTGTAGCAATGGCCCATCTGCAGCATTATGGGTGCCCTATTTGGGGTCATTGCTTGATCTTATATATCTTTTTCATTAGGCTTCCCCACCTATGGCTCGACAACTGCGATTAGAGTATGAGGTGCCCTCTATCATGTGACGGCCCGTGGGAATGGGCGGCAGGCTATCTATCTTGATGACATAGACCGGCGTCGTTTTCTCTACCTCTTGGGGCGCAAAGTCGAGCAACAGCAGAAGTCGGCGTCAGGCTTACTTAAGTTGAGTAACTTCACTGCTGTGCGGCGTCTTCCCCTATTTACAAAATCCCCTCATGTCCAAAGGATGGATACTCCATACTGTTTCATTCGGACGTCATGCGTGACTATCGTTAATTGTTCAGTTTGGGCTTGGGCAATGAGCATGCGATCAAATGGATCATCATGGTGACGAGGGAGACTTCCCGCAACAAGTCCATGCCGAATGGAGATCGGAAGATGATTGAAGCGATTCGCTTCTAAGGCTTCTTCCAGATCATCTGGAGCCTTCAATTTCCCCAAAGCTCGTTTGATGGAAATTTCCCATGCCGTTACTGCACTAACAAATATATCATTCCCCCCATCCTTGATCGCCTTGGTAGCTTTGGTTGTGAGGGACTTATGATCGCTCAACCACCAGAGTAAAGCATGAGTATCTAATAAAAGTTTCACCCGGCTTCGCCCCGGAAAGCCCGAGAGAGATCATCAGGGAGTTCATCGAAATCCTTGGCGATTTTGACTTGACCTTTCCAATAGCCTGGCTTCCTCGACTGTTGTTTAACCTGGTAAGGAATGAGCTTGGCCATTGGTCTTCCAGCCCGGGCAATAATCACCTCTTCCCCCGAGGCCGCTAAATCAAGTAATTGAGAAAGATGAGTCTTCGCTTCATACACATTGACCGTTTTCATAGAGACCCTCCATTAGTTGGTCTAGTCTGACCAACTCATTATATACCGACCGACTTTACCTTGCAAACGAGGTCCCTATAGCCGAGTCGCGTAGCATGTGGACGAAGAGGCCATCGCGGAGTTTGGGGGTCAAACCAGATGCTCATCGGAGGCATGACGCGATCCGGATCGAAGACGGCCATGAATCGACGAATTGGCGTCAGACTTGCTTCCGTTGAGCAACTTCGCTGCGGTGCAGCGTCTTCTTCGCCTTCATCTTCCGGTAAGTTTTGTTCACGGGAGGGTGAGTGGGGTTAGACAATGTACCCAAGTCTGACAGCAAGTCCTGATCCAATACCGGCCCGTTCTCCGATTGAGCATCACCCTTCTCCGTTGCAGATTATGGCTGGATGATGATGTCGACAGAGGCCACTAGACTATCCGCGCCTCGAACATCGGTCACTCTGAGTGTGAAGCGGAAAGTCCGTTCTTCCACCACAAAGGGGGCCAAAAATGTTGCTTTACTCGAATACGGATCAAGCAGCGGGACTTTGCTTCCCCGTACCTGTGCCCAGTAGTATTGGAGTGAACCACCATCGGGATCGTAGCTGGACAAGCCACGTAAGGTCACTCGTTCTCCGGCAAAAACCGTTTGCGTGCTGCCCGCATTCGAAACAGGAGGTTCATTGGGTTCTTCATTGATCTCGACAAGGATATTGAGGGTGGCCTCGTGATTCCGGTTTTTCACGGTGAGCACGGTCTCCCCGTTTCCCATCAGACGAAGTACACCATCCTGATTCACTGTGATGATCTGTTCATTGGCTGATTGGTAGGTGGTCCCTGCGGTATGCCAACGAATGGCACGTGTGATGCCGTCGGAGAATTCCCCCATCACTGGCAATTCAAATGTCTTTCCCAACGAGTCTACTTGGTCATAGACCCGAATCCCACCCGCCCGGCCGAATCGAAGGGGTTTATCTGTCTGGAAATCGATGTCCAGAAGCTTGGCATTCGGCTCGATGTGAATCAGAACTTCATCGAAGATGGCCAGGGATGTATGTTGAGATTGTCTTCCACCTTGTTCGGCAACCGCGAGCAACCGATATGTCCCGATCGCCTCTTCGGGTACCACGATGGTCCCGCCAAAGGGAGGCTGACTTTTTGCGGTCGCAACGAGGGCTAACTTTTTCTCGGCCAAGGCCTTCAGCATGTCTTCATCTTCCCCATACCAATAGTAGTTCACTTTGGTGACACCCGGAAGATCATTCAATTCCAGGTCAACCGAAATGTGTTGGCCTGCTTGATGCACACTCGCGGCTTTCGGCTCACGAATCGAGAAAGACCAGGCTAGCTGAAACCCCAACACGAGGGAGAGAAAGGTGAGGAATCCTACCGTCTTAAGGGAAGCACCGGGACGAGACATACGCATACCTCACAGAGAATCAAGGGTAGCTCTTACCATCATACCATTCTCTTCTTAGGGATCGCGAAATAATCTCTTCCCATTTTCGCATCCCATCTTTGGGCCAGCTTAGGCCGATCTTCACTCGCCCAATCCTCAGCGTAGGATTGGCTACGCTTGCGGTTGTGCTCCCTCAGATCAACCCAATCTGACATAAATCTAGACGCGAATTCCAGAAAGTGATTATTTCGCGAACCCTTAGCATAGGGAGCATAGGTCCACCCAAGTATATTTTGGGAATGTACCCTACCTTCAGAATCTGTTTTATGATGCGGAGATGAGTCTCGATGGCTTGATGCTTAGGAATGCCATGAGCCATCAGGTCGGTAGTTTTTTTCACTCTTCGCGTTTCAACCTAAAATCAGTAGCTGAGTGCGAAAATGCTGTACAAGCCACTGATGCGCATAGGGAAGGTAAAAATTGTGCGGTCACTTTTTGGGTGATGAGCCAATGTGAACATTTACAAGGGGTTGGGCAGACCTTCGTGATCCAACTGCTGTTTTTAGGTTAGACCACCACATAGCCAAGGCTGTCAGGAATTTAACATCACTTTCTTTCACATCGCCACGTATTCCCCTACGACATATCCAAAGGGATTCCCTTGGGTTGTGGAGTGTCAGGGCCGTGGACGTTTCATCATTGAATGTTGGCGGGTGAGATGAAAAATGATCGGGCTTAAGGCCAAGAGGGCAATGAGGTTGGGAATAGCCATGAGCCCGTTCAGGATATCGGCGATCGTCCATATTACTCCTAAATCCCCCATGGCTCCTATGGGAATCGCGATGATCCATACGATTCTAAACGGTTGAATCACGCGCACGCCAAACAAATACTCCGCGCATCGTTCGCCATAATAACTCCATCCTAATAGAGTGGTGAATGCGAACAAAATCAAAGCCACGGTGACGACCACTCCACCACCTTGGGCTAATCCGGAGTTAAAGGCGGCAGAGGTAAGAGCGGCTCCAGTTTGGCCGCTGGTCCAAGACCCTGTCAGGATGATAACCAGGGCCGTCATAGTGCAGATCACAATAGTGTCAATAAACGTACCCAGCATGGCGATCAGTCCCTGATGAACGGGATCGTTGGTTTTTGCGGCTGCATGAGCAATGGGTGCGCTGCCCAACCCTGCTTCGTTAGAAAAAAGGCCACGGGCCACTCCAAAATGGATCGCCATCAGCACCGTGGCTCCGGCAAAACCTCCAGCCGCTGCGGTTCCAGTGAACGCATGGTGAATGATGGTCATCAAGGCCGCCGGGACCTGTTCCAGGTTAAGCAGAATGATGATAAGGGCTCCGGCAATATAGAACATGGCCATGAAGGGCACCAATGTCGCGGCCACCGCGCCCAGACGGCGAACACCACCAATAATGACTGCTCCGGTGAAAAGGGCCATGACCAGGCCCGACACCCACACGGGCACATGCAATGAGGACTCCACTGCGAGCGCGACGGTATTGGCCTGAACAGTATTACCAATCCCAAAAGCCGCCAAAGCACCAAAAAGGCTAAACAGAATGGCCAGCCAACGCCAGCGAGCTCCAAGACCATTTTGAATATAATACATGGGTCCCCCCACATGATTGCCTAATTCATCGACTTCGCGAAAACGGACAGCCAGGACTGCCTCGGCATATTTGGAGGCCATTCCGAATAGAGCCGTGACCCACATCCAGAAAACCGCCCCGGGGCCACCTAGAAAAATAGCCGTTGCCACACCGGCAATATTGCCGCTGCCCACGGTAGCGGAAAGAGCCGTCATGAGTGCTTGAAAGGGAGTAATGTCTCCTCGGTCACCCGGACTGGAAACGCGACTGCGCCAAAGGAGTCGTATACTATAGGGCAGCCTTCGCCAGGTGATGGCCCGCAACCCTATGGTCAAATAGATTCCGACCCCGACTAAAAAAGTCAGCATCAGGGGGCCCCAAACGATGCCACTTATAGAATTCAGAAATTTATTAAGTGTGTCCAAACCACCTGTCCCATCGTATGTTCTTAGTGAAATGTAGTGGAGAATAACGAGGATGAGACTCACCGATGCAGACTTGCCAAGTCGACTGAACTCGCCTCTTTGATAAAGAGGGGTGGGGGGAGATTTTCCCTCTGCCATCGAGGGTATCGTGCATCTGGACCCGCATTAAATCCCCCCTGCCCCTCTTTGCGAAAGAGGGCTTAAAGACTTCTCACAATCGACAACACAGAAATAGGAATCGGGGTCAGACTTACTTGACTTGATCAATTTCGCTGCTATGCGGCAACGTCCACCGGGAGGGCGATGGGAGAAAAACAACTGAGCCCAGGCTGATACTTACCCTACGTATCTCCCCAAAAAAGAACGTGAGAAATCTACCTTTTCTCATATGCCGTATTGGAATCCTGAGAGATAATCCCAGGTTTTACAGAGGCCGTGGTCCCCAAAGAATTAAGGCGGCTCCAGCAAGGCAAATCCCGGCTCCGACAGCATCCCACAAATCAGGGACAACCCTTTCTACACCCCATAGCCACAACAGCGAAGCCGCAATATACACTCCTCCATAGGCAGCATACGCCCGCCCGGCAAAAGCCACTTCGGAGCGTGTCAATAACACTCCAAAGATAACAAGGCTCACGGTACCCACTGTTCCCCACCAAGGCGACCGACCCAACCGGAGCCATGTCCAGAAGGCAAAACATCCGCCGATTTCAGCTATCGCCGCACCAACGTATACTGCAATCGTATTCATGGGTGTTTTTCCTCAAACAGTGCATCGATAATGGGACACTCAGGAACCATCCCTCCCTCGCATTGTGATGAAATATCCGCGAGAGTCTATTGCAGTCTCTTCAGATCAGAGATCTTCTTTTTGATATCTCCAAGGTGCTCCTCCATGAGTGCTTTTACTTCCCGACACCTGTATTGTTTTCCGTCAACCAGCTTTAAAAGCGTACGAATTTCGCCAAGCGAAAAACCAGGTTCCCGGCTACGCCTGACAAACATCAACCGTTTAATGTGCTCCCTTCCATACAGTCGGTGTCCTCCTTCAGTGCGCGGAGGTTTGAATAACACTCCAATCCGCTCATAATACCGGACCGTCTCGATATGACATCCTGTCTGCTTGGATAATGCCCCAATCGTAACCATTTGCCCCTCTATACAAAAAATCCTCTTGCATCTGTAGTTACTACAGGGTTTATCATAGGTTAGACACATGAGGAAATCTAGTCTGCCAAGCCAATGCCAAACATAGAATCTTGTCGATCAAAGGATTGGGTAAGTGATTCCAGGATCTATGCATTCGCATGGGGATTGCCTGGTGTTATCCTGATTATTGGAATTTTTATGGACCCATTCATCAGAACCATCATGTGGACCGTAGCCCTCGTGTGGAAAGGTGTCGCATGCCTTGCCAATGCAACGCGGTGTGGGCGGACCCACTGTTATTTCACCGGCCCATTTTTCCTACTGGTAGCCTTAATGACGATACTTCATGGCTTCCACATCGTAAGCCTTGGTGAGAATGGATGGAGTTGGGTAGGCCTTTCGATCATAGTCGGTACCGTGACCCTCTGGTTGTTCACAGAAATAGTTTGGGGAAAGTTTCTTTCTGCCAATAGTTGATTGAAAGCAATCATCGCGAGCGAATTAACAAAAGACGAGAAAAGACTCTGAATAAGAACCCGTCGACCTAAACCATAAATTTCACTGGTGAGATAGAAATTCCCACTCTTTAAAACCCTAGCTTTTGGAGGCAAACATGGACAATGCAAAAACGAATCAGGAGATCACCTCAGCATTTGGGCTTGATATTGCTCCGATAGCGATGGCCCTTGTTGATGATCAACCACAGGGAGTGGAATCTATCGAAGGAGAATTTCCCTCGTTCTGCACCTTTTGGCGCATTGCAGAGAAAAAAACGTTCTATGCCCCGGCAGCTAAGCATTTTAACTGTCCGATAGGAGCCATGGTGTTGGGGTTCGAAATGCCCAAAGAGGTACAGGAACAACTGAGTGGTTTGGTGAAAAAAATGTGCGAATGCTCTTACTTGTCAGAAGATGAGCCAGCACACATTCCAACCATTAAAGAGAAAAAAGCTGGGGTGGTGTATGGACCGTTAAAAGATTTTCCAGTGGAACCTCAATTGATTCTGATGTGGTTAAAACCTTCTCAGGCCATGATTTATAACGAGGTATTGGGATGTTGCAAATGGTCCGACAGCATGCAATCCATGGCATTGGGTCGTCCGGCTTGCGCGGTGATTCCAACTACCTTAGATAAATCGCCTTTTGGCATGTCCTTAGGTTGCACTGGAATGCGGACTTTCACCGAAGTCAGTGATGACCACATTCTGGCCACACTCAATTGCAAAGAAATAGATTCTTTCATGACAAACCTTGCCACTACGATATCCGCTAACAAAGAGATGAAAGAGTTTTATTTAGAGCATAAAAAAAATATCACCGCTTAAATTATTCCGTTATTAATTTGAAATGGTTTTCACTTTAATAAAGGAGACCACATCATGCCAAAAAGAACAGTTGAGGTGTTTACAAGTGGTTGCCCCATTTGTGAGTCAACGGTGAACCTTGTGAAAAGTTTGGCTTGCCCATCGTGTGAAGTCAGTATTTATGATTTAACCAAGGACCCTAATAAGGAAGTTCAACATAAGGCGACCCTTTATGGAATCGAAAGGATTCCCGCGGTTGTGGTGGACGGAAAATTATTGGAATGCTGTGAGATAAGTTCCGTTTCTGAAGACATATTAAGACAAGCAGGGGTAGGAAACGCATAAAGGGCACCTCTAAAAACCCGACATTTTTTGTGAGGGCAAGGAAGCCACGCGCGGAAAACCGGAGTGTATGGGCGAATACATGGGGATTTGAGCACCCGGCTGACGCCGCCATCACGGAAAAGGACGGTTTTTAGAGGTGCCCTAAAGTCTATTCGCATTGGAATTGGCTTAGGATCAGAGGTCTGGGTGGTCAAATTTACCGCTGCCCTTGTTTTTAAAACCATGATTTTTTGTTGAAGGTTCTTCTCATGTCGTTTGTGTACATGAAAATTCTTGAATCCCGCCCTGAGCGTTACGATGTAGGGATGAGTCTTTTGACCCTGGGAACGTTGACGAAAATTAAGAGGCAAATCGCCGAACACATTCACCCCGGAAATCAAGTGCTCGATCTAGGCTGTGGGACCGGAACTCTGGCGCAAATGTGTCTAGAGCGAGGTGCAGAGGTGACGGGCGTGGATGCCAATAGTGGCATGCTTGCTGTGGCAAAGAGAAATTCGCCTTCGGCAAAATACCTGAATATTAGCCTTGGCAATCTCGATGAGCATTTAGGAGATGAATCATTCGATATTATTTTGAGCACCCTTACTTTCAGCGAACTCACTCGCGCAGAACGGATTCATGTCTTGAAGCAGATCAAAAGAGTGTTAAAAAATGGGGGGAAAGTTCTTATTGGCGATGAAATGATCCCCGAAAATATTCTAGCCAAATGCTTGTACTATGCATTCAGGATACCGATGCGGCTTCTTACGTGGGTTATCACTCAAACCACAACCAACGCGATTTCCAATTTTGATGAGGATGTTCGGGAAGCAGGTATGAAAATAGTCAACTGCAAATCATTTATGTTGGGCATGTTCATTCTTTTAGAAATTAAAAAATGATTGGCTGGATTAAAGACATTTATCAAACCCTTTTTCGATTTGTCCGATTTCCGTGCGAACCTGAAACAGTGGCTATCGGCCACCCAGACAAATCTTCTCCCATTCTTGTCACCTGTAATTTCGATTATACGGTGAGACATTTAAAAGCATATCTGGAAAAAGAGGCTTTAGATTGTTTCCTGTTAGTCGTCAATACCAAAGGAACCAATGTCTGGTGTGCAGCTGCCGAAGGTATTTTTACAGCCGAAGAAGTTCTTTCCCACTTGAAGGTTTACAATGTCAGGGAACGGGTCAATCATAATCGGTTAATACTGCCGCAATTGTCCGCGCCTGGAGTCAAACGAAAAGCTCTTACAGAGCAAGGCTGGGAAGGCATATACGGCCCGGTGTATTTTTCTGATTTAAAGGAATTTCTACATAATGGCTTGACCAAAAATAAGGATATGCAGGCACTAGAATATGGATATTGGGAACGTTTTAAAATGGCTCTCAGTCATGCGGTTTTCTGCACGCTAGTCTGTATTCTCCCAATACTTCTGTTCGCTTCCGATTGGTGGATTCAAGGAATAGCGTTAGTGTGGTACTTTGCGTTCAGCATGCAATTAATTGAGCATTTTATTCCGTTAGATAGATTGCTATACAAGGGGCTAGTGCTTTCCTTGCCGGTGCTGGCTCTTCTATGGACTTCCGAAACAGACCCTGTGTTAAAAATTCAGGCTTCGATGGGAATTTTGGCCTTGAGCGCTTATATTGGCTATGATGCGCAAGGTCATTCACATTTAGGGCAAAATCAGAAATCCGGGAAGCTGTTTGCAGGGATATTCGCTTTTTCGGCTCTGGTGTATGGAGGCACGTTATTGCTATGAAAAAATATGTGGATTGGGACAAGGTAGAAGAAGAAAGCGTTTCTGCTGAAGAAGCCTGTGAATGTACGAGAAGCGAATTGCAATCACTGATTGATTACGTGGTAGATTTATTTCCCAAAAAAAAGGAATCATCGTGTTGTGTGGAAATAAGTGTAATAGAAAATTGTTGTGCTGAAATGAATGAAGCAGAAAAAGGCCAAAGCCATGACAAGTGATATCTCAAGCTCGGCGAAACCAATAGTCACGGTCATTTGTCCCACCTGTGGTTGTTCTTTGATCCGATTGGGAATTGGAGCGGATCGCTGGGCTACAAGCCATTACGAAGGCAATGAATATTTCTTTTGTTGTCAGGGTTGCGCCGATCTTTTTGATCAAGACCCTTCAAAACACCTTCAGGAAACTCGGGACCTCGTTGTGTGCCCCACTTGTTTAGCGGAAAAACCGATACAGTGGACCGTGCGTATGGAAATCGCGGGATGGGAAGTGTTTTTTTGCCGATGCCCTTTTTGTCCGGAAGTGTTTCAAAAGGATCCAGCTCATTACGTCAAACGACTACAAGGTGAGATCCCTTACGAGGGCGTATTCGGCAAGGCGGGGTGTTGTTCCACCGAAACATAAAAGCCCGGATTGCACCCTACCTTAGACACTCCCTTGTTTTGGTTTTAAACACTTTCGGATTTCAGCGATGGCCACGCCAATAAATAGAGCCCCAGTATTCATGGGCGTTTCTCCTCAAACAACACGTCAATAATGGGGCACTTCGGAACCTTCCCTCCCTGGCACTGAGCGGAAATATCCGCGAGCGTTTTTTGTAACTTTTTCAGATCAGCTATTTTCTTTTGAATATCCCCCAGGTGTTTCTCCATGAGGGTTTTGACCTGCTGACAAGTGTACCGCTTGCCGTCAACCAATAGGAGAAGAGTCCGAATGTCCGCCAGGGAAAATCCCAGCTCTCGACCGCGCCGGATAAAAACCAACCGCTTGACCTGTTCCGCCCCGTACAGCCGGTGCCCGCCATCACTGCGCATAGGTTTGGGTAACAACCCGACTTTCTCATAGTAGCGAATGGTTTCAATGTGACAGCCGGTTTTTTCAGACAATCCGCCAATGGTCACCATGTCTGCTTCCCCTTTTTTTTAAAAACGCTTGTATCTATAGTCACTACAGGTTGTATCATGGATTTAGACAACGAGGAAACCATGATGAAAGAAAAAGGGGTATATGCGACAGGAGGATTGATTGGGGCGATTTTAGCCTCGACGTGTTGTATTGCCCCTTTCGTCTTTCTTCTGCTTGGTATCAGTGGGGCATGGATCAGCTACCTGACGGCTTTGGCACCCTATCAGCCAATTTTCCTTGTCATGAGCCTTGGGTTTTTAGGAGTGGGATTTTGGAAGGTCTACGGAAAGCCCAAAGCCAATTGTCCAGAAGGTTCTTCCTGTGCCACTTCCCAATCCGAGCGCGTCATCAAAGTAGCTCTTTGGACAGCCACGCTTCTGATATTGGCAGCCTTTAGCGTTGAGGCCCTTGGCCCCCTATTTTTATGAGGATTGAAGCGATGAAACGCGTACTTGTTGGTTTAGCCATGATTGGGATTTTTTTGAATTCAGGAAATGTGATGGCCGAGGAACAGACCGTTACGCTCGATGTCGAGAGTATGGCCTGTCCCTTATGCCCGGTGATGGTGCGAAAAGCTTTGGAAAAGACGGACGGGGTAAAAGAAGCCGCAGTTTCATATGAACAACATCGCGCAGTGATAATCTATGACGACGAAATAATCGATATTCCAACTCTGATTGAAAGCACGACGAATGCAGGGTTTCCTTCTTCTGTACCTGAAGAGATAGAGGCTGATTATGAGTGATCCCGAACATATCCACCTTGAATCAACGATTACATGTCCGCATTGCGAGACACAAAAGACCGAGACTATGCCTACCGATGCCTGCCAGTATTTTTACGAATGCACTGGTTGCCAAACGATGCTGAAGCCCAACACAGGGGATTGCTGTGTCTTTTGTTCCTTTGGCACAGCGCCATGTCCACCTATTCAGGAGCAGCGACATCAAAAAAGCAAAGATGAGCAAACATTTATAGACCTTCAAAACGAATGAACAGCCAAGCGTCCCTTCAATCAAATGACCTGCTGAGTCATGCTCATACCTATGGGGTGGCCTGGGGCCTACCGGTCCTTTTGATCGTCGCAGGGAATTTTTTGCATCCATCCATCAGGACCGGGATGTGGTTTGGCGCGTTGATGTGGATGGGGGTAACGTGTTGGGTCAATGCAGCCAGGTGCGGACGGACGCATTGCTATTTTACAGGACCATATTTCCTTGCCTTGGCCATCCTGCCAGCATTGCACGGATGGGAAATCCTTTGGCTTGGGGCATATGGCTGGTTGTGGCTCACTCTTATGATCTTTGCCGGGGGCGGCGCTTTGTGGTTTGTCACCGAAAAAGTCTGGGGCAAGTTCTTTTGATATTTCATGAGCCTGTCTTCATGCCCATGCGGAAAAACAATTTCTAGACTGACATGCTGGTTCGTTCTTCTGATCATTTCGACATGTGTAAGTCCTTATCGTTCTTGGGCTGAAACAGACCAATCAACCGCCGCGGTCAAACAAGCCGTTGCTGAAGCTGACGAATTCCTCGAACAATTTCAATTTCGCGACGGGCTCACTCTCCTTCAAGGGGCACTTCAGCAGTATCCGAACTCCCCTCTTCTTCATAAAAAATGTGGTGATGTGTTGATGATTCTCGGCCAGAATCAGGACGCCATGGTTTCCTATCGCCAGGCACTCACGCTCGATCCCGATTGGGTAGAGGGGCATTGGGCTTTATGGGCGCTCCTCAACCGCCTGAGTATGGACCAAAATCTAGAACTCGATTCTCTCCTTCAAATTGCTGCCCTTGATGCACACAATCCCTTGGCTCAAATTCGTGTAACCAGAAAGCTCCGGGAACAGGGACGATTTGAAGAATCCGTCGAATATTTTCGACGTGCTGTTGAAAAGAAACCGACACATCTGGCCTATCGATTGTTTTTGGCCAGAGCGTTATTCGATATCCGTAATACAGATGCCGCCCAGCAAAAAGTCCAATGGGTGTTATCCCACGCCTCGCCAGGTTCGCCTGTCCGCATTGCCGCACAAAATCTTTTGCACACCGTCCAGGGTGGGACCGTCGATATGGGCAGTCGCACGGGTTTTTTTGAAACCACCAAACAGCCGTATGGAGAGGAAGGGAAAAATTATAAACGTTGGGCCTTAACCCGGGAACACGCCTGGCAATTCATGAAGACAAGAAACTTTGCTGAGGCGGAAACAACCTGGCGAACGGTTCTCACACTAGATCTGGAAGATGACCTCGCTCACTATAACCTCGGGCTGACACTCTTGGCACTCGAAAAGTATGAAGACGCGATTGCCTCATTGCAGGACAGTTTTCTCAGCTCGAAACAGCCGCCTTTTTACCCTGATGCCATCTTTCACATTGGGAAGGCCTTCGCGAAATTGGAACTATGGGAGAAAGCCATCGTCTATTATCAGCAAGTGTTCGATATTCAGGATTTGAAAGAACAGGATTTTTATGCTCTGAATTTTCCCGATCTCACCAAAGTTCAAATAGCGCTGCAGAAAGCCCGCACCCATATCAGTACTCTTTCAGAATCCCCGATTGTTGGTTTGACGACACCATCGCCCCCCAAGCCACAAATATCCTTAGAAGAAAAACGTCTTCCGATTCCACCTCCTGATTCATCCCAGAACCTTTCCCCAAAAAGCCAGACTCCTCTCCGAGTGTTACATCTCAGTGTTAACATTGTTCGAGGATGGTTTCGCCAGCTCATTATGGCCAAAGCTATCGGCGAGGATGATTTGCAAGCTGGGTTCCATGAATATATTCCTCTTGATCCTGGGGATACTTTTCCCCCAGACCAACCCCGTATTTATCCGGTCTTTGCTGTTACCCCACGCCATCTGCGGATACCAGGCAAATTACCACTCAATGGATTGCTGAAGAGGTTGGACAACATCCCCCGAATACAATGATGGGAACAGATTCGGTCTTGTTAGGTTTGAACGAGAGTAGCGGATATTTTTTCTTAGATCAGCCCCAAGGTGGCTGGCCAGTTGGAACCTATCGCATTGATCTGTTTGTGGGAGAAGAGGTCTCGGCTTATTCCTATGTGGCGGATGTCCGGTTTCGGATTCTTGATATGTCCACCAAGGGACGGAAACCGGTAAAGGAGCTGAAAAAATGAACACAATCATATGCCCGACTTGCGATTGCTCTCTGATTCGACCAGAAATCAACACAGAGAAGGCAGCCACTTTTCGCTATAACTAATGAAGAATACTGTTTCTGATGCCAGGGAAGTGTGGACCTGTTCACCACAGATCCCCAGTAATTCCTCCGAGAAACAAACGATTTGTTTGTATGCGTAACGTGTTTAACTGAAAAACCACTGAAGATGGCAAATTGCCGGGCAGGACAGTTTCTTGCCTGGAATGACTTTTCAAACTATAATAAAAATTGATATGCGGTCCTTCCAAAAATTTTTGGCGCTCTTCCTGATTGGCCTCTTTTTCTCCTTCAGCTTCAACGCCTATGCTTGCTTGGTTCCGATTTATAGCGGCATGAAAGTTAGCCAGGGGAGTGACTGCACGAAACCTGGTGAAGAGCCAGCCTCGCACTTTTGTGATGGGTTTAAATCTCTCGCAGTCCAATCTAGCTCTGATATTCCTTCTGGAGGACTTTCTCATTCCTTTCTGGGCGAGAATGGTCCTTATCTCTTTCCCACGCCTGTAACAACAGATCTATTTCTCCCCTTACCTGCACGAGGGTACCTTCCTCCCCCAGGGGACATCCTTGTCCTCATTTCAGTTTTTCGTATTTGATACCCTCCCCGCATTTCCTTTTCCCACTTAACTTTCGGATTTAAGAAATTACACGCCAATCTTCCTGTTGTGGCAGGAAAGATTTTCGAGCCTGGCTTTCTCTATTTCCTCATTTTTTAAAAGAAGAGAAGGGCTGGTTCGGATTGGAGAATGATATGCAACGAGCAAAAATATTTTGCGAGCAATGGTTGTTGCTCAGCATCCTTTTGTTTGGGCTGCCAGGGCACATCTTGGCAGGGGACCAGAGTTTTATTCAAGAAATCATAAAACTTGGTCCGCTCATTCAAGAAGCCCTTCAAAACAATCCAGAATTGGTGGCCGAACAAGCCCAAGTGGAAGCCATGCAGGAGCGGGTTCCCCAAAGCAATTCCTTGGATGACCCGGAATTCACTATTCGACTGTGGAACACGCCGAATTCGTTGAATGTGACTCGATCCGAAAGAGTCATCTATGGGCTTGCTCAACAATTTCCTTTTCCTGGCACGTTATCCCAGCAAGAACACATCGCTGAGAAGATCGTTGAACAAGCTGAACAACGCTTGGCGGGAAAGAAACGTGAAGTTATTGCGGCAGTGAAGGTGACCTATTATGAATGGTTTTAT
>SMVB01002374.1_pt1 | contig 15829 bp, 17 predicted proteins | sample 2456461 | NCBI WGS metagenome assembly SMVB01 (sample SAMN11095934, study PRJNA526329) | marine sediment metagenome | biome: Marine sediment; feature: Surficial sediment; material: Deep marine sediment; isolation source: Hadal surficial sediment | place: Pacific Ocean | collected 2014-05 | depth... | reverse complement strand
GTCAGCAAGATACTTCGCGGCCTGAGTGACGGAGATTTCTTCATTAAGGGCAACCACAGCTGGCGTGACGAGACCTCGGGCCAGAACCGCCGCCGCCGCACCTTCAATCTGAACCACGAGCACCCCTTGGTGCAACAAATCATCGACGCCCGCTGGAGCAATGGCGGCACCAACGGCGACGCCGAGGTTTCACCACCCGCAGCTTCAGAATCCCCCGTGGATGAGCCCGAAACTCTTGACGACGTTGATAACGGCGCCGGAGCGTCGGTAACAAACTTCCCGGACTATGAAGACGACGACTACGAATCGGGCAAAGAGGCCGCCGAGGCCCGGGCCGAATCCGGTTTCATCTCCCGGCTTTTCCGCCCTCGCGGTTCCGGACCCCGAAACCGCCGTTAACCCTTCCAATAACCGGTACACCCAGTGACTAATAAAGCGCCTTCAGATCGAAGGCGCTTTTACTTTACTCCGGTGGACTAATCGCGTTTCGGCTCAGAGACCGCCTGTATCCCGGCCTAACCCGGAATGCCGCGTTGTTTTAACTTCCGTCTGCTTCAGGGCCATGCGCCATGGCCATAGGGCTGGCGCCATCGTCATCAATAGCGGCCCCAGATACATAGAGAAAGTGACTAGAGGAACCAACCCGGCAAACAAAATCAGCCATGCGGATGCCCGCACCAGCCAAGCCAAAGAAGAACTCCAAACGCTCAATCCCCAGGCAAACAGGCTCAACGCCACCAGCAGGACAACTACGACGGCCGGGCCAATCGAAACTTCCAGCCAGGTATGTTGCGACCGGCCCGGGTCGCCCTGTCCAATCAGTGTCGCCAAAATCCCAAGCAACACCAAGAGATACAGGAAAGTGGCAAAAAAACACCAACCCCTGATTATTACTTGAGCCTTTCGAACTTCGGCCACCCCCTTTCCAGCTCTCATTAACCAGCTAAATCTCTAAATTTAAGCCGGCCGTGCCACCTCACATATCCAGGATCAGGGTGGACCAGCCAAAATCCCTGGCGCCCAACCCCTCCCCAGTGTATGGGTGGTAATACTCTCTGAAACCGGACATCTCGATGCACTCTTGGCTCTTGGCCACGATGGTGTCGGCCAGGTCCGGGTAACCGTGGCCCCGCAAGGCATGGGACAAGAACCAATTGGTGTTGATCCACGAGGGCCCTCGCCAGATGAATCCCCTGGGATTGCCCGGCATGAACTTGGGGTCAGAGGCCGGCACCGAGGGCAGCGGATAAGGAGTCCAGAAATGGTCCGGCGACGACACCCAGTCCTCGACCAGCCGCTCGACGATGGGCCTGGGGAGGTCAGGGAGGATCAGCGGCATGAGGGAGCTGATGGTAACGACTTTGACCGGCTTTTCAGCGACGCCTGAAAGATCAAAGAATGCCCCTGCGTCCTCGTCCCAGCATTTCTCCAGCAAGGCGTCCCGGGTGCGGCCTGCTTCGCGGCTGAACTCCTCCGCCTCGGGCGAATCACCCAGCAGGCGAGCCAAAGAACTCATTCCCAAGGCATAGATCGAGTTCACCAACACGTCCTCGAAATGAAACAGGTCGGCGGCAAGAATCTTTTGGTCGTCTCCTCGAAGGGGCTCGTAGGCCCGGTAGATCTCCTTCAAAGCCGCGATGAACCCCTGATTGGAAAGCTCGGTAAGGCCCAAAGCCTCGTCGTACTTGGGAGAACAATCCGTCCCCGCCTCCTCCGGTTGTATCACTGCGATCAGACCATCGTTATCGGGGTCCCTGGTTTGCCGGAGCCAACGGTAGAAATTGATCAGCACCGGCAGTGCCGCCTTCCGGAATTCCTCATCGCCGGTGGCCCGGTACACCCGTTCCACGGCGTAGGCGATGATTGGGGGCTGCATGGTAGAACTGTAATGGGGATCGGTCTGACCGACGATATTGCGGCTCAGGAAGTCGGGTTGCTTCTCCATCTCCCAGAAGATGATGTGGGGCATGAAGCCGTTGGGCAGGGCGCCGCTCATCAGGGTCCTCAGTTCGGCTTTGGCCTGGTCCGGGTCCAGGTGGATCAGGGCAATGGCGTGGAAGCAGGAGTCCCAGAACCATTGGAAGGGATAACCCGTGAGGGAGGGGCAGACGAAGCTGTATTCTTGGCCGTTCCAATCGGCGACGCCTTGGCGGAGGTTGGAGAGCAGTATCCGGCGAGCGCCCTCTTCCAGTGTTTTTCGGTCCACGTGCTATTCCTGCTGTCAGGCTGCGGTGCGGTTGGCCTGGTAGACTTCCAGATATTTCTCGGCGACCGTCGGCCACGCGAACTCGGAAATGGCATACCGTTGGGCCTGGCGACCCAGTTCCAAGCGGGCGGCGTCGTCATTCACCAAGCGGACCAACTCGTTGGCCGCAGCCGCCCGGTCAAACTTGGCGACCACCACCGCTCCCTCTGCCAGCACTTCTTGATTCGCGCCAACATCGTGGGTCAACACCGGCGTGCCATGGGCCATGGCCTCGAGAAACACCAGCCCAAAGGCCTCGTAATGGGAGAAAAGGGTGAATAGATCGGCTTCTGCGTACCACTCTGCTAACTCGCCATCCGAGACTTCGCCGGTCACAATCACCTCGCCTTGGAGTTGGTTTTGGGCGATGAATTCCTCAATCTCGGTGGTGCCACCCTCATCACGGCCCACCAACACCAAGCGGACCGGGCGCTCGAAATCGGCGCGGGCCTGCATGTAAGTATCCAGCAGCCATCGTTGGCCTTTGTGCTTCCCCAACCGGCCAACACAAAGAATCGTCAAGGGCTTGGCTTCCAATTGTTCCCCTGCTTGACGATGAGCCGGCTCCAAATCCTGACCGTTTCCACGGCCTTGATAAAAGGAGGCCCCCCAACCGATGATCTTCAGCTTATCTTTAGGCGTGAGGTAGGCTCTTTGGACGCTCTTCGCTTCCCGGTTGGTCAGCGCGACCACGCGGTCGGCGATATGGCACAGGAAGGCGTTGATGGGCTTCAGCCACCATCTGCTGGGCGGCAGGGTGTGATAAGAAGGGGTGAACACGAACTTTGCCCGGCCCCGGTACCAGAACCACGCCCAGAAATGCCCCCAGAACCAGCCATCTCCCACGAAATGAATTACATCGGGCCGGAATTGGTCCAGATATTTTTTTTGCCGCAGGGGCGAGAACCACACCAACGGGACAGAGTAGAGGGGGAGGGACCGGCGGGGGAATCCAGACAAGCGGTAGATTAAGATTCCATCGGGCGCGGTCTCTTCGTCTTCCCAGGTGGGCTCCGGGTGACGAGGGAAGGAGTACTTGGTCGTGAGCACTCCGACGGCTTCGACGGAAGCCGACTGCTGCATCTGGAACGATAGCTGCTCTATCGCCCTTTCTATGCCCCCCAGATAGGGCCGGAAATAGGGGGTCAGAAACAGAACACGCAGTGGCGCCTTATCCACTGGCTGCCTCCAGTCCGTTATTCCACACGTCGCTCATCTGGGACACCGGCAGGTCCACGGTACCGTTGAGCCGGAAGCGGTCGCCCCCAGTATACCCCAATCTGGTAACCGGCACCCCCAGGCCCGAGGCCAAGCTGGCAACGGCGTCCCACCGGTCCTCCGGCAGGCTGACGATGATGCGCGACTGCCGTTCTCCGAACAGCGCGGCGTCCCAACGGTCCAGGACTGGAAATGCGCCGGTGAAGCCAATACCGCCTTGGATGCAGCATTCGGCCAGGGCGATGGCCAAGCCGCCTTCCGAACAGTCGTGGGCCGAGATGATACGGCCTTCCTCAATGGCCTGGCGGCAAGCCTGCTGCACTCGTTTTTCCAAATCCATGTCTATCCTGGGGCTGCCCGCCACCCGCCCGTGGATGCATTGCAGGTACTCGCTGCCAGCCAGATCGCTTTGTTCATCCCCACCTGTGTCTGCGGCCAGCAGGTCCGCGCCCAGCAGGGCCGCCACCATGCCTTCTCCGGCAAAGGCCGACCTAGTGGCCTTGGCGGCGTCTTCCAATAGCCCCAGCCCTCCCACAACGGGCGTGGGAAAAATCGCCCGGCCCCGGGACTCGTTGTACAGGCTCACATTGCCGCTTACCACCGGCACTTCCAGCACCCGGCAGGCCTCCGCGATACCCTGGATACACTGCTCCAATTGGTAATAGATCTCGGGCCTTTCCGGGTTGCCGAAGTTGAGGCAGTCGGTCACCGCCAAAGGCAACGCGCCTGTGCAACTCAGGTTCCGGCAGACCTCCGCAACCACTATCCGCCCTCCCTGAAAGGGGTCCAATTGACACAACCGGCCGTTGCCGTCGATGGTCACGGCAATGGCTTTCTTCGTGCCCTTCACCCTCAGAACGGCGGCATCGCTCCCTGGACCAATCACGGTATTAGTCTGCACTTGGTGGTCGTATTGCCGGTAGACTCCCTGCTTGCTGGCGATATTGGGCGACGCCAATAGCCGCAGCAGCGTTTCTTGCGGACCTTCCTGGGGCAATGGAACGGTGTCCAAGTCCAATTGGGTACGCTTGATATCTTCCTCGGACTGCTTCCCCTCCAGGCGGTACTGGGGCGCCTCTGAAAGGGTACCGATCGGCAGATCTGCGACCAAATCCGGGCCCACCGTCACCTGGGCCACCTGGTCGGCGATGACTCGCCCGATGTCCCGGCAAGTAACGTCCCATTTGTCGAAGACCGCCCTGATGGCGGCCTCGTTCTCCGGCGCCACCACCAGCAGCATCCGCTCTTGGGACTCCGAGAGCATCACCTCATAGGCGCTCATCCCTTGTTCCCGCTGATGCACCTGGGATATATCCAGGCGGATGCCGCGGCCGCCCCGGTACGCAGATTCCACCGCCGCGCTGGTCAATCCCGCCGCGCCCAAGTCCTGGATGGCGTGCACCAAGCCGGTGTCCAGTGCCTCCAGACAGGCTTCGATCAGCACTTTTTCCAGGAATGGATTACCCACTTGGACCGTGGGGCGCAACTCCACCTCTTCTTCAAAGGTGCGGGACGCCAATCCCGAGGCACCGTGGATTCCGTCCCGTCCGGTGCCGGCCCCTACCAGAAGCATCACGTCGCCCACTACGCTGGCGGCAGCGGTGGCGATGCGGTCGGACTGGACCAAGCCCACGCACATGGCGTTGACCAAGGGGTTCTGAGAATAGGATTGGTCGAAGCAAATCTCGCCAGCCACGTCGGGCACTCCGATACAGTTGCCGTACCAAGAGATGCCGCCCACCACCCCGTGGAACAGATGCCGGTTCCGGGGGTCGTCCAGCGGGCCGAAGCGAAGGGAGTTGAGGAGGGCGATGGGCCGGGCGCCCATGGCCAGGATGTCGCGCACGATGCCGCCCACGCCGGTGGCCGCTCCTTGCAGCGGCTCCACCGCCGATGGATGGTTATGGGACTCAACCTTGAACACCACCGCCAGACCGTCCCCAATGTCCACCGCTCCGGCGTTCTCCGCTCCGGTCTGGGACAATACGCGGTCCGACTTCTGGCTGAATAATTTTAGCAACGGCCGGGAGTGTTTGTAGCCGCAGTGCTCGCTCCAAAGGGCACCGAACATGCCCAGTTCAACGGGGTTTGGCTCCCGGTCCAGACGCTCCAGTATCAGGTCATACTCAGCCCGAGACAGCGCAATCTCATCCAGCGTTTCTTTGGTCACCGCCATCTACATCCATCCCCCCGGCAAACCTCTTTATCGCGGTCTTTCCCATACATGCATGATGTATACACCGGTCACGCCGATTCGTCGATAGCCTGGCCGGCCTCATCATTGGAAGGCGGGGACCCTGGAGGCGCCAGGCCGGAACTCGGGACCGACACCGGGTCTTCCCCCACTTCCCCAGATTCGCTGGAGGGCCAAACCTGCCCGCTGGACACATAGAAATAATGGGCCTTTGAACCAAAGAAGCCGTTCACCTGTTCCAAGTCGGTGGTGGTAATCAGAACCTGCTCGTATTCGGACGTCTTCTCCAACAGCCGGCGCCTGCGGGAGCTGTCCATCTCCGACAACGCGTCATCCAGCAGCACCACCGGGGCCTCTCCGCGGACCGCGGCCAGGAATTCCGCCTCAGCCAACCTCAAGGTCAAGGCCACGGTCCGCGCCTGGCCCCGGGAAGCAAAAGCTCCCATGTCGGCACCGTCAATCATGAGGCTGAAGTCGTCGCGGTGGGGGCCAACGGCGGTGATGGCTCGGAACCGTTCCCGGTTGTAGGCTGCGGCCAACGCCTCCCGGAAGTTGTCCTCAATCTCAGCAATGCTGCCTGACAGGCGAATGCTGGGCCGGTATTCGATGGCTAAGTCCTCGTCTGGACCGCTAAGCTCCTCGTGGTGCCGACGACAGGCGGCGGTCAACTCCCGCATGGCCTCATCGCGCCGCCAGGTGATCCAGGCCCCTTCACGGACCAGTTCATCATCCCAAAAAGCCAGTTCGTCTCTTTCGGCCCGGCCCTCCCTCAGCAACCGCAGCAGTTGGTTCCTTTGTTGCAACACCCGGTGGTACCGCTGTAGGCCCTTGAGATAGAGGCGGTCCGCCTGGGACAGCAATATGTCCAAGAAACGTCTGCGGCCCGCCGGCGGGCCTTGGACCAGGTCAATGTCCGCAGCGCTGAAGAGTACGGCGTTGACCTCGCCGATTAGTTCACCTGCCGTGCGCTTGATCCTGTTGACCCGTATCTCCTTTCGGACGTTGTAAGTCAGACCGGCGTCATCTGGCTCACTTAGGCGTTGGGTTGACTGGTAACCGACTATGACCCGTAGGCGTTGACCGGCCTTCTCGATGGTCCCGTCCACCAACGCCTGCCCTCCCTCCTTGGCCGCTTCGAAGTTGACCAGTTCCCTTTCATTCTCGGCGCGGAAGGAACGAGCGATGCAAAGCAGGTAGACGGCTTCCAGCAGTGTGGTCTTGCCTTGGGCGTTGGGGCCGTAATAGACCGTCACGCCACTGGACAGCGCAAGGTCCAGGCTGGTCAGATTGCGGAAATTAGTCAGCCGCAGGCGGGAGAGGTAAGCCAACCGGTCGTTTTCCTCCCATGGGCTGGAAAGTGTGCCCGGAGACGCGTTTCAATTGTATCAGCCGGGACGAGAGCTCAGAAGCGGGATGAAGAATCGACCGGAGATGGATCAGTCCTGAGCGCGCAGAAGGAGAATCTGGTCTTCCAGGTCCTTGGCCGCCCCCGCTTCTCCGGCGGAGAGCCGGAAACAACGGTCTATGTAGAGTTTGGCCAGTTCGGAGCTTTTCGGCGAGTTGTCCCGCGCAACGTCCAACAGATCCCGCACCCGGAAATCCTCGGGCAGGTGGCGCGCCAATACGGTAATCTCGTCTCCTACCTCGTCCGCAGAGGTCTGGTCCGAGCCGTCTACCGCGAACCGAAGCCGGCCCAATAGCTTTGCCAACTCGGTCAATTTGTCGCTTTCACTCATGAAGCTAAAGAGCACTTCGTTGACGTTGTAAGAGTCGTCGGGCTCTTCCACCGGCTCTGGGGCCGGGGCCGCTTGTTGTGGTTGGCCTATTTCTTCGGCCAAGGCTGCTGCGGCGCCCTCCGTTGGCCTGCTGTTCATGGCCAGACGGTCGGAGCACAAACTGGAGTAGGTTTGGACCGCGTCGGTGGCCGTCTCCATCATCCTCGGCAGATCGAAGGAGAACATGTTTCCACCGTAAATCAGGTCATCTCCCCTCAACTGGCTCAACCGCTCCAATTCCGCGTAGGAGCCCACGGATTCGGGCACCGGGGGCATGGCGAACGCCGACAGGTCGCTCAGGGGAAGACTGCCCAGATGGGAGGCGAGGAAGGGTGGCACATACTTGGTGAGGTCCGACTTGACCGGCAGGGTGACCACGTAGGTGGCGTAGACCGTGTCCGGCTCCGTGTCCACACGGAAATAGAGCAGGGCGTGCCCTTTGGGGTTCTGCGGGTCTCCCCGGTCGAAAGTCAGGTCCATGTAAGTCACGCCTTCAAGTTAAGGGTCAGGTCCAGGCTGAGTGCAACAGGAAAGTCCCGTGTCTCGTTTATTATAGGGCAAACGGGATTTATCATCTACGCGCACGGGTATGCGCACGGGTACGCGCACGGGCAGCGCGGCAGAGGCCAACGTTACACGTCGTTGACTCCCTCCGGCAAACTCAGTATCTTAGTGTCAACGGGCCTGGCTGAGGCTGAAGAGGAGCCAGGAAATGGCTGATTCAAAACTTAAGATTTTCGACTATGACAAGGCCGAGATTGGGGAGGAACTGGGGTCCTACCAGTACACTCTGACCCAAGAGATGTTGGATGCTTTCCGTGCCTCAGTGGCCGACCCGGATGCGCCATTCCCCACGCTTGGGGTCAAGCATGACGCCACCGCCTTCGCCATGGTCTATGACGACCCCATCGGCACCGTGAACGCTGGCAACGAGGTCGAATTCTACAACCCGCCCATCGTGGGCAAGACGATTCACGTCACCGGCCGTATCTCCGACAAGTACTTGCGGCGGGACAAGCCTTACATTGTCATTGAGGCCACCGCCGTCGATGAAGACGGTCGTCTGCTGGAGAAGCTCAGCACCTACCAATTGAAGAAGCCTGACGAGTTGGGGAAGAAATGGCATCCAGAACAAAGATAGAGCCAGACCAGAAGATTCCTTCACTCACCAAGGAAATCACCACGGAATCGATTCTACAGTTCGAGTCCTGCGGGATCTTGGACCGGGAGAATATCCACAACAACCCCGAACTGGCCGCCAAACGGCTGGGCACCACCTATACCATCGCGTCGGGCCGCATGTCGATTACCTTCGCCGCCGAAAGCCTGCGTAGGTTCTTCGGAGCGAAGGTGTTCAATCATACCGGCACCGTCAACCTCAAGTTCCTGCGGCCGGTCAAAGCCGGAGACACCATCTTCGTCACCGGCGCCGTCAGCGGGACCGAGGAGATTGAAGGCGGCACCAAAGTTTCAGTTGACCTTTTCTGCGACAATCAAGACGGAAACCGCACCGCCGTGGGAATCGGCACGGCGGTCATCAAATAGCGCCCCATCAATTCATACGCTACGGGGTGGATGCCCCAGAGTTGGAGCTAAAAATGGCAGGATCAGAACACGGGAAAGTCGAAGCTGAGATACTCTACTGCGTCTCTTGAGGCTACTACCCCGTCGCCTCGTGGTTGGCGACAGAGTTCTTCCGCTCGGACGCCCCGGGCGACGTGGCCATCAAGATGACACCCTCTGACAAGGGCCGCCTCGAGGTATACCTGGACGGCGACAAGATCTTCGACCGCAAGGAAGCCGGGGCGTTTCCCGACTTGAGCAAGGTCAATGAGTTGAAGATGGCCATCGCAGAGAAGTTGTTTGACTTGGAAGAGGCGTAATCTTACATCGAAAACTCAACCCGAATTCCCGCCGCGTAAACTCGCCCCACGCGGGAATCACTGGATAAGCGAGCGCAGCCTGGGAGCAGTTCCCTGGCTGCGTTTTTGTGGACAAACCCTATTCACTGGAGATCGAACGATTGGCCAACCAAGAGCACGTCAAACTAGTTACCGGTGGCCCCGATGCCCTGGACTCCTGGCGCGAGAACAATCCAGATGTACAGCTTGACCTGGAAGGGGCAGACCTCAGCGGGGTTAACTTGGCCGGGACCAAGATCCGCAAGGCAAACCTCAAAGGCGCAAACCTGTCCGCCGCCAGGCTCACCCGGGCCAACTTGGCCGGCGCAGACTTAACGGGCGCAGACCTGTCAGAAGCAGACCTGGGGCAGGCCGGGATGTCCGGGGCCGATCTGACTGGGGCCAACCTCGACAATGTGAACCTTTTCTGGGCCGACTTGAAGGGCGCTATATTGAAGAACGCGGTGGTCAGGCACTGCCGTATGAACCGGGTCAATCTCATCGGAGCGGACCTGACCGACGCCGATTTCAGTCAGTCCAACATGATTGAGGCAGACTTAAGGAACGCCAATCTGACAAACGCCCGGTTCCAATCGACCAACATGAACGGGGCCGACTTGAGCCGCGCCATCATGCCGGGGGCCGACTTCACTCTGGCCATGATTCGGGACTCCATGTGGATCGCGGCCGACGTCCGCGGCGCCAGCTTCAAACAAGCCAGCCTCCACCGCTCGGACTTCACTCTGGCCAAATGGGACGGCACCACCGGGTTTCCCGACAATTTCGACCCCGAAAACACCGGCCCCAAGGATGTAAACGACTAGCCCAGCCATTTCCGTTGATTTAAGGCGTCTATGCTAAGATTACGCAGGCTAGAAGCACCCGGCAATCAGACTCCTAGGAGACTCCGTGGCAGTCCTTGTAATCCTTGGAAATCAGGTATCCGGGTCTGGCAAGACCAGTCTGGCGGCGGCGCTACTGGTCATTGCCCACGCCGCCGGGAAACAGGCCGCCTACTACAAACCCTTCTCCGACGAGCTGGAGGCGGACCCCGACGTTACGTTCATCTCCCAACTGCTCCGCGACTCTTCCGGCGGACCAACCGTCCCCATCCCCAGACCTCTAGACCGAATGACCGACGCAGCCTCCGTGGGCGAGGTCCAAGCGGAGACCGCCAGATTGGAGTCGGAGACCGGCCTCGTAATCATCGAAGGGCCCGATGCGTCCGGGAATCCGGATAGCCCTTATGCTCCTAGCCAGAAGACCCTCTTGGTGCATCGCCACACCCAGCAAGAGGGAGTCGGCGCGATCGCAACGCAAATCAACGCCCGTGGCGGCATGGCCGGAATCGTGGTCAACGCCGTTCCCATCCACCGCCGCGACGAGGTCGTTCGTGCCCTAGGCGGATTATCCGGGCCTCTGGCCGTGATACCCGAAAGCCGTGGAATGCTCTCAGTGACCGTGGAACAACTCGCGGAGCACTTGGGCGGGCAATGGGTGCTGGACCCAGTGAACGCCGACGCCCCAGTTGAGCGGTTCATGATTGGCGGCAACATCATGGACGCGGGCCCCACCTACTTCGGCCGTTACGCCAACCAGGCCGTAATCACTAGGGTCGAGCGCCCCGACATCCAGATGGCCTGCATGGGTGAGAATACCAAATGCCTGGTGCTCACCGGTCCTGGAGAGCCGACCGAGTACATCAAAGCCGAAGCCTTGAAGCGGGATGTCCCCTTGATCCAAGTCCGTTCCAACACCTTGGCCACTGTCGAATCCTTGGCCGGTCTATTGGACAAAGCCGATGCCCGCACCGCCGCCAAAGCCAGCCACTTCGCTGGCATGCTGGAGAGGTACATGGGGGCGGAAACAGTGGCGCAACTGATGAGTTGAGGACCGGATTAGATCCGGTTATTGTCCTGACCGCCACCGGATTCTTGACTGAGTACGATGCCAGACTCTACAATAACACTGTCGGCCCAATATCAGGGCCGTAAACTAAACCCAAACCCGGCCTGCGGTGCTTGCCGCAGAGGGAGAACGATATGCCCTTAACACAGAACGGCGTTGTCCTGACGGTGACAATCTCGGAAAAAGCCGCCGATAAGATTAAATACTTCGCTATGAAAGACGGCATCGAAGAAAACGTGGGAGTCCGCGTTGCCGTCAAAGGCGGTGGTTGTTCCGGACTTACCTACGACCTCAATATCAGTGGCGACCTCGTCGACACTGACACTGACAAGATTGTCGAGCAGCACGGCATCAAGGTGATTGTCGACAAGAAGAGCTACATCTACTTGGTCGGCACCGAGTTGGATTTCTCCGACGGGCTGAACGGCAAGGGCTTCGTCTTCGAGAACCCCAACGCCAAGAAAGCCTGCGGCTGTGGCACTTCGTTCAGCGTCTAGCCGCCCGAACCAGCACCATTACAAGCGCCGCCTTGCCACCGCAAAGCGGCGCTTGTTTATTTCAACCCAAATCCTCCCCACTTGGAGCATCCGATGGCCCTGCAAGAATCCCCACTCCAAACCGGCGCGACCGTTTTTGTCGAGCGGCATGGCTACCAATTGCCGGCTGTCTACTCCGATTTCGCCTCCGAATATGCGGCAGCCACCAATGCCGTTGGGATCCACGATGCGTCGTATATGGGACGGCTGAAGGCCATCGGCGAGGACGGGTTAGATCTCTTGAACCGCATGTCCACCAACAATGTGGTGAATCTGGCCGTCGGCGAGGGAGCGGTTACCGTTCTCACTACCGACCGCGGCCGGATCGTCGATGTGCTGGGGGTGCTGAACCAAGGCGGTTACGTGATGTTGCTAACCAGCCCCGGACGGCAGCAAGCGGTGATCGATTGGCTGGATAAATACACGATCATGGAAGACTTGACCGTTGAAGACGTCACTTCGGAGGGCGTTATGCTGGCCCTGATCGGCCCGGACGCCGGGAAACTGCTGGGGTTAACCTCCAACGTGGGTTCCCAGGACTCCCTCTCCATTCGACCCGTGAAGATAGGAGGATACGACGCGCTGGCGGTGGAACAACCCCTGGGCGCCCTCTCCCGGTATTGGTTGATCGCAGCCCCGGATGCGGCGGCCGGGTTGTGGCAGCGCCTCACGGAGAATGGAGCAACTCCCATCGGCGCCACAGTGATGGATGCGTTGCGGGTGAACTTCGGGGTGCCTGAATACGGACCTGAGCTTGGGGAGCCCTACAACCCGCTGGAGGCTGGACTCATCGGTTCGGTGGACTTTACCAAGGGTTGCTACATCGGCCAAGAGGTGATTGCCAGGCTGGATAGCTATAAGAAGATCCAGAAGTACCTGGTTTCCTTGCGCTTCGCGGACGCGGACTCGTCCGTTTCTCCGGGGGATGGATTGCTGCGAGACGGGCAGAACGTAGGGCAAATCACATCCGTTGCCCCAGCGCCCTCAGGTGGCACACTGAATGGCCTCGGCTACGTTAAAACGGCTGCGGCCACTCCAGGAACGCGCTTGGACGTGGAAGGCCACGAAAAAGGCTCAGCGGAGATCATCGCCTTGGCCCAACCCTTCGGCCCCGCTAAAGACTAGGCGCTCAGCCGGAAGCTGACTCAATCTTGCCCTCTGGCGTCGCAGCCATCAGCGCTGAGAAATCGTAGCCCCGCTTCCGCATCTCCTCGGAACCGCCCTCGTTCCGGTCCAAGAGCGATACGACCTTCACCACGGTGCAGCCAGCCTCTTCCGCCGCCTGAATGGCATGGAAAAGCGACCCGCCGGTGGTGCAAACATCGTCCACGATGGCTACCTTGCTTCCCGGCGGCAACGGTCCTTCGATGTTCTGCTTGGTTCCGTGACTCTTGCTTTCTTTGCGCACGATGAAAGCCGGTATCGGATTGCCGTCCAAATGACTCGTCAGGGCAACAGCGGTGACGATTGGGTCAGCTCCCAGAGTGGTCCCGCCCACCGCTTGAGCCCCGGCCTGCTGCAGCAGAGGAAGCATGGCCTTGGCGATAAGATGGGCACCCTCTGGGTCCAGACTCAGCAATCTTCCATCGAAGTAATAACTGCTCTTTTTACCTGAGGTGAGGGTGAAATCGCCGTATTTGATCGCGCCTCGCTCCAGTGCCAGGGCCAACAACCGGTCCACTGTTTCGCTCAACTTGCCGCCCTCCCTTCCCGCTCCTTCAGATACAATCCATGTTGTTGGATATACTGGGCCACTACTTCGGGCACTCCACCTATCAGCAGTTCGCCCGTTGAGGACCGCCCCCGCAATTCAGTGGCGCTCACGTCCACCGGGGACGCCGCTACGATCTGGACTCTGCTTTCAGCTTCAGGGAACCGGTTGTAGAATCCAGGCCAATCGATATCCGCCTCGCCGGGCCGGTCTAGAACCAACAACTGGCAGAGGACGAGCACCCGCTCTGGGTCTTTCCATTGGTCCAGTTGGCGCAGAACATCCATGCCCAATATGAAGAACAGATCCGTTCCCGGACCCAATTTGGTGGAAAGCTCCTCCAAAGTATCAACGCTATAGGTCGGACCAGGCCGACGGGCCTCCACGTCACAGACTCGAAACTTGGGATTGCCCTGAATCGCCAGCCGCACCATTTCGATCCGTTGATTTACCGTTGCTGTTGGCTGCGTCTGCTTGAGCCTCGGTTGACCGGCTGGGATGAACAATACCTTTTCCAGGCCCGCATGGTCCACCGCTGCCTCGGCAATCCGCAAGTGGCCGAGGTGGACTGGGTCGAAGGTGCCGCCCAGGATGCCGATGTTCACAGAAACCGGGTCATTAGAACCACTCGATCTCGACTTTCCCCAAGCGAATAGTGTCACCGGCTTCGATGCCCGCATCTATCAGCCGGTTCGCCAGCCCTGACTTTCGCATCTCCCGCCACAGTTGCAACAAGACCCGCTGGTCTCGGGTGTCGGCCAACGCAACTAGCCGCTCCATGGGTTCCGACTCCACCACGAACACACCCTTTTCACGTCTCACCGTCTCCCTGGCTACCGACCGTTGAGGCCGCGAGTGCATTGGCTCAGGAATCGGCAGGTCGTCTTCCTCGTCTTTTGGCAATTCCGACAGCAACTTGACGATGCTTCCCATCAGAGTATCGACACCTTCCCCCGTGGCGGCAGAGATAAATTGCACGCTGGAGTTCCGGGCCCCAATAGCCTCCAGCAACCGGACCTCCAGATCCTCTTTCTCTTCGCGGACCTCGGTCACGTCCACTTTGTTGACCACAACCAACTGGGGCTTCTGGGCCATTTCCGGGTTGAACTGCTCCAGTTCTTCGTTAATCATTTGGTAATCCGCTACTGGGTCCTCTGAAAGACCGTCCAGCATGTGCACGTACAATCGCGCTCTCTCCGCATGCCGCAGGAATTCATGGCCCAGTCCTATTCCTGCGTGCGCACCCTCCAGCAAACCCGGCACTTCCATCATGACGAAATCGCTCCGCCCTACTCTGACCACGCCCAAAACCGGCTCTACCGTGGTGAACGGATATTCCGCCACCTTTGCTTTGGCTGCGGAACACATCGAGATCAAGGTCGATTTTCCAGTGTTGGGCTTCGCCAACAGCCCGACATCAGCCAGCAATTTGAGCTCTAAGAACAGCACGACCTTCTCCCCGCGCTCTCCCCGCTGCGACAATACCGGTTGCTGGTTAGTCGGCGTGGCAAACCTGCTGTTCCCCCAACCACCCCGCCCTCCAACAGCTATCAACCTCGGAGTCTCGGTGCGAATGTCGTCGACAAATTCTCTTTCACCATCTTCCAACATTCTATAAATCACCGTTCCAAGGGGAACAGGTATATATTTATGCTCTCCATTTCCGCCCCGCCTGTCTTTACCCTTGCCATGACCGCCAGCTTCCACGTAGACGGTACTGTTGAACTTGATATGGAGAAGCGTGTTTATCGAAGAGTCACCAAGCAGATAAGCACTGCCACCATCACCACCATCCCCACCATTGGGGCCACCTTTCGGCCGGTATTTTTCCCGCAAAAAACTGGTGCACCCGTTTCCACCGGACCCAGCGTTAATGTTTAGTCTAACTGTATCAATCATTGGTTTTAGCTTTCAAAGGTATTAACAGGAATAATAAGGGTGTGGACTGTGTGGATAGCCATGCCTAAGTGTGACTGGGTATTGGTTGACTGCAGTTATCTTATCATGGAGATAATGATGGTCTTTGTTGATAAGTTGGTGTGTGCAGGGGAATCGGGCGAGAGGATTCGTGGATGGGCAAGGGTGGATTTTTAGACACCTTCGATTTATCCAGGCCCTTAGGCCAAACTGGTGTCAGTTGTCCACCCGGATTATGGTTTTGCCCACTCTACTCTGGTGGTATCCTGGAATCGTCAGGCGCTGTCGACGCGGCGGATACACATGCTTAATGTGGCAAGAACATTTTTTGGACTCGCCGTGACTTTAGGGATCGTTGCGATAGCGTGTACCAGCGCAGGTGGGAACACATCTGTTGTACCAGACCCGAACGCGGATATCCAGG
>SMVB01302436.1_pt1 | contig 15830 bp, 11 predicted proteins | sample 2456461 | NCBI WGS metagenome assembly SMVB01 (sample SAMN11095934, study PRJNA526329) | marine sediment metagenome | biome: Marine sediment; feature: Surficial sediment; material: Deep marine sediment; isolation source: Hadal surficial sediment | place: Pacific Ocean | collected 2014-05 | depth... | reverse complement strand
GAGCGAAACAGGTTTATGAATGGATATGGAAAAAATCAGCTACTGACTTTGATGAGATGACAAATCTCTCGCTGGGTCTGAGAACTTTGCTCAAAAATCAATATTTGATAAATAAGGTCATAGTCGCAGATAAACAAATAAGCGCTGACCGAACTATAAAATCCGGCTTTAAACTATTTGATGAAAACATTGTAGAAGGTGTACTTATTCCCACGAAAAAAAGAATGACGGCCTGCATTTCGTCACAAGTGGGATGTTCCCTTTCTTGTAAGTTTTGTGCAACCGGCTATTTGGAAAGAAATAGAAATCTGGAAGCAGGGGAAATCTATGATCAGGTGGTTTTGATCAACGAGCAGGCAGAGCAAAACTATGGGATCCCATTGTCCAATGTAGTATTGATGGGTATGGGAGAACCACTGCTAAATTATGCAAATGTTTTGAAAGGTATTGATCGAATCATATCTCCAGATGGGCTCAATATGTCCTCAAAACGGATCACGCTTTCTACCGCCGGGATTGCCAAGATGATTAAAAAACTGGCAGATGATCGTGTAAAGTTTAATTTAGCTTTATCGTTGCATGCGGCTGATGATGAAAAGCGGAACACTATTATGCCGATAAATGAGACGAATTCTCTCGAAGCGCTTAAAGAAGCGCTGTTATATTTTTATTCGAACACAAAAAATCAGATAACACTGGAATATATTGCCTTTAAAGATTTTAACGTCGGAATTGATGATGCTCGAAATCTGGCCAGATTTGCAAACAATATTCCATGCAAGATTAACATCATTGAATACAATCCGATTGATCAGGCCAACTTTGGAAGGGCTGATGCAAATGAGCTGAGTTTATTTATAAAATTCCTGGAGAAAAAGGGACTCATTATAAATGTGCGGAGAAGTCGTGGCAAAGATATTGATGCGGCTTGTGGTCAATTGGCAAATAAGTCTGCTAAAGTAGATGACAATTAAAATTATATTGGTTAGGAACATGCTAAATAAAAACAAATATGAAAAGTAAAGTGGTCGATCTGTTTGGCAATAATAATGACCATAAAAAATATTCCAATCTGCTAAATGATTTAGTCAAACCTTTCGAACAAGAGTTCCCGGAAGATTATGGCATGGAAGATATTTACGGTTTTGGCATGAATGCCTGGAATTTTGGGAACATGAGTCTTATTTTATCAAAAGAGGAATTCGAAAAAATAATTACATCTAATTCCTTAATTGATTCTGAAATAAGTCTCTTGAAAAAGATGATAAAAATAAAAACTACGAAGTTCAATAAGCACCATCTATTTATTGATGATTTTGCAGTGGAAAAAGTAGATGAAGAAATAAAATTAACTGTTACGACAATATCCCAAGATGCATATCTGGAAAATGTAATGGACGAAATGGCGGTGCATCAAGCTGATTTTGAAGCAGGTTATATTGATCGATATGCAATTGTATTAAAACGACTAAAACCTTGCATTAAATGGATTTATGGAGTGGTACCTGACAATCAGATAATAGAAAGAGGTGAAGCACATATATATTTAGTTAATGAGGAAATTGATGATTTTGAAAAATGGCTACAACAAAACTTTGATCAGTTTTTTATATTGGAATTAGAAGATGAGGTTTTAGATAAAAAGAATTGGCCAAAAAATCGCGATTATAAATTGTTTAAACAATGGTTTAAGGTTGAATTTTCAAGCATGATTTATGATACGGAACATTATCCGATCGATAAAGAAGAATAAATATCCTGTACAGAAGATTGCCCGGTATTAAGGATATTTATTAAATTATTTCTGTGAAGGATACTGGAATAACCAATATTGCATTCTGATGAAAAAAGAAGATATAATAAACCTGGTGAATAAACCGGGGATGATATCGGGGATTTATAATTATTGTGACCGGTGGTGTGAGCGATGTAGCTTTACAAGCCGTTGTGCCAACTACGCAATTTCAGAACAAAATAAATCCGAGTCGAAAGGTGATCCCCAAAACGAAACATTTTTGGAAGAGATGCATAATATTTTTCAAGTGACTCTGGAAATGGTCAGAGAATCAGCAGAAGAAATGGGTATGGACCTCGATGCCATCGATATAGAAAATTATGAAGAGGATCGGAAAAAATTAGAAGAATTAACCATGGCACATAAGTGTGTCAGCCGGAGCAAGCATTATATTACCCTCGTGGATGAATGGTTTGATTCAACAAAAGATTTAATCGAAGAAAAGAACGCGTTGTGGAATAATACTCTTCCCGGGACATTTGAGTTTAATGCTGTGCAGTTTGTAGAAAATCTTGATGATATCATTGATATAATTAGATGGTACCAGCATCAAATTCATGTAAAACTCAGACGGGCAATCCATGGGAAATTGGAAGAAGAAGCTGAGCCCGGTGATGAATATCCTAAAGATTCGGATGGTTCAGCCAAAGTGGCGTTGATAGGTATAGATCGATCAATTGCAGCCTGGGGAATGATGCTTACCTTATTTCCTGAAAATGAAGATAAGACCTTCAAAAATCTGGTTCTATTGGAAAAATTAAGGAAGCTAACGGAGAAAGAAATGCCAAACGCACGGTCGTTTCATCGTGCCGGTTTTGATGATGTTGAGTAATACGTTTTGTATGGAATCTGATCTCCATTAACCTCTAACTTCATTTAATGCCTGTTTACACTCCCTAGACCAGTAGCATCGATTGATACATCTTCGGGATCGCCATAGTAGTCAATTGAGCCTATGCCGTTTGCTTCACCTCTTATTTTATTGCTGGCAAAGACCTTAACACTGGAATGGAAGAAGCTTAAAATCAGACCAGAACTAAAGAATTCGAAACTTTTGCAATTAATTTGAATAAAAAAGCCAAATTGTGCATGTCGGCTGAAGTAGTGGGAAAACTATTGATGCAGTGTGCTATTAGTTATCAAATAAGTCATGCCATTGAGACTCTACTATGAAAAGGCTACCTTTTCAGTTCCTGGGTAAAATTAGTTTTCAAGGCTGCCGGACAGATCGATAGCGCTAAAAAAGACTTTGTAAGTACCACCTGACCGCTGAGTAGCACATCAAAAGACTATTTTGGGTTACTTTATCGCCAGGTTGTCAGAAAAAAGTCTTTTGTCTGCCAACCTGGCGGTAAATCTGGCCCAAAATCCTTTTGGAAACGATACCGAGGTGTTGGATACGTCATTCAAAAGCTTTATCGATCCATGGTAGTAAATAATAAAGCTTAAAAAGCGATTTTAGATATAAACACGAGGTTTTACTGGAATTGAATTCTTCAATAGACGCCCCCTCTGATGTGAAATGTGGAGAAGTTCCTGTTGATTGGAAACCTTTTTATGGGAAAAGTGAGAACGTTTAGCTGAAGGTAAAATGCAATCGATCCGGGTTTTGGACAGTATGGCCATCAGACCAATTAACCGGAACACTCAATTCCATAGTTTGTTAAAAATTAGCACCTGGCCACCTTAATTCACTTAAATAAATTTTGAATTATAATTTTAGTGTCGATTCACACTCCCCAATCCTGTAGCATCGATTGATACATCTTCGGGATCGCCATAGTAGTCAATTGAGCCTATGCCGTTTGCTTCACCTTTGATTTTGTTGCTGGCAAAGACCTTAACGCTTCCAATACCGTTTGACTCTACGATGGTATATTTGCTGTGCAAGTCCTGAGCATCATAGTTTCCAATTCCTGAAAATTGTACCTTGTGGTATTCTGTTTCTCCTTCGATCTCAAAATTGCCTACTCCCGAAATAATCGCTATGATTTTATTTGTTTTAATATTCAATTCCACATTTCCGGCGCCTTCGAATTCCAACTTTAAGTTGTCCGTTTTTATTTGGTTTTCACACTGGAGATCAACCACTCCTTCAATATCCAATTTTTCCAGGTCTTTAAAATTAATATACACTTCTATTGCCCTGGTCTTTTTATAATTTTTCCCGACCAATTCTATCAGCAATTCGCCCCCACTTGAAGAAACATCCAATTTCTCAATATATTCTTCTTTGGCAATAATGGTCAATCCGCATTTGGAAGTTTGCCGGAGATGGACTTCGTATGAACCTCTCAAATAAATTTTTGTAAAATCAGCGATTTTATATGTTTTTTCAATTTTGTCATCAGCAAAAACTGAAGAGGCTAACATGATGAGGAGGAAAGTTAAGGTTTGAGTTATAAACTTCTTTTTCATAGCTTGATTAATTTAAAGATACTTTAGTTTATCAAAATATGTGCCATCGCCCAGTATGAACCTTTATGCTGTTTTATCCAATATATGTGTTTCAAACCCGTGCACTTAAATGACCGTTTTGACGAATCATTTTATGATTTCTATTTTTCATTAATTCCTCACTCTCCACCGACTTCTACCATTCAGCCCTATTTTCCAGCATCAATTTAGCTAAAAAGTCACTTCACAAAGAATATTTCCATCCGATAAATATTTTTCTATTATTTTTGCAAAAAATTTCATCTATATGTTCGACAATTTAAGTAACAAACTCGATCTGGCATTTAAGACCTTAAAAGGCCAGGGAAGAATATCAGAGATAAATGTAGCCAAAACAGTAAAAGAAATCCGAAAGGCACTGATTGATGCGGATGTAAATTACAAGGTTGCAAAAGAAGTAACTGATAAGATAAGGGAGGAGGCATTAGGGCGAGATGTGCTTGTTTCAGTTTCTCCAGGACAATTATTGGTGAAAATAACCCAGGAAAAGCTCGCCGAACTCATGGGTGAAAAAAAGGTCGATATAGATGTTAAAGGAGATCCTGCAGTCGTTTTAATCTCAGGTCTCCAGGGATCTGGTAAAACTACCTTTGCCGGCAAACTTGCCAATCTATTAAAATCACAGGGAAAACAAGTTCTTCTGGCAGCTTGCGATATTTATCGACCTGCAGCAATTGACCAGTTGAAAATACTTGGAGAGCAAATTGGCGTTGAGGTTTATGCTGAACCAGAAAATAAAAATGTGGTGAAAATTGCCACAAATGCCCTAGCACATGCCAAAGCAATGGGAAAGAATATTCTAATTGTGGATACTGCAGGGCGATTGGCTGTTGATGAAAAGATGATGAATGAAATCGCCTCACTCAAGGATACTCTAAAGCCGTCTGAGACCCTATTTGTGGTTGATTCGATGACAGGCCAGGATGCGGTGAACACTGCAAAATCCTTCAACGAGCGATTAAATTTTGATGGGGTAATCCTCACCAAACTTGATGGAGACGCTCGCGGTGGCGCCGCCCTTTCCATAAGAAATGTGGTGGATAAACCCATAAAATATATAAGTACCGGGGAGAAAATGGATGCCATCGATGTATTCCATCCCGACCGGATGGCCAAGCGAATACTTGGCATGGGTGATGTAGTTTCACTTGTGGAGCGTGCCCAGCAAAATTTTGATGAGGAAGAGGCCATGCGCCTCAATAAAAAGATTCGAAAAAACCAGTTCGATTTCGATGATTTCCTTTCTCAATTGGAACAGATTAAAAAGATGGGAAGCATCAAGGATCTGGTTGGTATGATTCCCGGAATGAATAAAGCCATGAAAGGGTTGGATGTAGATGATGAATCGTTCAAGCCGATCGAAGCCATCATCAAATCCATGACAAAAAAGGAAAGAGCTGCCCCGGAAGTTATTGATGGAAGCCGGAGGAAAAGAATTGCCAGTGGTAGTGGTACAAGCATTCAGCAGGTAAACAGCCTCATGAAACAATTTGCCGATATGCGAAAGTTGATGAAAACCATGAATAAAATGGGAGGCGGCAAAAGAGCATTGGCAAACATTAATCCTTTTGGGAGGTAGAAGTCAATAATTTATTAACTTGTCATAAAAAAATTATGACAAGTTGGTTTGAGTGCCCAAGCAAAAAACAATTAATCATCCTTATCATAATATGGCTCTTTGGAATTACGCTGTCCATATTGGCCATTTCTGATTTGTTTTCACAAAATTTTTTTCAAAAAGAATCTCTGATCATGTATTTTTTGATGATTGGCGCCACTCTTTCAATTATCAGAGTCTGGTCTAATTATAAGAAAACGGCTGTTAAAGAAAGTGCATCAGCGGATCGAACAAACTAAAAGTGTGTTTGATTGAAAGAACCTAAACCTGACAGGTTTTCGAAACCTGTCAGGTTTATAATATAACTAAAAATTAGTATCTGCTTCTTTCAAATCAAGTTCTGTAATCCAGATATTTCTGTATAGTACATCATGCCCTTCGGCCTGGAGTTTTATACCTCCCGGAGTATCTGTAATCCCCTTTCCACCATCATTACCACCATCCAGACCGGAATTTTCACCTCCCCATACCTGGTTAATAGGAACGTTTGTATGCACTTTTTGTCCATTGAAATAGACGGAAACGATAGGTTTCTCAGTTTTTTTACCCTTCTCAAATCTGGCTGCACGAAATTTAATATCATAGGCATTCCATTTTCCAACACCATAATAGGCGTGATAGGGTGATTCGGTTTCATTAATTACCGCCCCCATGCCATGCTTTGTTTTATCACCATCCAATACCTGAATCTCATAACGGTTTTGAAGATAAACGCCACTGTTACCCCCTTTTTTTACCACAAGAAATTCTACATGCAACCTGAAATCGCGGTATTTATTTTTAGTTACAATATCTGCAGTACCATATTTTCCACCTAATGCATTTGGATCATTGCTATTGACAACCGTTCCTTTATCGACAGGATCATCCACTATTTCCCATTTCATTGGTAGCTCGGAGGAAAATCTTGGACCTTCCCAGTAGGTCCATTTTTCATCCAGCATTTCTCGGGATCCGTCAAAAAGGACTTCTGCCTTCTTAGGCGCTTTAGTGCCAACACCTACTTTTTCTTTCAACATGGAGATCATGCCCATTGACATTATCAGGACGATCAGAATTGCAGGTGCAAGTATGTAAATTTTATACGATTTTTTCATTTTGGATTATTAAGTAATATAGGATTAGAAATATATGAAAAACCAGTTGTTTTATCTTAATGAAGATCCTGATTTAATTTAACCTGCATAATGCAGGGAGTAATTATTGATACTTGTAAAGAGTTAGAAATCACGGCACCTGCCTGCGGCAGGCAGGTTGACATTGAATTTAAATAACACTTCTGAAAATTTTATTTTTCTTGCAATTTATCGGTTTGAACTGACTGTCAATACCTTATCTGCAAAATGGTTATATTCATGAATTATAGACGTTAATACTTTATACGGCAACTCTTCCGGATACGAGAAATGAAATAAAAAACTTCAGCCTTCAGATCTGTCATTTTCAAAATGTTCCACAAATAAAATAGTAGGTGCAAGTACTGCCATCATTATCAATGTGGTCATCTTATAATCATTCATCAGGAAAAATGCAGATACGCATATATAGAAAATGTAGAATATATTTTTAATGGCGGAAAAATTCTTGGAAGTCATAAATTTATCTTTAACCTAAAATTAAGCTTGATTGAATTAAATAGCAATTTTGATGGATAATTGATTTCGAAGATATGTCCGATTTTTTGAAAAGATCAATATTTGGATTTTGGCAAAATCAAGTATCAAAACTTTTATAGAGAAATTAACCAACAAAAAAGCCACCCCAATTAATTGGAGTGGCTGATAAGTTTCTAATTGAAAATATTACGGGATAGCAAACTCACTATCTTCAATTCCGGTGTTTACTTCAATGCTTTCGGCAGTAGCATTCATTTTCATTGGTCCCATTGGTAAAACTACCGCGTGTGGGAATTGCACACCATCTACTTCTTTGTAATCTGCCAAATCCTTATTCATGATCATATCGCCTTGTGGTCCTGGTACGGTTTCACTTTCCCGAAGTTTTAGCCCGGTTTCAATGGCATAGAAATATGTGACTTTGCTTCCGGAAGGTTGTGTCACTTCAACAGCATAGGTATTTGTTCCATCAATTGATTCTATTCCTATAAGTTCAGTCGCTAGTCCCATATCCTTAATGGCTATTTCAGAAATAATTGCTGCTTGAAACGCCATATCCTTTTTCTGATTGTCGTCCACCGGTACTACCTGCCCCATCTGTTTGATGCTTGCATCAGTTCCATTGAAAACCAAACTCATTGCCGTCATACCTCCCATGCTCATCTGCATCCTGTGCATATCCGGGTTTTTTTTAATGGTTGTAATTTCCACCTCCCTGCCTTGCATTTCAGCTTTCATCGTCATTTTCACATCTTTTAGCGCACGAACTTTTTCTTCACCGCCAATAGCGGAAATATAATTATCCAATACCTTGTCAGCAGTTAGTCCTGCCGGCATCTCGGCTTTTTCAGGTATATATGAATTGCCATAAATATCATAATAGGTGACTTCGCCAAATTGAGTGAGTTTGCTGGCAATTTCAGATCCTTTGCCAACAACAACTACATGTGCATTATCTGGTTTGATGTATTTTTTTGCCATGGCCTGAATGTCATCTAGCGTAACGGCGTCCAATCGTTTCAAATAATTGGTATAATAATCTTCGGGAAGATTATATCGTTCAACATTCAAAGCAAAGTTGGCAATGGTTTGTGGACTTTCCATTGATCTTGCAAAGCTGCCGGTAATGTATGCCTTTGCAGAAGCAAGTTCTTTTGCTGTAGCCTTCTCATCAATAATTCTTTTTAATTCATAAAATATCTGGTAAATGGCGCTATCCGTAACTTCATTTCTTACACTTGTTTGTGCATTGAATCGCCCCACAATCATATTGCTTGAAAGACTTGAACCGGCGCTATAAGTATAGGCGTGTTTTTCCCTGATATTTTGCATTAATCTGGATGAAAAACCAGAACCAAGAATGGTATTCATCAAATTTGCTTTTACTACATCAGGATCTCCTTTCTTCAGGTTGATTGGATAGGTTACCCGTATTTCCGACTGAACAGAGTTTGAACGGTCAACCAAAGCCACTTTGGTTTTTTCTGGTTGAGATGGTGCTGTGAATGTTGGAAGATTGATGGGTTTTCTTTCCCAATTCTTAAAATACTTTTTCACCAATTTTTTGGCGTCTTTCAAATTAATATCACCAACTATAGCCAAATAAGCAATTTCAGGAGTAAAATATTCATTGTAGTAACTCTTGCAATCTTCCATGGTTATGTTATTAACCGTCTCTTCTGTAGTCAATTCGCCATATGGATGATCTTTTCCATAGAGTATTACACTTTGCACATTAGATGCAATGGCGCCCGGATGGTCTTTTTGTGCTGCAAGACCCGATATGGTTTGCTTCTTCAATTTTTCTAATTCCCCTTCCGGGAAAGATGGATTATACAATACATCTGTCATCAGGTCGAGCAAAGTACTCTGATGTTTCTTGAGTGAAGCGGCGTAGATCCCCGATGCAGAAGTATTTAATGTCGCCCCAATGAAATCAATCTCTTCATCAATTTGAGATTTGGTTTTTGTGGTGGTTCCTGTTCTCAATAAGTCGCCTGCCATGGATGCATAACCCGCCTTATCATCCTCCTTGATTGCTTCAAAATTTAATACAAGGTTAAAAGCTATTCTTGGCAATTTATGATTTTCGACAACTATGACCTTCAAGCCGTTTTTCAGCTCAAATTTTTCAGGAATTCCAATTTTTATTTCGGGTGCAGGTCCGGGTGTAGGAACTTTGGTTCTATCCAATTGTGCAAAGGCGCTGAAGCAAAATCCTGTTAGTAGTATAAAAATATAAAGACGTTTCATAGTATTATTTCTTAAGGTTGTTTATTTACTTTCCTGATCTTTTGGCAGATAGTATAAAACTACCCTGTTTTCTTTAGTCAGATATTTTTTAGCGGCATTCATCAGGTCTTCCCTGGTCACCTTCATATACCGGTCGATTTCCGTATTGATCAGATTGGCATCGCCAAAATACACATGATAATCGGCGAGACTTTCAGCTATTCCAACCACGGTAGAGTTTCCTAATATAAAGTCATTTTCTATCTGATTTCTGACTTTTTGAAATTCTCTCTCAGAAATCAATTCCTTTTTGACTTTGTCAATTTCCGCATCCATGGATTTTTCGAGGTCTTCTGCTTCGATACCCATATTTGCTATTCCCAGAGCGATAAATAACCCCGGATCTTCACCGGCAAGTGGAATGGCTGTAACCTGAATGGCTTTTTGTTGATTGTCAACAATTTCTTTATAAAACCTGGAACTTTGTCCGTCAGATAAAAGTGTAGTAAGTATACTGATTGCATAATAATCCTCAGTTCCTTGCGCAGGCATGTGATATGCCTGAATCACAGCAGGAAGCTGAATATTATCATATACAATATCCCTGATTTCGGAAGTTTGCTGTGGTTCCACCACAGTGGGTCTTGGTACTTCATTTTTGCCTTTTGGAATTTCTGAAAAATAAAGCTCAACCAGATTTTTAGTTTCTTCAATATCTATGTCTCCTGCAATGCTTAATGTCGCATTTTGTGGAACATAAAAAGTATGGTAAAAATCCATGAATTCTTCCAGCGAAGCTCGATTTAAATGTTCCAGAGATCCAATTGTTGTCCATTGGTATGGATGCACCTTGTAGGCTCTTTTCAGCACTTCTTCAAGAATAGTCCCGTAGGGTTGATTGTCAACACTTTGTCTTTTTTCTTCTTTTACAACTTCTCGTTGAGTATCTACTCCGGCCTGATCAATTTTCGCATGCATTAATCGTTCAGATTCCAGGTACAATCCAAGTTCTAACTGGTTTGATGGGAGAATTTCATAATAAAAAGTTCTATCCAGCCATGTATTCGCATTATTAATGGCGCCGGCTGCTGTAAGCAATTTGTCGAACTGGCCACGTTCGATATTTTCTGATCCTTCGAAAAGGAGGTGCTCAAAAAAGTGAGCAAAACCGGTACGTTCCGGGTCTTCATTTTTTGATCCGACGTGGTAAAGTATGGAAACTGCGACAATAGGAGTGGAATTGTCCTGGTGAAGGATAACATGCAGTCCATTGTCAAGATCAAATTCTGTGAATTCGATTTTGTTATCATTTGCAAAAACTCCGCTGGTGGATAATAAGCAAATGAAAAACGCGTAAAGAATTTTTTTCATGTGAATGATATTTTTGTTAGTAATTCGAATATAGCAATGATGAAGAATTATATAATATGATTTTGTGTAAATTGTTAATTTTCAGGATAAGGGGTATTTGATTAAAAAAAATTCGCGTTCTCACATTTCGATACGAGAATGTGAAATATCACGAATGGCACGGCGATCTCGCTGTAAACGGGTATTCTTGATTTTAACTCGCCGAATCTGTTTCAGCAATTATTTTTTTCACCACATCCGGATCAAGCAAGGTAGAAATATCACCGAAGTTGTCTTTTTCTCCAGCGGCTATTTTTCTCAATATCCTCCTCATAATTTTCCCAGACCTTGTTTTTGGCAAACCCGGTACAATTTGAATTAAATCAGGTTTGGCAATTGGGCCAATTATTTTCGAAACCGTGACACGGATTTCTTTTTTGAGGTTATCCGATGAACGGTCGTTCATATCGCAAATTGCAAAAGCATAAATTCCCTGTCCTTTTATGGGATGAGGATACCCGACAACTGCAGATTCGATAACTTTTGGATGCTCATTGATCGCATTCTCGACTTCAGCTGTACCCATTCGGTGACCGGAAACATTGATGACATCATCTACCCGGCCAAGAATTCTGTAATATCCATCTTCATCTCTTTTCACTCCATCGCCGGTAAAATAAAGACCTTTGAATGTGCTGAAATATGTTAGTCTGCAACGTTCGTGATCGCCATACAACGTTCGTAACATGGACGGCCATGGATATTTAATGCATAAATTTCCTTCTACACTGTTTCCCTTCAATTCCTTTCCGTCATTGTCCACAATGATAGGTTGCACTCCGGGTAATGGTAAAGTAGCATAAGCCGGCTTGGTAGGAGTGATTCCCGCAAGTGGCGAAATCAGAATTCCACCTGTCTCGGTCTGCCACCAGGTATCTACAATCGGGCACTTTCCTTTACCGATATGATCGTGATACCAGTGCCAGGCCTCTTCATTGATTGGTTCTCCAACTGTCCCCAGCACTTTTAGCGAGTCCAATTTATAAGGTAAAACAGGTTCAATTCCATAAGCTTGCAACGCGCGAATTGCAGTGGGCGCTGTGTAAAATTGATTGACCTTATATTTATCCACAATTTCCCAAAATCTTCCCGGATGTGGATATGTCGGGATTCCTTCAAACATTATGGTTGTAGCGCCGTCAAGCAACGGACCATAAACAATATATGAATGACCGGTGATCCAGCCTATATCCGCGGTACACCAAAAAATATCATCAATGCCATACTGGAATACATTTTTGAAGGTATAGTATGTATTTACCATATATCCTCCGCAGGTGTGTACTACTCCTTTTGGTTTGCCGGTTGACCCGGAGGTATAGAGGATAAATAGCATATCCTCAGAATCCATGGTTTCTGCCACATTTTCTAAAGATAATCCATCTATTGCATCATGCCACCAGATATCACGACCGGATTTCATGGTTACAGGAGTTTTAGTTCTTTCTAAAACGATAACCTTTTCGATGGAAGTAGATTTTTCTAACGCTTCATCCACAACAGCTTTTACAGGAATTGTTTTTGAACCTCTGAAATTTCCATCAGCTGTAAGAACCATTTTTGCATCGCAATCATTGATTCTATCAGCAAGGGATGTTGCGGAAAATCCGGCAAAAACTACCGAGTGGATAGCGCCTACCCTGGCACAAGCCAACATAGCAATGGCGGCTTCAGGAACCATGGGCATGTAAATGATCACCCGGTCACCCTTTTCAACTCCGTTGGCTTTTAAGGCATTTGCGAACTGACATGTTTTTTCGTAAAGCTCCCAGTATGTTAAAGTAATGGAAGGTTCGCTCGGATCATTCGGTTCCCAGATAATGGCAGCTTGATTCCTTTTAGTATATAAATATCTTTCAAAAATATTTTCTGTAATATTCAATTTTCCATTCACGAACCATTTGATGCTTGGCGTCTCAAAATCCCATTCTACAACATTGTCCCATCTTTTTTTCCAATGAAAAGTCTCAGCGATCTGAGCCCAAAAGGCTTCCGGATCTTGAACGCTTTTTTGATATTCGTGAATGTATCCAGCAAGTGTGCGAATTTTTCTAGCCATAGGTGTTTTTCAATTATTAGTTCTTTGTATAACTATCAGTCATACGCGGTTAATACACTTTTGATTTTAAAGAGAAATGAAATATAAAAATTTTTAATGATAAATAGATTTTCAGTTTGATTTTTTATTGGAAAACTCACTTTTATATGAAAAAGAACCATCCTGTTAGGATTAGTAGATATACCAAATGATTCCATTAATTGCCCTGGAATTCTAATGTTGTAAAAACTCGACAACAATAGCCAACAATGCTCCAAGCAAACTGATAAATATTTTCTTCTTATGGAAAGAATGGTCCGGGCTGGATTCAAAATAGATCGTGGTGGAAATATGAAGAAAATTGCCGCTTACTATTGCAAACAGGATTAGGAAACCTTCTTTACTTACCAGATTATATTTATTCATCAAATCACTAAATATCAGTCCGAATGGAGAGGCAAGACTAAAAATTAACAAAAGTAAGATTAGCGTTTTTTTACTTTTAATACTTATATTCAATACTGACATTAATGCAATGGCAGCTGGAATTTTGTGCAGGATTATACCAATCAAAAGTCCCGTGCTATGCTCCCCTGATTCATGCTCTCCGGGATGTACCAGGATACTTCCGTCCATAAGCGCGTGTATGCAAAGACCCACCATAAGCATGATGGGGGAAAATCTGCTATGGTGGCTATGACTATGCACATGGCCATGCTCAACACCTGCGGTAAGAAAATCAAGAAAAATTTGCATGAAAAACCCAAGGAGAACAAACAGGCCAATTCTCTGTGGATTTGACGAGGCAGTTAAAAGCTCGGGCAACAGATGGACAATTGTAATTGAAAAAATAAATGCCCCGGCAAAAACCAAGAGATATTTGAGATCAATTTTAAGTGGTTTTTGTAGTCGGATTATTAACAAACCCGGAATAAAGGCTACTAAAAATAACGTGATGGCGTAAGTTATTTCCATTCTATTTAATAAGCACAAAGATCATTCGTTCCGATTTTTCAGCAAAATAAGGATTAAGGTTATAATCGCCGAAAAGATCCAATAGCTTCAGGTTTGCATACTCAAAATACTCCAGAAATTTTACTCTTCGGATTGCCTTTACTCTTTCCTGGAATTCATAAGGCACTCCTTTGTCTTCAAACTTGATATCTTTAACAATATATTCTCCACTTAAATACTTAGTAATATGAAATTCAATGCCATTAATTGTTTTAATCTCTTCGGGTACCAAATTATTGATAACTGTATATGGATTCAGGAAGTCAATTAATAATTTGCCTCCTTTTTTTAATCCTTCCGCAATGGCTGAAATAGCTTGTTGGTTTTCTCCCTTGGTTTCAAAATATCCAAAACTCGTAAAAAGATTTAGCACGTAATCAAATCTTTCTCCGGCCCAGGGAAGTCTCATGTCATGCACATGGAATTTCAGCCTTTCATTTTCAAAATGTCTGGCACAAGCGATATTTTGAGGAGAAAGATCTAAGCCAACTGTGTCAATTCCTTTTTTATTTAAATATATCGCGTGCCTTCCTTTCCCACATGCCAGGTCAAGAATTCGGTCTTTATTTTTAAACTGAAAATATAAGGTCAATTGATCAATGAAAGCCTTTGCTTCTTCCATATCTCTGTGCCTGTACAGCACGTGATAATATGGTGAATCGAACCATTCCCCAAACCACTCCTTAGTCTGTAGCATCAACTTTTTCTATATTTTGAGCGATACCTTCTGTCACATAGGTGTCTATTTCTCCATTTTCTCCCCTAAAGATTAAGTAAGCATCTATAGAATTATTATTATCAAGAAGTGCTTTTGCTTTTTCCAACCCTAAAACCATAAATGCAGTTGCATAGGCGTCAGCAATCATGCAATTATTTGCAAATACAGAGGCGCTAATTAATGTATGGGTTATTGGATAACCCGTAGATGGATTGATGGTATGCACATAGGTAATTCCATCTTTTACATAATAATTTCTGTAATTTCCTGATGTGGCAACGGCCCGGTCTTTCAGCTCAACTACGGCGAGAATTTTTCTTTCATAAACTTCAACGGAGGGATCTTCAATTGCTGTTCGCCAGGGTTTACCTTCATTTTTAGTGCCCTTGCAAACCAGCTCTCCACCAATTTCTACCAAGAGGTTTTCAATGCCTTTTCCTTCCAGAAAATCTGCTATCACATCAACTGCATATCCTTTTGCTACCGCAGAGAAATCAAGTTTTATCTCCGGAATCTGTTTGCAGACCTTGTTTTCATCAAATCTAATGTTATTGAACCCGACCAAATGAAGTAAAGAATCAACGACGCTACTATCCGGAACCATGGATTTATCGGGGCCAAATCCCCACGCATTTACCAGTGGCCCTACGGTCGGATCAAATGCCCCATTAGAAATTTCATATACTTCTTTGCTGGCTCGTAGCACAGGCAGGAAATAATCAGATTCAAAAATGAAGCAACCTGAGCCATTATTGAACCGTGAAATTTCTGATTCCGGAATGTAGGTAGATAAAGATAAATTCCAAACCTTTAACAAAGAGTCAATTTCATCCCCGAAATTCTTTCCGTCTTCATTGAAATATTTTACGGAATATCCAATGGTTCCCATAGTAGTACCACGGATTTCTATAAATTGGAGGAGTAGAGGGTTT
>SMVB01036756.1_pt1 | contig 15830 bp, 12 predicted proteins | sample 2456461 | NCBI WGS metagenome assembly SMVB01 (sample SAMN11095934, study PRJNA526329) | marine sediment metagenome | biome: Marine sediment; feature: Surficial sediment; material: Deep marine sediment; isolation source: Hadal surficial sediment | place: Pacific Ocean | collected 2014-05 | depth... | reverse complement strand
TGGAGCTGCGTAGGGAATACCCAGCCAGGTCTGGACCCCATCATCAATAAAACCGATGACTTCGCCAGCATTTGTGTGTGTAAGTGTTGACGTTGCGATCACGGAATCGGGTGCGCTCGATGGTGCGAGATACAGGTAAAGGCCACCTGCTCCAGCGACGATGAGAAGTGCAACAACGGATAGTGAGTAAATTAACTTGCGCATGGATATTCCACCTGACCGGCTTGAGACGGAAATGTAACAACTCTTTGCGCCGCGAGCCAGCGACATTTTCGTTAACGTTTGCAACCATTCACCTGACCATGGACCCCATTCAACCCAGGCTATCCAGACGGATTCTCGTTGCATGCTGGCAAGATTTCAGCGGGCTTCAGGACCGGACTTCAGGACAGCCAGGATTCGAGCAATCACCGAAGCACATCGTAAGAGATTGTCGCAGTATCACAGTGATATTACATCAACATCGATTTTGACCGGTCCTGGCCGCATCCAGCGAATCGCGATTTGAGGCTAAATGACAGTTATCCGTTCCAAAGCAGACATCAGGCTATGAAGCTAAAAAAAAAGCCACTGCCAACCCTTACAGACCTCCATTCGGTTTCCTCATCTGCTTTATAACCTCTGAGGAGCTGGCCACAGTTGTACACACCGCACCACGTTGGGTTATGTTGTCGCTCTGATCATCAACAGAGAGAGGGATTACCATGAAAGTTGAAAACAAGGTTCAGCCAAATGAAGAGCAGATGAAAGGTTTTCTTGAGGGAGACGCAGATACGCCGATCTACATGGTGAACCTGCTCAAGTTCAAAGAGAAAGCTGTGTACGTGGACGGGCGTGAGACTGATTTAAGCGGTCAAGAAGCTTATGCAATTTATGGACAGGAAGTTCAGGGACACCTGGCAAAGGTAGGTGGCAAAGGTGTCTTCGGGGGCCAGGTTAGTCGGCTGGCGCTTGGCGAAGTCGAAGACTTATGGGACATGGTCGCAATTGCCATGTATCCCAGCAAGAAAGCAATGCGCCAGATGATTACAGATCCTGACTATATTGAGAGCGCTAAACATCGGGCGGCTGGGCTTGAAGGTCAGCTCAACATTGAGACGAAGGTTGGTGCTAATGTTCCTTTCCCGTCGCGAACCGATGGCAGTAATCCTTGAAACTTAACCACACGAAACATCGAACGTTTGTTTCCGAGCAACCCCACGACCCGGATTGACTGTTTGATAGGGTTTGGCGGCGGAAAGAATTGCGTCGATTCTACCTTCATAGTGTTTACCTGCATATTCGATTGGGACCCAACACCACCTGGCTAAACGAGGTCGTTAGTTGAGAGCCAGGTAGATCAGTTTTATGGGCTGAGGGTTTCGCGATAGCCGAAAATACCCCATCCTCGGCTTTCTCCATTATTCCTTCATATTGCTGTACCAGAAAGTTTGTGCGAGCTTCCAGGGACAAATCTGGAAGCCAAATTGACAGGTGCCGCAAATATTTTCGCTGTAGCTCTTCTGAAAACGCTACAGCGCTCATGGCTCCTGTTGGTAAATCGTTTGTAATAAAATAGCCCGTGCGTATAATACGCGCCCTCGGACCAATCCACCCAGACGTGGGTGAAACAAGTTTGGGTCTGTAGCTCAGTTGGTTAGAGCGCACCCCTGATAAGGGTGAGGTCGGTGGACTCGGCGTCCCCGTTCAAATCCACCCAGACGTGGGTGAAACAAGTTTGGGTCTGTAGCTCAGTTGGTTAGAGCGCACCACTGATAAGGGTGAGGTCGGTGGTTCAAATCCACCCAGACCCACCAGACTTTTGGTCTGGTGAGTGATTTGTTAGTAATATATTGTTTTTGGGGCCATAGCTCAGCTGGGAGAGCGCCTGCCTTGCACGCAGGAGGTCCGCTGGGGTCGCACACGACTTCGATCCCAGGCTTGCGCAGCAAGCCCAATCTCTGTGAGATGATAGTTATACAATAAGGAAGTTGTACAATAAGGATTATTATCCTTTCCCGAATTTTGGGGCCATAGCTCAGCTGGGAGAGCGCCTGCCTTGCACGCAGGAGGTCGACGGTTCGATCCCGTCTGGCTCCACCAACTAACCCAAAATCACCAGATGATGTTGTTTCTTCCCTTTCTGGACAATATGAAAACGACCATGTAAAGCGCCAGCTTTAGTCAGCTTCAAATCATCTGCAGATATCTTGTGACCGTTTATTGAAACCGCGTTACTTTTTATCAGCTTCCTGGCTTGACCTGTCGTGACTTCACCCCGCGGGGTAACAGCCAGGCTCGTTTGCACAAGCACATCCAATATCCCGACCTCGTCAGCATCGAATCGGGTTGACGGCATGCCATCCTGGGCAAGTTGTTCTAAATCAGCAGCAGACAGCCCATCCAGGCTATTGGTAAAAAGCGCCTGGGAAATTCGTTCAGCCGCTTCGACCCCCTGTTCACCGTGGACGAGCCTGGTCACTTCTTTCGCCAGTGTAATATGGGCAGTTCGCATGCCAGGATCCTGATCATGGGCATCTTGAAGGCGCTGCAAATCTTCTGGGGTCAAAAACGTAAAAATCCTGAGAAATCGCATTACATCTTCATCTGCAGTATTTCGCCAAAACTGGTAGAAGCTGTAGGGGGAAGTTTTACTTGCATCCAGCCAGATTGCATCACCAACACTTTTGCCAAACTTGGTGCCATCTGACTTGGTTATCAGCGGATAGGTAATTGCAAACGCCTGCTTACCCTCCATCCTTCGAATCAGATCCATGCCGCTGACGATATTCCCCCATTGATCACTTCCACCCATCTGAATGGAACAACCGTAGCGCCGATTCAGAATGACAAAATCATAGGATTGCAAAATCATATAACTAAACTCCGTATAGCTAATGCCAAGTGAATCATCCTCTAGCCGACGTTTCACCGATTCTTTCTGTACCATGGCATTAACGCTGAAGTGCTTACCGATATCCCTCAGATAGTCTATGACCCCAAGTTCCCGGGTCCATTCAGCGTTATCTACCAGAATCGCCGAGTTATCACCGCAATCAAAATCCAGGAACTTGCTTGCCTGAAGTCGAATTTTTTCAACAAAATCCTTCACTACATCGGCTGACTTTAATTCACGCTCGCTTGCCCTGCCTCCCGGGTCCCCGATCATTCCGGTTGCCCCTCCCACGAGGAGAATGGGCTTGTGTCCCTCCAATTGAAACCTGCGCAAGGCCAGCAGTGGAACCAGGTTTCCCACATGGAGGCTATCTGCCGTTGGATCAAATCCGCAATAGACCGTCCTGTGACCCGTAGCCAGATGTTCCGCAAATGCATCCTCGTTGCTAACCTGAGCGATCAGGCCCAGATTACGCAGATGCTCCAGGAAATCAGATTTTTGTGCCATTGATCAACGCCTTTATCATTTCTATCATTTTTTCTGGATTAGTAATTGTCGATGGAGCAACGGTCATGTAGGCTTCGTTTCCCCGATTAACCGCCATTTTGCCCGCTGAATTTAGCAGAGGCGCAAAAATACAGGATATCAGCGGAATGACAAGTCAACCATTTGTTTTTACGGAGAGCACAACAAAGAGGAGATGGCCGCAGAAATCATCTTGCCTTCCATTATCTTTTTATTTTTTATATAGTTAGCGAAAGTTTATAATAATTTACAATAGTATTGCTAGATATGCTGATGGGCCCTTATCCGAGAACACACTTTAAAGCAGCGATCGCCCTGGCGTTCTTACTGGTCGTTTTTATCACAATGCTGCCAGCCCAGGAAAAATCAAAGATTTCTCGAGTACCTATATCTCTCTCTATAAAAGAAGCCCCGACCATGGCGTCGCAACGTCCAGGTGGAGTAGAAAGCACACCCGCCGTACCCTGGACCACTGTAAAAATTCGATCAGGCGACAATTTGTCGATAATTTTCAAGAAGATGGGACTCAAAGCCCAGGACCTGCAAGCAATCGTCGACATTGGCACAGATGTATCAGCGCTTCGAAAAATCGCCGTGGGGAACTCACTGGGATTACAAATTTCGCCAGATGGGGAACTGCTCGCACTTCGTTATAATAAAAATGCCCTTGAATCATTGCTTATCACGAAAAGTGGATACGGGTTTGTAGCTTTTCACGACATATCAGAAGCTGAAATTATAATGGCATTTGAAACAGCAAAAATCTCAACGGAGTCCCCGTCTCTCTACCATGCTGGTAAAAAAGCGGGCCTATCCGACAATATCATCATGAAACTCAGCTACATATTCCAATGGGACATCAGCTTCGCCCTTGACCTGAGAAAGGGCGATTCGTTTGTTGTTATCTATGAAGAAATCTATGTAGATGGAGAGAAGGTCAAAGAGGGTGATATCCTGGCCGCCCGGTTCCAGAATATGGGGAAAACCTATTCTGCCGTCCTGTTCCAGGATAAGAATGGACTAAAGAACTACTACACGCCCGAGGGTCGGAGTATGCGCAAGGCATTCATTCGCGACCCGGTACACTTCTCCCATGTAAGCTCAAATTTCAATCTGCGCCGGTTACATCCCATTCATAAACGCCTCATGCCGCATCGTGGCATCGACTATGCGGCTAACAAGGGGACGCCCGTCCTGGCCGCAGGCGACGGTAAGGTAACCATCTCAAGGCAGAACAGTGCCTCGGGTAAATATATTGTTATTCAACATGGGGAACAATATACGACCAAGTATCTTCATCTCTCTGGTTTTGCAAAAGGCGTGAGGCAAGGGAGGACAGTCAAACAAGGTCAGACCATCGGTTATGTGGGCGCGACTGGGCTAACAACAGCCTCACACCTGCATTTTGAATTCCTGGTGAATGGTGTACACCGAAATCCGAGAACCATAAAATTGCCGGAAGCAAAACCAATTCCGGCAGGCAATTTAGCCCAATTTAAATCCAGTACAAGTACAATGCTTCTGCGCCTTGCCTCAATTGCGGGAACCACAAACTTTGCCACCATTTCGTCGAAATCGAATTCAGACGGGTAGGAACAACTCGAAAGATGGATCGATCTGCTGGTTATAGCTCTCTGGCAGCCTGCTATACGCTATACAGAGAAGGAATTCCCGCATCCGCAGGTAGTCGCCGCATTGGGATTGCTGATGACAAACCGCGACCCTTGAAGATCCTCCCTGAAATCCACCTCGGCTCCTGCAAGATATTGATAACTCATCGCATCTATCAGCAACGTCACTCCTGCGTTTATGATACTTGTGTCATCTTCTTCTACATCTTCATCAAATGTGAATCCATATTCGAACCCGGAACAACCTCCTCCTGTAACGAAAACGCGAAGCTTCAGGTTTTCATTATCTTCTTCCGCTATCAATGATTTGACCTTAACTGCCGCTGAGTCAGTAAAGGTCATTTTGATGGGCTCGAAGGTTGTCGGTGTAGATGCTGGAAGATTAGTCATATCAATTATATTGGGATTAACCTGGCTATTTAAAGCTCTGTAAATAGATGTTTTGAAAAATGGAGGCTATCTGGGCTTCGTCATTAACAACCGGTCAGGCGATAGATGGCCTGATTAAGCTGTTTTGCTCGGCACTACCGCCACCGTTGCAGGACCGGTTTTCGGCTTTTCCTGCTTTACCTGTTGTATGCCCCGGTTGCCGTTCTCCGGACCCTTTACTTCATTTTTACCATCCTGCAAATGCACAAGATTTCCATCGACACGACTTCCCCGCACCATTTCGATAAAGTTGTAATAAATGTTACCTTGAACCTCAGCCTTGGCGGCAAGTTCTATGTGAATATCCGATCGGATATCCCCACAAACCTTTCCATTTATAATCACATTCGGTACTTGAATCTCCCCCTCGACCAGACCTTTTTCACTCACGGTAATCACTGCTTTTGACCCTGCCCGGGCATAAATATTTCCCTTCACAACACCATTTACCAGCAGCTGGTCATTGAAATGCACGTCGCCTACAAGCTCACAATTTGTTGCAATCAGGGTAATTCCGGATTCAGTTCTGCCGCTCTTGTTTTTACTAAACACTACCTAACCTCCACTTAACTGCCAGCTAAATTTTTTCTCCAGGCGCTGAGAATTCCTGCCCGTCGACCTGGCGATTATCACCACCTCTCTCGGTTCGAACCCACTTGGTACACTAAATTCACCATCAATATTCTGGAAATAGCGAAATCTGAAACCGACGATATCTTTCCCTGCCTCACTCACTTCGCTCAATGATAATTGCAAATCTAAATCGCCTTCAGTCCCCAGAAGCGCGATCTCGACTCCACCCTGAACAAAGTCATGCTTGTCCACAATCTGGGTCAGAAGAAGACTGTATTTGAATCTATTCGGGTCCGCTGTATTCTTCATGCTCAGCCGCTCGATCCTCAATCCTCTTTCCTCGGCATTGGGCACCATCACTCCCTTATAGAATCTGATCTCTTCATTGAGCAGGGCGATTTCATCTTGCAGGTTTTCCATCGTTTGCCGGACTTCCTCTGTCGCCCGCGAGTCAACTTCACCGCCCAATTTCAGGCTGGCTATTTCCTGCCGCATTCTATCTATGGATTTTGTTGCGTCCGCCAACTGGACCTTGATCAGATCTTTTTCTTTAACAACTTCAACCTTGAGCGTAAGACCCTTACCCATACCAAACTCGTAGGTCAAAAAACTGAAAGCCATCATTGCCAGAACGAAAATCAATAAAATTCCCGTTTTGTAGACCGGCCGGTGTGGCACAACGACCATTGGATAATGTTTGCTACCTTTTACCGCGACCATACTCGTGGATAATCAAAAGTCTTCTGAACTTGGGCCAATTATACTAACAAAAATTGAATAATTCCTCCCTTTTTGCTGGAAGTCGTATTTATACTGGCTATCCGGGACATTGAAGCCTCAATATGGAGACATGAATTCGCGATTTGTCGTCCGATGACCTATTCTGGTGCCCCCGGTTCGCATTAATCATGAAGACGGCTACTGGACATTAACAACATGTTATATTTCAGCGAGTTGCTCCTCTTAAGGTGATATCACTTGCATAACAATCTGAATCCGGATGGCGTTCTGCGGGCTAGTGACCATGAGGTCAGGCTAACCCTGTTCTGATGAAACGACAGTTCACCAATCCATTCGGCAGCATTTCATTGCGCAGTTTCAGAAGGCAGCTTGCATCGATAGATTCCACGCTACATTTTTCAATCCTCGGAATAGCGTCGGGACTGGTTACCGGAATGATCATTCTGGCCTTCAGGAAATTGATAGAACTACCACTCGGAAGCTTGTTACCCGGTGGGGCCGAAAATTTTGAAGGGTTAAAATGGTATCTCTACTTTCTCGTCCCTTTTACAGGCGGCGTTGTTCTCGCAGTTCTCATGTCACTCGTTGCTGCCGATTCTCGTCGTGTGGGGGTAACCCATGTACTGGAGCGCCTGGCCCGTCATCAAGGACATTTACCCGCTCGAAATCTCCTGGTTCAATTTTTTGCCGGGACCATCGCCCTGGCAACTGGACAGTCCGGGGGGCGCGAAGGTCCGGCAATACATCTCGGCGCGGCTGGCAGCAGCCTGTTGGGGCAAAGCCTGAGTTTGCCCAACAACAGTATACGCATCCTTGTAGGCTGTGGCGCTGCTGCGGCAATCTCTGCCTCATTCGACACCCCGATCGCCGGTGTCATCTTCTCCATGGAGGTTATCATCATGGAATACACGATAGCGGGTTTTATCCCTGTGATTCTCTCCGCAGTGGTCGCCGCACTGATCATACGATTTTTTTACGGGTCGGTTCCTGCCTTTGATGTGCCTCAGGTAGCGATGGAATCATTTTATGATCTGCCCGTTGTTCTCATCGAAGGCATTCTCATTGGTGCCCTGGCTGCCGCTTTCGTGAAAATGATAAAACTGCTGATCCAATATGCTCCGTCCCAAATCTGGTTGAGAATGATTGTTGCTGGAACAATCACCGGCGTCGCCGCTCTGGCGGTGCCGCAAATTCTAGGCGTAGGTTACGATACAGTTAACGCTGCATTAATTGGAGACTTATCTATTTCCATTCTGCTGGGTGTCTGCGTCTTCAAATTGCTGACATCAGCCACTTCGGTTGCCATGGGAATGCCAATAGGATTGATCGGACCCACATTGATCATGGGTGCCACGGCGGGTGGTCTTATCTGGGTGGCAGCCAACGTGTTTGTACCAGAAATATCGGCGCCTGCATTTTATGTGATGCTAGGCATGGGCGCCATGATGGGCGCTGTGCTGCAAGCCCCTCTGGCGGCAATGATGGCTGTAATGGAGCTGACCCATAACCCAAATATTATATTGCCTGCCATGCTGGTCATCATCATTTCAAATATTACAGCGAGTGAAATTTTTGGCATCAAATCAGTATTCATCACCCAAATGGAATTGTTGGGTCTCGAATTTCGCCAAAACCCAATGTCGATGGCGCTCAACCGGGCTTCTGTTGCAAGCATAATGGCAAGAAGCTTTGAACGGGTTGCATCACCCGTAAGCTTGGAACGCGCAGTGGAATTGATCCGTCACAATCCCAACTGGTTGCTCGTGGATATCGGGAAATCGCCAGCATTTATTCTGCGTACCGAAGACCTTGCAAATTTTGTTAAGGACCTGGTGCACGATAATGACTCACAACAAGAAATCGATCTGAGCGAAATTCCGGCAACACGAAAGGACGTCACCGGCATCCTGCTACAGGCCACACTAAGTGAAGCACTTGAGACACTGAACGAAAGCAGGTCGCAAGCCCTGTATGTCAATCGCATTACAACACCGATGATGGATTCACCCGTTGGCATCATCGTCAGGGAAGACATCGAATCTTTCTACCAATCCTAGCAATCCGCCAGGGTCAATATCTCCTTATCTATCCACTGGTCAGGGATGCCCCATCTTCGGCATTGAAACCTGTTGAAATGAATGCTTGAATGCGCCCTGATTTAAGCACCCCTATTAAGGATTGGTAATGACACGCTCGGACGTCCTGTTCAAGGAAGCGCAACAATATATGCCTGGTGGGGTTAACTCTCCGGTACGGGCGTTCCAACGGGTCGGAGGTAGACCCATATTCATCAAAAGCGGCAAGGGCGCCTATCTATATGACGAGGATGGCCGGGAATTTATTGACTACATTGGCTCATGGGGGCCAATGATCCTGGGGCATGCTCACCCCGAAGTCATTGCTTCAATTAAAATCGCGGTGGAAAATGGACTCAGTTTCGGCGCACCCACCTCGATTGAAACCGACCTTGCCAGGAAAGTCTGCAATATCATGCCCTCGATCGAGATGATCAGAATGGTCAACTCTGGTACTGAGGCAACAATGAGTGCGATCCGGGTTGCTCGCGGATTTACCGGCCGGGACAAGATTGTTAAATTTGAAGGTTGTTACCACGGGCATAGTGATTCGCTATTGGTCAAAGCCGGTTCCGGTGCCTTGACCCTGGGGGAACCCGATTCGCTCGGTGTACCGAAGAGTTTTGCCGAACATACACTCACACTTGAATTCAACAATCCAGAACAGGTACGGGAGTTGTTTGCTCGTGCCGGGAAAGACATCGCCGCCATCATCATTGAGCCGGTAGCGGGAAACATGGGTTGTATTCCTCCTGAACCCGGTTTTCTCCAGACCTTGAGGGATGTCTGTGACGAATACGAAAGCATCCTTATCTTCGATGAGGTGATGACCGGTTTCCGGGTGGCACTTGGCGGGGCACAAAGTCTCTATGACATCAGACCTGACATGACGACCCTGGGGAAGATTATCGGTGGCGGGATGCCTGTGGGCGCTTTTGGAGGGCGCAGGGATATCATGAATACCGTCGCTCCCCTCGGAGGTGTCTACCAGGCAGGTACGCTTTCCGGGAACCCGATTGCCATGACGGCTGGTCTCGTTACATTGGAACTCATTGAAGCACCTGGTTTTTATGACGCGCTAACAGAAAAAACTAAAAACCTGATGTCAGGGCTGCAATCCCTCGCAATTGAAGCAAATGTCCCTTTCACAACGAACCAGGTGGGTGGCATGTTTGGGTTCTTTTTTTCCGGCTCAAATCCGGTGACAAGATTCTCACAGGTAATGAATTCAGACACTGAAGCTTTCAATATCTTCTTCAACAGCATGCTGGAGCAAGGCATCAACTTCGCACCCTCGCCATTTGAGTCAGGTTTTGTCTCTTCAGCGCACGGACAAAATGAATTTGACAAGACATTTGAGGCTGCAAAACATGCCTTTGCAGAAATCGCCTAGGCCACGATGGAAACCATAAAAAAATACGACGTGTACGGAATCGGTAACGCGCTGGTAGATACTGAATATGAAGTCGATGATGAATTTATCGCCGCCACTAAATGGCAGAAAGGCATCATGACATTAATAGAGGCAGACGAGAGAGCAGAGCTGATACATCTCCTCGAAGAGAAACATGAACATCAAGTTGTCAAACTTGCAGGCGGCGGTTCTGCAGCTAACACCATTGTTATTGTTGCGCAGTTAGGCGGCGCTTCCTTCTATAGCTGTAAGGTGGCAAATGACAAGACCGGCGACTTCTTTATGAAAGATCTCACCGATGCTGGCGTCGATACAAACCTTGATGACAGCCGGGAATCCGGCATCACCGGTGAATGTATCTCTATGGTGACACCAGATGCAGAACGTACCATGACCACCCATCTTGGGATCACACAGGATCTTTCAGTGAAAGAACTCGATGCCGACTCACTGGAAAATTCGACGTATCTTTATATTGAAGGCTATCTGGTGAGCTCACCCACGGGTTTTGAAGCGGCACTCAAAGCTCAATCGATTGCCAGGGCGGCGGGTGTGATGGTGACATTGACTCTGTCGGATCCCGCGATGGTCGAGAATTACAAGGCAGCGTTTAACCAGTTGATTTCCGGGGGTGTCGATATACTTTTTTGTAATGAAGATGAGGCAATACTGTGGACCGGTGCGGCAACCCGGGACGACGCAATTAAAATTATTCAGGAAGCCTGCCCAAAGTTCGCCATAACTTGTGGCAAGGAAGGTGCAATAGTTAGTGATGGCATTAAAATTTCGATGGTACCCGGCATCCCAACCACACCGGTTGACACAACCGGGGCCGGGGATATATTTGCAGGCAGTTTTCTGTATGCACTATCCCGGGGCGCGTCTTATCGAGAAGCCGCTATGTTGGCTAACAGTGCTGCCTCACTCTTGATATCAAATTACGGCGCGAGATTAACCGCAGATGTTGTTGCCGAAAATCTCACGCTATCGTCCGAACAATGAATATGATCAATGATGTCTCTGGCTGCCATGGTGGCAGTTACGACAAAACCCGCAAACCATTTTTAAAAGAGCCCCATTTGTTTATCCGTGAGCTTTGCCAGAGAAGACGATTTGAAAAATAAAATGGCATCTGCGATAGGCGCTAACTGCCTGTCTACATAAAACTGGTAATCAATTGCGGATTCCCTGTATAGCCTGGGTTCCGGGCCACCGAGTGTCATGACATACTCAACCCATCCACCACCGAAATCCTCCCTGGCAGGCAGCCCCCTGGCGGCCCGAATCGCCTCCGCCTTTCGAGCAGCACGCACATGTGGCGGAACATTCTTCGAGTATTCATCCAGATTTCGTCTGAGCCGCTTTCTCAACACCAACTTTTCATCACACTGGCCGCTCGTCACCAACTCGACTGTGGTCCGGATATAGTCTTCATACGGCTCTTCCTGAAAAACCAGGCGATATAGTTCCTGCTGAAATTCCCTTGCCAGGGGACTCCAATCGCTGCGCACGGCTTCCAACCCCTTGAATACAAACTGGTCGGGTTGACCCTCTCGCCTGATCATACCCGCATAACGTTTTTTGCTGCCTTTCTCTGAGCCGCGAATTGTTGGCATCAGGAATCGATTAAAATGGGTTTCATATTCGACTTCAAGGAAGCAATTCAGCTGGAGTTCTTCCTCAAGGTAATGATTCCACCAATGATTCAGGTAACGGGTCAGCTTCTTGCCGATGCTATCGGCACTTTCCCCGACCTCTTCCAGAAGTACGAAGACAGAATCGGTATCTCCATAGATGACGGGATAACCCTGCTCTTCAATCAAATCCCGTGTTTTCTTAAGAATCTCATGGCCACGCAGGGTGATCGAACTCACTAATCTCGGATCAAAAAACCGGCAACCTGGCGTACCAAGAACACCATAAAATGAATTCATTATGATTTTGATTGCCTGGGAATTTGCCGTCTGTCCGGCCTTCTTGGCTTCATCCCTGGCCTGCCACAAGGCTTCTATTATCGTCGGAAGAATGTATTTTTCCCTGGAGAATTCACCACCTTTGTATCCGGGAATTGCGTCTTGATCTGCACAGATCAGCGCGAGTGGGTCGACGTGGAATGTTCGAATGATGCTCGGATACAGGCTTTTGAAATCAAGAACGATCACGTCGTTGTACAAACCCGGCCTGGAATCCAATACAAACCCACCCGGACTGCCCGCAGCAGACTCATCGTTTACAACGGGTGCAATGTAACCTTCACGATGTAACCTGGGGAGATAGAGGAAATCAAAGGCAGCCACAGACCCGCCAGGGCGATCCATATCCAACCCCGTCAGGCAGGATCTCTGAATGGCAAATTCGATAAGGTGTGTGATCTCAAATATCTCATGAACAAGCACACAATCTTCAAGGTTGTATAATGCCAGGGCCTTCTTGTCCGTGATGTACATATCCTGAATTTCGCTGGCGCGCGCATCGACATCATCAACGAGTTTCCCCCTGCCGAGTAATTCACGAGCGACAAAATCGAGGGCAAAACTCTCGAATGTGTAAGTAGCTGTTCTCAACAATTCAATGCCATCCAGAATCACCCGGCCAGGAACCAAAGCATAATTTCTGGATCTGCTCCTGCTGTCTGTTCGCCATCTGACGGCTTCATTACCGCGACCAAGTGCAAAGACAACCTTCAGTGCTTCACACCTCTTCTGAAGAAACCACAGATCGAATTGCACCAGGCTCCAGCCTATAACCACATCCGGGTCCAGTACCGCAAACCATTGCAGGAACCTTTTTAACAGGCTCGTTTCACTGGGCAGGTACTCCATATATTCCAGGGGTGCTTCAGTTTCGTCCGACACCATGAATACTTTCCTTACATCATTTGCAAATATCGCAATCGAATAGAGTATGTTTTCTGTATAGGAAGTCTCGATATCCAGCGATACAATTTTTAAATCCGGTTGGTATTCGGCGGCAACCAACTTTGGGTTGATACTTTCCAGGTAGCCATCCCTTTCAACCACTGGTCCTGACAACGCAAGTGAACCCTTAATAAACCTCTCCATCAAGTAACGATCCGTGGGACGTATATCTGCCTCATAACAAGGAACGTCTGCTTGTTGTAATCTGGATCGGGCAAGATTAAGCATCTTCTGATGAGGGAAATAACACGCAACTGCAGGCTCATTTCCAACCTCCTGGAATGCCAGCAATTCAAGTTCCGTGTGATGCCATAGCCCCTGTTGGGCCAGCAGGCGTTGAACTTTTTCCAGGTCTTTACGGCGAATAAAAAAAACCGATTCCTGACCGGAGAGTTGAATTCGAATGGGACCATGATCCGACGCTAACCAGAAAACCAGATCCTGGCCTGCATCCGTTTCTTTCCATTGCCTGCTTAGGATGAATCCTTTAGTGACATCACCGCCGACAGCACTCACTACATCATTCTGCAACGCCACGTTATTGCGAGCCTATACCCTGGCCAGGACAAAAGGTCGCCCAGGGCTATTTGTTGAGAACATTTCAATAGGTACGTTGAAAGCCTGCTGGATATTATTAACATTGAGGACGTCAAGCGGTTCCCCGGAAGCCAATAAGCAACCTTCAGAGAGCAAGATTACCTGCTCTGCATATCTCAGCGCGAGATTAATATCATGTAAAACCACCAGGGTCGTGGTGCCTTTATTCCGCAAGCGACCCAGAATATTAAATAGCGTCACCTGGTGTGATAAATCCAGAGCTGCAGTTGGTTCATCAAGAAACAGGCATGCGTCTTCAGAAACATCCCAGATCTGGCATAGCACGCGAGCAATCTGTACCCGTTGCTTCTCTCCCCCGGAAAGCGAGGGATAAACCCGCCACCTCAAATGTTCCAGTTGCACTTCCCGGAGCACATCTTCAACAATTTGCCTGTTTGTTCCTATCGTTGTTTGATGCGGCATCCTGCCCATCCGGACAACCTCTTCAACGGTAAATGGAAAATCCAGGGTAGCTTCCTGCGGCAGTACTGCCAATCGTCGAGCTCGCTCGCCCAGGGACAATGATTGAATGTCCTGGCCTCCAATATTTACATTGCCGCCATTGGGTCTTATCTCGCCACTGATAACTTTGATCAGGCTTGATTTACCCGAACCATTGGGACCCACAATGGCGACGATAGTACCTTTCTCTATTTCTGTTGAAATGTCTTTTAACAATATCGCGTCACCGATTCTGTAGAACAGATTAGAAATTCGAATACTCAAAGCCCTAACCTGCCTTTCTGGCGGACAATCAAATAGATAAAAAACGGACCCCCCAACAGTGCTGTAATAATGCCCACGGGTAGTTCTGCGGGACGCAGTAGTGTCCGACTCAGTAAATCTGCCAACAACAAGAGAGACGCCCCCAGGAGCGCCGAACCCGGGAGAACAACATAATGATTCGATCCGAGGGTTAGCCTGATCAGATGGGGAACAACCAGGCCGATGAAGGCTATAACACCGCATAGTGCAACCGAAATGCCTGTCGCCAGCGCGGTGAACACGACAATTTCAATCCTCAACCTCGGAACTGAAATACCCAGATGTCCTGCCTCTGTATCGCCCAGCGTAATCACATTCAGCTTTTCACTCCGGGAATAAAAAAATGCTATCGCAATCAGGATCAGTCCTGCGATGGCGACCGAAGTCCAGTCAGCACCATTGAGACTGCCTAGCGCCCAAAACGCAACGGATCGAAGTTCACCGTCTGTCGACAAGTAAGAGAATATCCCCACAGCAGACAAAGCAACTGCATTGATCGCGATTCCTGCCAACAGCATGCTTGAGATTGTGCCTCCTCTTCGACCAATTTCAACAACCAGCCAGGTCGTCAACAAGCCACCAATAAAGGCACTCCCAGAAAGGCCAAAATAAGACAGGCCAGATTCCGCACCCAGCACCAGATACCCGGCGGCGAAAACTGCCGCACCTCCGGAAACACCAATAAGTGCCGGGTCCGCGAGTGGATTTCGGAATAACCCCTGGATGGCAGCGCCGGACGTCGCAACACCTGCACCCACCAAAACGGCTAACAAGGTCCGGGGTAACCTGATATCAACCAGTATTGTCCGATTAACGACTGACAGTTCACCACCCATAAATGCAGAGATTACCTCCGGGAAGGGAATGGATGCTGCCCCCACGCCAACGGATGCCATGCCGACGGTGATTAATAAGATCACCAGGATCAACAAACCGTACCGGGGAGATTGCACGAGAATTGAAATCCCGTTAACCATGACTTGTCATGCCCTCAAGCGTAAACGGCAACGGCTTGCCTAACACCGGCCAGTTGCCACGGAAGCTTACTTTATAAGCCAATACCTCCACCCCTGCAGCAACGGCTCGCACCAGGGTGTCGGCATAGACATGGTCAATGTGTGCCGCAGGTCTAACCTCTTGAATCCCGGAGTGTTGTACGCAATAGAATAGTACTGCACGATATCCTTCCTGGACAACATGCATTAATTCACGCAGGTGTTTGCTGCCTCTCTCGCTAATGGAGTCGGGAAAGTAACCCAGACCCCGGGTGGCTGGTGTCTCCAATAG
>SMVB01245513.1_pt1 | contig 15834 bp, 17 predicted proteins | sample 2456461 | NCBI WGS metagenome assembly SMVB01 (sample SAMN11095934, study PRJNA526329) | marine sediment metagenome | biome: Marine sediment; feature: Surficial sediment; material: Deep marine sediment; isolation source: Hadal surficial sediment | place: Pacific Ocean | collected 2014-05 | depth... | reverse complement strand
CGCGGCAGCGCTTTCTTCGAGGTTTCGTGCGACATGATATGCGAGATCACGAGGTCGAAACTGCTGTTCTCAAAGTCGGTTTGCTCGGCGTTCTGCTGGCTGAAATGAACGGCGACACCTATTGACCTGGCCCTGGCATGCGCGTAACGCAGAATCGGCGCAGCGGTATCGATCGCGTGCACTTCGGCATCGGGAAACGCTTCAGCCCACGGCAGCGTGCTCGAGCCAATCGTGCACCCCATGTCGAGAATGCGCGCCGGTTCGCCGTCCGGCCAATGCTGACGGAAATGCTTCAACAAGACGCCGCCGAGATTGATACCCCAGCCGTAAGCCTGAATCCCGGTCTCAAAGATCGCGCCGGCGGCCACATCATCCGAATCGACCTGTTCCGTGTGATAACAGCCGGGTTGAATGTGAATATCGACGGCGGTCAGGTAAGGCGGAATGGACAGGTCCGGGTTCAGCTGCAGAGACCCCGTGGTTTCGCCATCCTGATCGCGAATTGTGCGAAAGATCTCGATCAACTCCGGAAGCTGACGTTCCGTGACGTCGACACCACAGTCCCACATCATCTCCTGGCTGCGGCGGAGTAACGCGCTCCAGAATTGGTAATAAGGAACCCGTGTCATGACCCGGCGAATCTCGTGCCGGTCCTTCGGCGGCTGACCGGTCTTGTCGACAATCGACGGTTCTATCCGGGATTCGTAGATTTCGTAATTGCCCGGCATGATCTTGCCGGACAAATGGCCACGCAAAGAACTGACAAAACTGAGGCGGGCCACCTCGTCGTGGGTCATTTTGGGCAATATTTCAGAACCATTGATGTTCATATGACCGGCCTCAAAACCTGCGGAACGCCTGCCGAACCCGAAGATCGCGAAATCTCTGGCCAAACCGATTATGCATCATTTATGTTATAGCTTGTCTGCCCGGGATGGTGAGTCTGACCACCGTCCGGGCACCGATTTCAGCACGTAAACACCGCCTGCAATGGGCCGCGGCCAACAGGAATGCCGGATCGCAAGCATGTGGACATGAATCAGGTCATCATTGCCGGCGCCGGGCCGGTCGGTCTGATCTGCGCGCTGCGGCTTTCGCAGGCCGAAATTCCGGTCGTCGTTTGCGAGCAGAGCCGCGCGCTCATCGACGACCCGCGAGCGGCGACAACTCACCCGGCCACGCTGGAGTTGCTGAGTGAAATCGGCATCGTCCGTGAAGTCGAGCGCCAGGGTCTCATCTGCCGGGAATTCCGATTCTGGGATCGGCCAACCGGTGAGCTGGTTGCGACATTTGACCATGCGCTGCTGGCAGATGAAACCGAATTTCCGTATGTCGTGCAGTGCGAGCAATTCAAAATTGCGCGGATTGTTCTCGCCGAACTCGACAATTTCCCCGATTGCAGGGTCGAGTTCTCGACCCGGGTGACCGGCGTCTCCGATCACGGTGACTCGGTTACGGTCACCGTAGAGCACGGTGACGGATCAAGCGGAGAAGTATCCGGACGATTTCTGATCGGTGCGGATGGTGGCCGCAGTACGGTTCGAAACGCAGTCAATATCGAAATGGAAGGCTTTACCTACCCGGAAAAATTTGTCGTGCTGACGACACCGTTTGATTTCGCTGCAGACAACAACTATGTCTTTCGGAACTACCTGGCCGATCCGGAGGAATGGTGCAACCTGTTCAAGGTGGCGGCCGATGGGCCTCCCGGGTTGTGGAGAGCAGTTTTCCCGGCCACGGCCGAGCAGGCCGATGAGGAAATATTGGCGGACGCTGCGGTGCAGGCGCGATTGCAGAGATTCTTTCCGAAAACGGGCAGCTATGAGGTCACGCATAGAAATCTCTACGTCACGCACCAGCGGGTGGCATCCACGTTCAGAAAGGGACGCGTTTTTCTGGCCGGAGATGCCGCGCATCTGAACAATCCGATCGGTGGACTGGGCCTGAACGGTGGCATTCACGATGCGATGAACCTGGCCGAGAAACTGAGTCAGGCCTGGCGAGCCGGCGGAGATTTTTCCGCACTGGATCGGTATGATTTACAAAGGCGGACGATCACCAATGAGTTCGTGCAGAAGCAGACCATGCAGAACAAGCAACGCCTGGAGGAACGAGACCCGAAGGCGCGCCGCCGAGAGCTGGACCGGTTACGCAAAATTGCCAATGATCCGGGGCGCGCGAAGGAGTTTTTGATGGATACGTCGATGCTCGCCAGCGTGCGCCGTGCGGCGACATTCGAGTAGAGCGCGTTTGATTCACTGATGGCCACGGCAGGGCCCTGGCGGAGAACCCATGATGAACAACCCCGAGCATCCGGAATCGGCAATCAAGCTTCTGAGAACGGCGAAAGGCAAACGGCCGAACTATTTTTCCGACCCGGATGTCGACAGGCTCTTGGCCATCATTGTGCCGCTGGTCGGTGAAGTGGCCGTACTGCGTGACCGGCTCGATGCGGTCGAACGACTTGCAGAACAACATGGTGTGTTCGCCCAGGCGGAAGTCGAAGCATTCGTCCCTTCCGCGGACCAGAAAAAAGTCAGGGACACCTGGCGTGAGCAGTATCTGGAACGGATTTTCCGGATCACCCAGGCGGAACGGGAGGAAATGGCAGCGGGACGAGGCGTCGATGTCGACAAAGTCATTGACGACTTCACGGCGGGGAGAATCTGAAGGGTTCCTCGGTAATCGTCAACGTCTGTCGGGTCGCCACATCGCGCAGGGTCTGCACGGACCCGCCGGGCCACGTAACCTCGATCAGGTCGACATGCCGGTGCGAACCGAGGCCGAAGATCAAAGTGGCATCGTCCGCCGAGTTGTATCCCGTCGCACTGAAGAGCTCGCGGAATTGTTCCAGGTCGCCGGCAACGACCCGGACGCGGGCGTTATAGGCACTCCGGTTGCTGCGAGTGCCGGTGAGTCGGATCTTGATCCAATGGTTGTCGTTGCCGCGGTTGAGGAACAGCCAGTTCTGCTGCTGCGCGCTGATGCGCTCGCCGGCTCGGTAGTAGGTCCGGTTGGTGGCAACGATGTCGGCAAAGCCGTCGCCGTTCACATCCCCGGACGCGACGCCGGTGCCGATGCCGATGCCCTCGGCGCCGGAGCCGTCGGTCACGTCGGTAAATGTGCCGTCACCATTGTTGCGCAACAAGGTGTTGCGACCCGGGGTCCAGGCGATATAGAACTGTACGAACACCGGCAGCCCGCCGACAATATCATTGAACAACGCATTACTCGGCCCGCCGTTGTTCACGTAGATATCGATCAGGCCGTCATTGTCGAAATCGGCCATCGTGCAACCGCGGGCGCCACCCATGTCCCCGGCCCCCGATACCATGGTGATGTCCGTAAAAGTGACCTGACCCTTTTCGACCCAGTCATTCCGGATCAGGCGGTTCGCCTGATCCGCGTTGGGCAGGTAGATGTCCATGTCACCGTCATTGTCGATGTCTCCGATGCAGGCGCCGTTGGAGTTACCGGGATTCAGGAACGCCAGACCCGAGGGCGGGCGCCGGCTGCGCGTGATATCCGCAAACGTGCCGTCGCCGAGATTACGGAACAATACATTCGCGTCGCCCTCGTTGGGGGTCAGCAGATCCACGTGGCCATCGTTATCCATGTCGAACCAGCCGGAAGAACCCTGGCTGTTTGCCGCCCGCACCCGGCCCAGGATGCCGACGCCCGACTCCGTGGTCACATCGGTAAACGTGCCGTCGCCGTTGTTGTGAAACAGCGCCTGGTCCACATCGTAGTCCGTGGATCGCCAGAGGATATCGAGATAACCGTCCGCGTCGTAATCGACCCACGCAATACCGCCCGAGGTATTGCTGAGACCACCCTGTTGGGCATCGTCGGCGTTGTCTTTACGCATCAGGCCCGCTGCCCGGGTCACATCGATGAACCCCGCGTTACCGGTCTCCGTCAGTTGATTCTGATACAGGGTCGTCGGCACGCTGTCATCGGCCAGCGCCGACGCCCGCATGTTTGCTACCAGCAGATCAATGTCGCCGTCGTTGTCGTAGTCACCCCACGACACGCCGCGACCTAGGCCCCGGCGGTTGTCGACGCCGCGGGCTACGGACACATCCACAAAATGCCCCTGACCATCGTTCTCCCAGAGACGGTTGTGGATCCCCAGTTTCAGCGTTGCCGTGTCGGCATTCGATATGTAAATGTCGACGTCGCCGTCGTTGTCATAGTCTCCAAAGGCCACTCCGGCACCGTTCAAACCGGCATCCGCCAGCCCGGCCTCGCGCGCTGTCTCGGTGAACCGAATAGAGCTTTGCGATTGCGCACAGCCGGCCGCAAGCACGGCCATCACGGCGACGAGCGAGCCGGTCTTGAGCGCGTTAGCCATGGGGTCAGACCCTGCGCGTGCGCAGCTTGGCAACGGAAGTCTCGGGATGCCAGGTCAGCTTGCCGCCGGGGCCCCAGCGTTCGGTATGCACGTCCAGCAGATAGGGTTTGCCGTCTGCCGTTGCGCGCAGCCCCGTCTCGATTGCGGCTTTCAGATCCTCGGGTGCGATCACCTTTGCACTGTCCACGCTGTAGGCCCGGGCGATGTGCGTGAAATCGACATTCGGATCGCCGAGAAAGTTCAACATATCCTTCTCGGCTTCGGCCTGTGCTCCGCCCCCGAGCCAGGGGAAAGCGCGCGTCAGGTTGTAAGAAAAATTGTTGTAGATCACGACGAGCACCGGCACCTGGTGACGGGCGAGGCCCCACAGGTTGTGCTGGAACATGAACGCGCCATCGCCGGTGATGGCCACGACCTGGCGATCCGGCTGCGCGAGTTTTGCGCCCAGCGCCGCGCCGGTCGCCCAGCCGAGCACCGTGGCGCCGGAACCGCCCATGAAGGTTTTGTGTCCATAGCCCAGATCGAACCAGTCGCGCGCACCCTGTACGGGCTCGGACAGGATGATGGCGTCGTCTTCCAGCAGTTCGTTCAACTCGAAACACAGGCGCTCGGACGTGATCGGCGCTTTATCCCACTTGCGCGCCCCCCGTTTCAGGCGCCGTTCTCTCTGGCCGTCCGTATAGGCCTTGATCTCTTCGTACCGGGGTTCCCGGAGGGCGCGCAACTTCCGCGCGGTCGCCTGGCTCTTGATCGACTCGATCAGATCGGAGATACCGGCACTGGCATCGGCGACGATTTTCAGATCCGTGGGATGGACGAGCCCCAGCAGCTCCGGCTCGACCGTCATGTGCGCAATCTTTGCGGTCGCCGGCGGCGGCCCCCGATGCACGTAACTGCCTTCGTCGGGCATCTGCGAGCCGATGCTGAGGTACAGATCGGCATTTCGGTTCTGCGGTACGAACGGGCTGTACCGGCCGAGATACAGCGGGTGCGTATTGGGGAAATCGGCATAGCCGCTGAGGCCGCCGGTGATAGGCAGCGCCAGCAATTCGGCGAGTTCTATCATCTTCTCCTGTGCGCCACTGCGGGTCACCTCGTGGCCGACGGTGATGAGCGGGTGTTCAGACTCGATGAGCATTCGCGCCAACTCGTCGATGAGTTCCGGCTTGGGTCGCAGCATGCCAGCAACGCGGAAATTCGTCTGCGGCAGGATCTGCGCGGTGCCTTCGGTCGTGTACAGGTTTTCAGTCATCTGCAGGAAGGTCGGCCCGCCCGGCGCCATGTGCGCCATCGCAATGGCCCGGCGCGTGAATTCAGTCACCCGGTCAAAGCGATCGATCAGGTAGCTGGACCGCATAAAGGGATCCATGGATGCCTGCCAGTCAACCAGCTCCAGATCCCCCTGCCGTTGCGAGAATTCGTTGCTGTCGCGCGCCGTCAGGATCAGGACGGGAGACCGGCCGATCAACGCGTTGTAGATATTGCCGGCCGCGTTGCCCAGGCCCGCCTTGGGGATGATGGCCACGCCAAGCTCGCCTCCGGACGCGAAATTGTACGCGTCGGCCGCGGCCACGCATTGCCCTTCATTGGTCGCCAGGAAGTTGGTGATCTGCGGGCGCTTTAAAATCGTGTCGAAGAACCGGTTGGTACCGGCGCCGCAGCCGTGGAACACGTATTTCACGTTGGCTTCCAGCAAGGTGTCAATCAGGATATCCGAGCCGTTGCCCGTCACTTCACGAATCGTCTCGGCGTCGAGTGCTTCGGCCGCCCCGGCGACCGATATGCTGTTCATCAGCGCCTGTGCCGAGGCAACGGAGACTCCGAGTGCCATCATTTCTTTCACGAAGCCGCGTCTGGAAATCTGATCGTCTAGAAATTGTCGTACGAGAGCCCGCATCGATTCGCTCCTTGCCGGCATGGCCGGTCAGTTATTCTTCAATCACCCGGCAGGCGTTCCCGTTGCATTTCTTGTCGAGCCAGGGTGTCCGGTCGGTTCGTCGGGTTTCATTGTGCCTCTGATGCGAGCCTGTTTACAACATTCCGGTAAATCATCGGTATCGGAATTGACAGCGTGTTACCAACATCGCCCGATGAGTCAATGAAGTGTGCGGCCACACCAGTGAGCCGGTACCTTTTCGGCCGCTGCGCACCAGACAGGCGTAGAATCTGCAGAACCCGATTCCCGATAACCACCACAGGCCTGAATCATGAATAAAAAGTCCATCGATTCCGCTTCGCAAGAGTCCTCCCGTCGTGAGTTCCTGGCGCTGACCGGCACGAGTCTTGCCGCCTTGTCTGTACTGGCCGCCGGTTGCAGTGAATCGGCGGAGCAGGGCACCGGCAACGCCCGGGATGCGAGTGCAGCGGCCGGCGGCGCCCGCTCGCCGGTGCCGCAGGCACCCTTCGACAGCATTCGTGACTATGTTGCGGCACTGGAAGCACATGGCCTGCTGATTCGCGTGCCGCGCATCGACCAGGATCGCTACCAGACGACAGCGATGCTGTTTCGCGCGATCGACCGTCACGGCATGTTCGGCGCACCTGCGCTGCTGTTCGAGAATCTCAAAATCGATGGCAAATGGATGACGGGCCCGGTGCTGGCCAACCCCCATGGCCACTTCAACACCGATTGTATCGTTGCCGGCCTGGAGCCGGTGGCGGATGACCGGTATGCGACCTACCGCAAGGCCAAGGCGCACTGGACGCGCTTGCTGGATGCAAACGGCGGCAGTTATCCGTTGATTCCACCGGTCGAGATCGCGCGCGAGGATGCGCCGTGCAAGGAGATCGTGGTGACCGGCGACGACATCGATTTGCTGGCGTTCCCGTTTATCAAGACCAACCCGGCCGATGCCGGGCGGTACCTGAATACCGGCTCGGTGTTCACTTACGACGAGCGCCTCGGCCACAACTTCGGCACCTATCGCTGCGAGATCACTGGCCCGCGCATGCTCAGCATCAATTCCGAGAAGAACCACGTGGGCTACAAGACCTGGCTGGCCGCTCGCGAACGTGGCGAGGAGACCGCCCCGGTGTCGATTTGCGTCGGCCAGGATCCGATTGTCTGGCTGCTCAGCGGCGCGCCCATCGCACGCCGCGGGGAAGAACGGGTCGATGAGCTCGCAATGGCGGGCGGGCTGCGCGGCAAGGCGCTCGAGGTCGTCAAATCAGATACCAACGACTTGTTGATTCCGGCGCATGTCGAGATGGTGGTCGAGGGCGAGGTGCTGTTGCAGGAACCGCTCGTCACGGAAGGCCCGTTCGGCGAGATGTTCGGCTATCTGGGGCCGCAAAAAGACGCGGTCTTCACGATGCGCGTAAACACCATCACGCACCGCAAGAACCCGTGGATTCTCAACAGCTACACGGGCATGCATCGCGGTTACACCACCTCGGTGGTCGAGGCGTTCTACGACCAGATGCTGCGCGGGATGGTCCCCAACCTGGTCGAGTTTCATTATCCGCAGAACATGATGGGGGTCGCGTTCGTCAGTATCGACAAGACGGCGCCGGGTCAGGGCCTGGAGGCGGGCCGCAAGATCGCCGGACGCATTCCAATCTGCAAGGTGGTGGTCGTCGTCGACAAGGAAATGAACGTGCTCGACCCGGTGGAGATGTTGTTTACCATCGGTTCGCGGTGGCAACCGTATCCGGCCAGCGAGATCATACGGGAAGCCCGTGGCATCATCACCGATCCCAGCGCCATCGAGGATTGGAAGACCAGCAAGATTGTCATCGACGCGACCAAACAGTGGCCGGAGGAAGGCGGGCCCGAGATCTATCCGGAGCGTAACCGGGTGTTGCTGGAGCAGGGTGCGCCCGAGGCGTTTGACAGCGTCGATGCCGAGTTCGGTGACCTGCTGCGTAGCTGGCAGCGGGTCTAAAAATAAACCCGGCACCTTTTGGGGCAGGCCACCATGACGACCGAGCCCGGCGATGCGCCTGCGGCTCCCGGCACGCCCCCGTCGCGCCGGGTGCTCAAGCTCCTGACACGTCTCCACCTGTGCTTGCACTGGCTGACCGGCGGTCGCCGCTTCAACTCCATTCGCGGCTATGAAATCTGCTTTATTACCATGACCGGCGCCAGGAGCGGCCGCACGATGACCCTTCCGCTGATGTACATTCCCTACCGGGACGGCGTACTGCTGGTCGCCTCGCAGGGTGGCGCGCCGGGAAATCCCGCCTGGTATTTCAACCTCGTGAAGTACCCCGATATCAAGATCAGTCATCGCGCCAGTCACATGACACTCCGCGCCCGCATCGCAACCGTTGACGAGAAGCCTGATCTCTGGACCCTCTGCGACCAGCACTATGCCCCCTACGCCGACTACCGCGCCCGCACCAGCCGGGAGATCCCCATCTTCGTGTGCGAATAAACCCGGCACCTTTCACAAGAGGAGCAAGTCAATGAACAGAGACACGGCAGTCAGAATGGCGCAGCAAGCCATCAAGACGAAAAACAAACGGCTCATCGATGCGCTCCTGAAAGCCAGGGCACAGCGGGAGCAAACCCCGCAATCGCCGAAGCCTGTCGATGAATTGCCGCTGATCGCCGTGACCTGTTCCACCGGCTGGGAGTGCTATGCCATCGTCGAGGAACTGACCAGGACGCTAAAATACCGCGTGCGGGCGCTCTATCGCACGCCCGGCACCCAGGCGGCTGCGCGTCTCGACACGTTACTGGCGAAAACCGAGGCCGAACACCCGGGCCTGCTGACCCTGCACTCGGCCGTGGACATGAATTCCGAGGAGAAGCTGACGGCGGCGTTCAAGGATTGCGACGGCGTCGTGTTGTATTGCACGGCGAACACCGCCAAGGCCGGCAAAATTACGAATCACGGCAACGACCCGGTGAACGGACGGATCGCATTCATGAATCAGGTCACGGCATCGCTGGCGGCGCTCAAAGCCAACCCGTCGGTCAAGCAGGTCATCACCCTGGTATTTCCGCCCGACAAAGTGACCGGGCTCGCCGACGACACCCCGGAAATACCGTGGTGGATTCAGCAGCGGTTGTTATTCTCGGACTTCCTGCGTGAGCAGGGCATCAACGTCACCTGCATCCATCGCCCGGCGTACTACTACGCCATGCATCGCGTGGACTACACCAACACGACCCAGCAGCGCGGCGACACGGCCCTGTCCAAAACCATGATCAAGGAAAACAACCTGTCGGGCATTAACGACCCGGATATCATGATCAACTGGGTGGACGTGCGTGACGTGGGCAAATGGGCGGGCACCTGCTTCGAGTACCCGGACGTGTTCCTGAACGAAAGCTTCTCGATTGCGTCGTGTGCGATGACCGGACACGAGGCGGTCGCGATTGCCGTGCGCACCAGCAAGCACGGCACGACATTCAAATACAAGCAGTTCCCGCGGTGGCTCATGAGGACACTCAGCCTGTTCACCGCAGAAGTGGTGTACCCGCTGCGCTACTCCCAGTGGTACGCTAATGACGCGAACGCCTATGACTTTGCCGGCAACGAAGATCTTGCCGACCTGGAAAAGATCCATCCGCGCTGGACGTTTGAGCGAAAGCTCGAGTCCTGGGGCATTCCGGATATCAAGCCCGGGCAGAAGTAGGCGCAGGGGTTCTCGACTGTGCGATCGAGCCCTTCTTCCGGTCTCAGCGTCGAGGTATCGCACAGTGCCAGCGGGTGATTGTAAACAGGCCCGGCAATCGAGCGCATCAGTCTGAAGCCTTCGTTTTAAAGGTCCCGAAACATCCGCCGAATATCATCACACGCATAATGCGGGTCACGTCGCACGGAACGCCAGAACGTCTCTTCGCCCGCGTTGCGATACAGGCCCGCTGGCTTGCGCGGCAACAGGAAGGCGGCCGCCACGTAGCAAAGGAATATGGCCGGCATCGCGAAAGCACACCCCAGGAAAACCAGCCACCTGAGGGCCTTGACCCTGAACCCGAAATAGTCAGCAATGCCGGCACCCACGCCGGCCAGCATGGCATTCTCGGTATCGCGGTACAGGCGTCTGGGGTTCGGGCCGTTCTGCATCGAGCTATTCATCGACTGTCTCCCAGGCACGCCAGCAGCAGGTAGAGCAACAGCGTCGGCACCGTGAAGAACCACACCAGCAGCAGGGCTGCGAGCCGGACGACGGTGCGGTCGAGCGAGAAATAATCCGCGACCCCTGCGCACACGCCCATGATGATGGCGCCTCCCCGCCGGCACCTGAATCTGCGCGGCGAGTCAGACGAACTGTAAAAACGGTTGCCGGCGTTCATCACTTGTTCCTCCATCCGTCGACGTTCTTGTCCAGAATGGCTGCCAGCGTCTTGACGCGTTTCTCCATCCCCTGGGCGATCTGGCAGAGCTCCTCGAGCGTCTGCGCCTCGTCGTTAGAGAGGCCCTTGGCCAGCCGCCACTTGGTGACGTAGTGGCTGACGATCCAGATCGGCGCCACGATGGTCAGTGCCAGGATCCCAAATAGTTCGGACATGCTCTGTTACCCCGTCTTACAGTTTTTCTGATGCGGTCGCGGTTATAGAGTGGTGGCGAGTGTCAGCCACCAATTGGTGGAGATGAAACATTCGAAGAAGGTCAGGCCGACCGCGGCAAATGTCATCGTGTGTGCGCTGCTCTCCAAAATCCTGAGTATCATGTCGAGTCCCCCTCGGTGTCGTTCGTCTTCCGATTGGCGCGCCTTCGCATCGGCGAGCGCGGCACCGGCAAGGAGCAGGTCGCCACGCTGGAAAAGAATTTGATCGACCAGGCGATGCAAGCCAGCCGCTATCGCCAGCCCCAGGCCGCCGAGCTGCTTGGGCTGACGTACAACCAATTGCGGGCGATGCTGCGCAAACACGGGTTGGTTGAGCGGTACGGTCGAGGGAAAGGGGTCAAACCATAAAGATCTTTGCCAAAGCCAGGCCGACGTAACTCCGGCTCCACCGAATAAAATACATTCGTACCACTTGAGATTTTCCAGGGCCAGCTGCTCTTCAGCGCGCGCCAGGTTCATCTGCGCCGCCTTAAGGCTGTATTCAATTTGCAGTTGGGTGATTTCGTCAATGATACCCTGCTTTGCCGTGGTTCAAGCTTAGCGCTCAGACTTGAAACTCGCTCGAGTCGAAAATGGGGAGAAACTATGGAAATCGACGTCGGGCAGGCAGGACCTAGAACCAGAGAATGACGGCGAGAAAATAAACCCGGCACCTTTTTCTGAGTGGTCGGATGATAGGGGTGCGGGTTTTTGTCATGATGCGTTGATCCTCCGTGATCCGTGTGCATAAAGGTGACAACACCGCCCGCTTGCTGTGCATGGAAGAGACAGCAATTGGGGTGGGGGACGAGCGGTGTTGTCGGTTCATTTGTTTCTCAGGCGGGCCAGATTGATGTGCGTGATGTGGGTGTCATCTCCGGTTCGTTCCGGTTGGGCGAACGCGGCCAGGTGCAAAAGTTTTTCCTCGAGCACGAGACCGCCGCCGACGACGTCGCGCCCCGCGACCCGCAACTCCTCACCCAGCCCGATTCCCGGGTAATGTTCTTCGTGCGCCGTCCAGATTTTTCTGAGAAAAGCATTAGCTTGAGTCCGGCTGGCATGGCTGCGATCCTCGGTCGCGCTTTCCAGGGCATCGATCGCATAACTGCGCACCAGTTTGGGCAGCATCGCGGCGAGGGTTTCAGGACTGTCGAACAATTCGAGGCCTTCGATGCGTTTGTCGATCGCGAACACGGCGCCGACCTGCATCGGCAGCGGTTCGAGTGCAGCGACGAATTCATCCAGCTGGTCGGTGTGCTGAATAAAAATATCCGCCATCGCGCCGGTCGGCGAGTCCACGTTCATGCGCGCCGACTTGGCGTTGATGTCGGCCCAGACGGCGTACTGATCGACCACGCGCGTACCGGTGCTGCGCAAAGCGGCGGACACGGCGGCATTGCGGGTGCGGCGGCCGCCGGCGAATTGTGTGCGATCGGCGCTGTGCAGAGTTTTGCGCTGCGGGCTCCAGCGGCCCGACTCCACGCAACAGACGGGCAGGGTCAGGGCGGCGGCGGCTGGGGCGAGTACCGTGACGTTGATCATTCGGTCCTGTCTCGCGCCCACCAGTTCCTGGCCGTCACAGATCAGCACGGGCAGCGGGGAGGGGTTGATGAACCGCAGCGCCTCGACTTCGCCTTCCGATGAGATTTCCCGGATGCGGGCCCCGCCGTGCGCGAGGGCGGCATCCAGGGTCAAATAGTCAGGACTGGCGGCGGTATGGCTTAATAGCGGGAAGATCGTCAGGTTTCTGAAATGGCTTTCATTTCCAAGGGTTAGCGATCTCAACGCTGCCCTGATGTGTCGCATGAGCAGCTCCTTAATCGTCATATATTGACAGTAGATGACACTATAAACAGTGTGGTAACAGATGTCAACACTGATTTGACAGTAATGAACTAATTCATTAGGCTCTGCCCATGGAAGAACAGCGGACTTACTCGCTGGATGAGCTCATCGAGCTCACCGGCTACGATCGGCGTACGATCGCCTACTACGTGCAGCAGGGACTTTTACCCCGGGTCGGGCGGCGCGGGCCGCGCACGCGCTACGCGCAGGGGTTTCTCGACCGGCTCCGATATATAAGGAGAGTCAGGGATATGCAGGACACCGGCATCATGCGGGCCGTGACCCTGGCGGAAATTCGCGTTGCGTTTGACGACAAGACCGACCTGCAAATTCGCAAAGTGGCCAGCGGCAACGAGGCACCGCGCTGGATGGCGGAGGCCGGAGGGGAGAGTGAGCCCGCGATGAGCGAGGCCACCGCCCGACTGATCGGGCCGGGCGAGCGCGCTGAACGCGCCGCGGGTCGGCAGGCGGATCGCGCCGACCCCGCACAGGTCAAGCAACTGATGACGGATCTCGAACGTCGTGCGATCGAAGGCCAGCAGCAGCAAACCCAAATCAGCGCACAGCGCTGGACCCAGGTGCCGATTACCGACAACATCAACCTGGCCGTGAAAGGTCTTCGCGACAAAGACCTGGAACTGGCGGCCGCACTGGGCCGGGCAATCGCGAGTTTGGGGAAAGGGGTCTGACCCCTTATCCTCCTCATCTGAATATCAAGACAGCCATGATTATTCCTCACGCAATTGATCACATCGTATTACGCACTGATCTTTATCAGGAGCTCATCGAATTTTACTGTCGGGTACTTGGCTGCACGATCGAGCGCGTCGCACCGGACGAAATCGGCTTGACCCAACTCAGAGCGGGCAATGCATTAATCGATATTGTCGATGTCAACGGGAAACTGGGTAAGCCCGGTGGGCCTGCATCTCAGGGTACGGGCAACAATGTTGATCACTTCTGCCTGCAAATCGAGCCATTCGAAGAGCAAGAACTCAAAGCCTATCTAGAAAGCTGTGGTGTTGCCTGCGGTGAATTTCAAGAAAGATACGGCGCACAAGGCATGAAGCGCTCAATCTATCTGCAGGATATAGCCGGCAATAATATAGAGCTATGCTCTGTTGAATAAGAAAAGGTACCTTTCCCTAATACCCCCGCTCCAACTCAACCACCGACAACATCGCCTCCCCCTCGACATACCGCCGCAAATTCTCCCGCAACACCAAAAAAACCCGCTCAAACGCCCCCCTGGCCCCCGCAGCAATATGCGGAGTAATAATAACGTTCGACATCTGCCACAACGGATGATCCGCCGGCAAAGGCTCCGGATCCACCACATCCAGCCCCGCACCCGCCAGCTCACCCGCCTCAAGCGCCGCAACAAGATCCGCGGTCACCACAGTCCGCCCGCGGCCAACATTGAAAAAATAGGCCGTCGGTTTCATAGCCGCAAAAAACCTCGCATCAAACAGCCCCTCAGTGTCAGGGGTAAGCGGCACGCTGTTAACGATGACATCCGCATCCGCCGTTAACCGAAGCAGCTGGTCTGGTCCGGCAACTTCCGCGACATAATCAGGCCCCGGCCGGCCACTCGCACGTATCGCGGTGATCCGCATATCAAACGCGTAGGCGCGCTCGGCAACAGCGGTGCCGATCCCGCCCAGCCCGACCAGCAGCATGGTTTGACCGCCCAGCCCGGGACGCGCAGTCATCGGCACGAGTTCGGGCTGCCATTGGCCGCTGGCCTGTTGGCGGATATGCGGCGCGAGTCCGCGCGTAAAGTTCAGCAGCATGCCCATCACGTGTTCCGCAATCTGAGCACTGGTGACGCGTTGCATATTGGTCAGCAACAGGTCCCGCTGCGCATCGGCCAGCTCCTCGATGCAATATTCCGCGCCGGCGGAAAATATCTGGATCCAGTGCAGATTCGGTGCGGCATCAATCAGCTCGCGGGAGCAAAAACCGATCAGCGCGGTCGCCTGCGGCATCGCCGCCAATGCTTCCCCGGGGCTCGAAACCCCGATGAGCGGCGTATCCCCGGCAGCGTCCTGCAGCCATGCCAGCCGCTCGGGTGATCTCACCCGCACCACGATCGGGCCGCCCGGCGCCCACGCCTTCATGTTCCGAACCGGTGCGTCGGCTGCGCGCAGACCGAGCTCGGCAACGATGTCACTCGCGGCGACCGACGCCGACGTCAGGGTGAGCAGTGCACTGATAATGATTCGGAAACGCATATTGATTGGCCTTTTAGAGGAAAGGTGTCAGGCACTAAGTTCGCGCGCTTCGCGCTGGAAATTAGTGCCTGACACCTTTTCCAGAGCTGGCAACGAGCACCATTCGCACGTCAGAAAATAAACCCGGTACCTTTAGGTCGGCTTATCTGAAGACTTCTTTTTCTCGCGCAGATATTCCCGTAAAGCCTGGTTCACGGCGGCATCGTCCGTAAACTCTTTCGCGACATCCGGGTCGAGCAAAACGATATTCGTTCCCTCTTTATAGCGCTGGGCGTGCTTGCCCTGGACGCCGTTACTGAAATCGTAGTGATCTCTCATAGCTAATGACTCTGCCAATAACTGGCTGTTTCCCGCCGCTCTGCCGGTCTGGCGCTGATTATACGGATATTGTCGCCACGTTCGGTATGTGCGACCACCAATATTCGCGACCCGGTGGACATGCCCACCATAATATAACGATCTTCATCCTTCGAATGGTCCGGGTCATGGACGACCCGGGCAAAAGGATCGCCAAAACACGTGGCGGCTTCTGTGAACGATACTCCATGCTTACGGGCATTCCCGGCCGATTTTTCGAGGCTCCACTCGAAGGTAATGGACATGTGCTGACTTCCCGCAAGAACCAGGCAGCCGGCTTGTTTGGTTTGGACGTATGACCTCGATTGCAAAGACCTCGCCGGTATAGCAGCCGGTCATTTGATATTGCGCAATCAGTCAGGCCGTTGAGAATACGTATTACCCATCAATATCACGGGAAAGGAGGAAAAGGTGCCGGGTCTATTTTGCCTGCCAATTAGCAGGAATCACCCACGCACCCAAAAGGAAAAATGGACCCGGCACCTTTTCCGGGGCTGGCTACGCCCAGCGTTCGGCGCTGGAAAAATAAACCCGGCACCTTTT
>SMVB01168046.1_pt1 | contig 15835 bp, 10 predicted proteins | sample 2456461 | NCBI WGS metagenome assembly SMVB01 (sample SAMN11095934, study PRJNA526329) | marine sediment metagenome | biome: Marine sediment; feature: Surficial sediment; material: Deep marine sediment; isolation source: Hadal surficial sediment | place: Pacific Ocean | collected 2014-05 | depth... | reverse complement strand
TCGAGTAAGGATTTCAATAAAGACCTAAACCAGGTGTCTAGTCATTCCGATGCTGAAGAAGAACGTGGCGTTGAGATTGTCAAGACCAAACGGTTCCTGATGAAACCAATGACCGCTGAGGAAGCTGCTTTGCAGATGGATATGCTCGGTCACGAGTTCTTCTTCTTCCTCAATGCGGAAACTGACGAACACTGTGTTGTGTATCGCCGGCGCGACGGAAACGTAGGACTGATCGAGCCGGAGTGAGCAAGAGCTGATATGAAGAGATTGCTGGTTGTAGACGATGTTCACCTGTTCAGGGCCGGTCTGACCGCAGCCCTGACCGGTGCCGGATATGATGTGATTGGCGAAGCCGCCGATGGCGAGACGGCCGTTGCGATCGCCGAATCGGAACTTCCCGACATTGTGCTTCTCGACATTCTGATGCCCGGCATGTCCGGCGTTGATGTTGTAGCCAAGATCAGAGCCGTCTCCCCAGCTTCTGCTGTCGTACTTCTTACCGGTTCAGAGTCGGCCGAGGACCTCATTGCTGCGATTCGCGGGGGCGCGCGCGGGTACATTGTGAAGGACATGCCGTTCGACGAGTTGGTTTCGTCAATCGACAACATCGCAAACGGAGGTGCCGCACTATCTCCATCGATGGCAGGAAAACTCTTCGACATTGCCAAGGAGCTGCTCCTACATCAGGAACTGCTCAGATCCCGAAAGCCAACACTCACAGGCCGCGAAATCGAGGTCCTTGGACTCGTTGCTGATGGAATGACGTCGCGCCAAATTGGCGACCTGCTTTTCATATCGGAGAACACGGTCAAGAACCACATCCGCAATATCTTGGACAAACTTGGTCTGCACTCGCGCAATGAGGCAGTGTTGTATGCGATCAGGGAGAACTTGATCACGCTGCCGTGACGGAAGACGTCAGATGTCAGATTTGAGATCTCAGACGTCAGACAGGCCACCGCGTCATCTGTTGTCTTCCGGCTGAGAACTGATAGCTCTTTCTCTATTGCGGTCGAGAAACTTCTCAGTCTCCATAGAATTGATTGCGATGTCTGTTTTTAGTAAAGCGCTCCGTGTGGGCGAGGGGAAACGTCTCAAAGAACTCGAGCTGGTGGCCGAGGAAGTCAATGCGATTGAGTCCGAGGTTCAGGAACTCTCTGATGAGGAACTCGCTGCACGAACGCCGTGGTTCAGAGAGAGGCTCGCAGATGGCGAGACGCTCGATGACATTGAGTTCGAGGCGTACGCCACCGTTCGGGAGGCCGCAATTCGTGTACTTGGGCAGCGTCACTACGATGTGCAGGTCGTTGGTGCCGCCGCAATGCACAGAGGCATGATTGCTGAGATGAAGACCGGTGAGGGAAAAACGTTGGCAGGCACCATGCCTGCGTATCTCAACGCCCTCTTGGGTGGCGGCGTTCACATTGTCACCACCAACGACTATCTCGCCAGTCGAGATGCCGCCTGGATGGGCAACATCCATCGTTTTCTCGGACTTGAGGTCGGTCTGATTCAGGCGTGGATGACGCCTGAGGAGCGCCGACCTGCGTATGAGGCAGACATCACGTACGGAACAAACAATGAGTTCGGCTTCGATTATCTGCGCGACAACATGACCATGGTCCCCGAGCACATGGTTCAGAAGGGTCATGCATTCTCAATCGTTGACGAGGTCGACTCGATTCTGATCGACGAAGCCAGAACACCTCTCATCATCTCTGGGCGCGTCGGCGAAACGGGTAAGTGGTACACCGAGTTCGCACGCATCGCGGCGCGGTTGCGCGAGGACGAGGACTACGAGGTCGACCTCAAGAAGCGACAGGTGATTACGACAGAACCTGGGGTCACTCGTGTGGAGCAGATCCTTGGTGTCGAGAACCTATACGACTTTGCAAACATCGACTTTATCCATCACCTCGATGTCGCTCTCAAGGCCAAGACGCTGTACCTGAAAGATGTCGACTACATGATTCGCGGTGGCGAGGTCATGATTGTTGACGAGTTCACCGGGCGTGCCCTTGAGGGCCGACGGTATTCCGAGGGATTGCATCAAGCCATCGAGGCGAAAGAGGGTGTGGCGATCAAGGAGGAGAACCAGACCCTTGCGACGATCACTCTTCAGAACTACTTCCGTATGTACGAGAAGCTGTCTGGCATGACGGGTACAGCCATCACGGAGGAAGGGGAGTTTGTAGAGATTTACGGCTTGCAGGTTGTTGTTGTACCGACGAACCGTCCAACGATTCGTTTCGATGCCGGCGATGTCGTGTTTGTCGACGAGGACAACAAATACGCGGCGCTCGCTGACGACATTGAAGAACGAAACGCAAACGGACAGCCGATTCTTGTAGGTACCATTTCGATCGAGAAGTCAGAACGTGTGGCTGCAACGCTTGAACGTCGTGGCATCCCGTTCGAGGTGCTCAACGCCAAGCAGCACGAACGTGAGGCTCATATTGTGGCCCAGGCTGGCAAGTCCGGCGCGATCACTGTTGCGACAAACATGGCTGGCCGTGGTGTCGACATCATGCTCGGCGGCAACCCTGCGGAACTTGCTGACACTGTGATGGCAAAGAGGGGTTTCGAAGAGGGCGACGATGGCTACGACAAGGAGTACGTGAAGGTACTCGCCGAGGCAACCGTGGAGACCGAGCTGGACAAGAAGAAGGTCATCGAAGCGGGCGGACTCTATGTGCTTGGCACGGAGCGGCACGAATCCCGGCGCATCGACAATCAGCTTCGAGGCCGTTCCGGTCGCCAGGGTGACCCTGGTGAGAGTCGTTTCTATCTGTCCCTTGAGGACGACCTGATGAGGAGATTCGCAAACGAGCGTGTCGCGTCAATCATGGCCAGGCTCAAGATTCCGCCGGACGTGCCCATTGAGGCCAAGATGGTTACCAAGTCGATCGAGCGTGCACAGAGTCAGGTCGAGTCGCAGAATTTCGAGATTCGAAAGAATGTCCTGAAGTATGACGAAGTCATGAACACTCAGCGACGAATCATCTACCAGTGGCGCAATCAGATCCTTCACGGCGAGGATACCCAGAACCTGCTGGCGGAGTGGCGCGAAGATGTGATCGACGACTCCGTTCACGAGATGACGGATGGCATCGATGCGTCAGAGTGGGACTGGGACGAGTTGCACGCCCGTCTTGTCGATCTCTATCCAAGTGAGCTGACCCGAGACAATTTCGACAACCCGGAGAAGCTTGATCCTGAGGAGTTGGTCGAGGCGTTCGTTGAAGAAGCTGCAGACGCCTATGACACACGCGAAGAGCAGATCACAGCTGACGTCATGCGCTCCCTTGAACGGACCGTTGTGCTGTCGGTTATCGACAACAAGTGGCGTGAACATCTTGCAGAGATGGACTATCTGCGATCTGGTATCGGGTTGCGGGCAATGGGCCAGCGGGACCCGCTTGTCGAGTACCAGCGGGAGGGGTTTTTCTTCTTCGAAGATCTTGTCCGCTCGACCAAATCCGATTCAATCCGATACATGTTTCACGTCGAGGTCGCGACACGAGCGGAGGGGCCAAAGGCTCAAAGCATGGTGACGTCGTCTGCCAAGGGTGACGGGACCACACAGCGTCAGGTAAGACGCGAGGGTGCCAAAATCGGTCGTAACGCTCCATGCCCTTGTGGGTCAGGCAAGAAGTACAAACGATGCCACGGTGCGCCCGGCGCGGAGCCGCTTGACCAATAGGACATAGTACAGTCGACACCATGGCCCGCTATGAACATTGGGTGGAGAGATACCCTCAAGCCTCTGGTACGAACAGGTGAATACCTTGAAGATTGTTGCGCGCGGCATCGGTGGCGGGGCGCTCGCGGGGAACGTTGTCCGTTGGGCGAACCCCATCACGAGTTCGCCTTCAGCGCCGCTTGAGACGGTCGCATTGATCGATTCCTTCGGACCGTCGCTGATGCCTCACTCGTCCACCCATCAGGGAGCTATTGCAGGTCTGTCGGTGCTGTCAGCGAGGGCGGCGATGAGCATCGTCGAGTCCGTGACCCGCACGATCGTCAACGAGGACGATCCCCTGAGTCACCGCCTCGCGATGCGAGCATTTCTTAGCGGCGTTGGCTACTCGATTGAACAGCTCCCCGTTCGTGAAGAAGAGACATTGGCGCGCTCGGGCCTAAGGGCAGCGGGTGTCCTGCTCAAAGCTGGATCGATGGGGGGGGCTATCTACGATGTTGGCGTTGCGGCGAGGACCCGGTATCCAGCATCCTCGCTCGTGCGTCCGTCCGTCGTGACCGCCGCAGGCCTCGCCGGAGTCATCGTGTGGTCGAAGAGGAGGTTGGACCATCGCAAGGCTGAAATCGAGCGATGGCCAATGCCGCAACCGAATGAGCTTGCACCTGCCCTTGCCACAGGTCTGGCTGTGGCATCCATCGGAAGGATCGGCACCAAGGCGTTTCTGGTTTCTCAGAAAGCGTGGATGGACTACTTCGGATCGACGTTCTCAAAACGCGTGTTCGGGCGAACGGTCAATGCAGGCATGTGGGCTGCCGCGATGACCAGCTTGTACAACAGCGGTGTTGGATACATAGGAAGAGGAAACGAACGTGTCGAGGGCGGCTATTCGATCGCCCCGACGCGACCAGAGCTGTCTGGAAGTCCGGGCAGTATTTCACCATTCCGCGATCTTGGTCAGCAGGGCCGTCGGTTCGTCACCGATGTGCTTACGCCCGAGTACATCAATACGAAGATGGGGGAGAAAGATGCGCAGCATCCCATCCGTGTGTTCATTGGATTCAACTCTGAGCCGTTGTACCCGTCCGGTAGGGCGGAGATGGCCTTGGAGGAATTGGAACGCACTGGCGCGTTCGAGCGAAAGTATCTGCTACTGCTCTCACCGACAGGTACTGGCTGGGTTGACCAGACGGCAGTTGAGTCCGCGGAACTCTTTGCACGCGGCGATATCGCGTCGTGCTGCATCCAGTACGGGAAGTTTCCTTCGTTCCTGAGTCTGCAGAAGGTGGCCTTGGGTCGTGCCCAGTTCAGGTTGCTGCTGTGGGGAGTCAAGCAGCGCCTCAATGGCATCCCACCGGATCGGCGGCCAAAGGTTCTCGTATTCGGAGAGAGTCTTGGCGCGTGGACTAGTTCAGACGTTGTCATGCACAACGGGATTGCAGGATTCGATCACTACGGCATCGACAAGGCCCTGTGGGCTGGTTTGCCGTGGATGGCGAAGTGGTCAAAGCAGGGAATGGGCCGCGGTTCGAGCTCGTTGGTTCCGGAGGGCACGGTTGGCGTCTTCGACACACCAGAAGCGCTCGAGAGTATGTCAGACAAGCAGCGGGCGGCACTGCGGGCCGTGATTCTCTCCCATGACAACGACCCGATTGCTGTCATGGGCCCAGATCTGATGATTCGAGAACCTGAATGGCTCAAGGGCGATCGTGGAAGAGGAGTGCCGCCGGACATGGTCTGGACACCACTCGTGACTGGCATTCAAGTGATGATCGACGCCGCCAACGCGATGGTGACTGTGCCTGGCCACTTCGGGTCATTTGGCCATGACTATCGCGCAGACATGGCACGAATGGTGCTGTACGGCCTAGGGCTGCCAACAGCGAGCGAGCGTCAGATCCGGTCCGTAGAGGGCGCGCTCGTGGAGTTGGAGTTGGACAGGGCTGAGCGCATCAAAGCAGCGAAAGAAGAGCACGCGCCCGCTCCACCGAGCCGCGTCGAAGAGGGCGAACGGATAGCGGGCGGTGTGCCTTTGGTCGGGAGCCGAACATCGGGTGCCCAGTGGTTGCGGTCACTTGCACGCAGCACAGGCGTCCCCGAGGGGGATGTTCAGTAGCTGGATGTCCCAGTCGGTGGTTTCGCTGTTTGAGATAACGTGGCGGCTGGGCTGGCGTTGTCCGGGCTGCCTTCTCGTCTGACTCAGCGTTCCTTACGCGCATCACTACGACCGAGGTTGCAGCCAGGGCAATCGCAACACTCAACGTCAGATGAAAATTGTGGTGCCTTTGTCGGCTGGAGACCAGATCTTGAGCTAGGATATTTCTTCCAGCGTAATTTATCGATCGGGGCGTCGCGAATGGCAGCAGAGTTCAAGGGAGTCGTCAACGTTGATATTCGGGACTCGGTCCCCGACTGGACTCCGTATATACAGGCGCAGGCGCCCGAGGGTGCCCCGAACGTCCTCATGATTGTGTGGGACGACGTCGGATACGCAGCTCTCGACGTCATGGGTGGTCCTATCGAAGCGCCAGCCATGCGCCGCATCGCTGAGAGTGGTCTTCGGTACTCGAACTTCCACACGACCGCTCTTTGTTCCCCGACGCGGTCCAGCCTCCTGACGGGGCGGAACGCGACAAGCAACAATATGGCGACTATTACTGAGGCTTCGTCGGGGTTTCCTGGGTTCTCCGCCCGTATACCGTTCGAAAACGGGATGATCTCAGAGGTGCTGAATGAACGTGGTTGGAACACCTACGCGTTGGGCAAGTGGCATCTCACACCAGGCGAGGAGACCGATCTGTCAAGCTGGAAGGGTCGTTGGCCACTGGGAAGAGGTTTTGAACGGTTTTATGGTTTCCTCGGCGGTGAGACGAACCAGTGGTATCCCGACCTCGTGTACGACAACCATTTTGTGGAGGCCCCGGCCACACCGGAGGAGGGCTATCACCTGTCGGCTGATCTCGCAGATCAGGCGGTGAGGTTCATTCGCGACTCCAAGTCCGTTGCACCTGACAAACCGTGGTTCATGTACTTCTGCCCAGGAGCTGGTCATGCCCCTCATCACGTCGCCAAGGAGTGGTCCGACAAATACGCTGGCACGTTCGACGAGGGGTACGAAGCTATACGAGAGACCATTTTGGCCCGTCAGAAGTCCATGGGTCTGCTCCCGGAGGACACGGCTTTGTCTCCAATCAATCCACACGGTGAACCCGATGGGATAACCGGACCCGACGGCGAGGCGTGGCCACAGCTGGACTTCGTCAGACCGTGGGACTCGCTCAGCGACGATGAGAAGAAGCTCTTCTCAAGAATGGCTGAGGTGTTTGCCGGATTCATCTCCTACACGGACTTTCAGATCGGTCGGATGCTCGACTATCTCGAAGAGTCTGGCCAGCTTGACAACACCATTGTTGTCGTTGTATCGGATAATGGCTCAAGCGGCGAGGGTGGGCCGAACGGAACATACAACGAAAATCGATTCTTCAACGGCGTTCCGGACACCATCGAAGAGAACATGAAACACATCGATCAACTCGGCGACCCAACGACGTACAACCACTACAACACTGGATGGGCCTGGGCGCTCGACACACCATTCCCTTACTGGAAGCGATTCGTCGGGTATGAGGGTGGAACAGCCGACATCTGCTTGATTTCGTGGCCCGACGGCATTGAGGCCCGCGGTGAGATTCGTCACCAGTACACCCACGCTGTCGACCTCGCGCCAACGTTGTACGACATGCTCGGCGTGACTCCTCCGTCCGTGCTCAAGGGATATACCCAGAGTCCGATTGAGGGTGAAAGCTTCGTCGAGTCATTCGACAACCCGCAGGCTCCCGAACGCAGGACGCAGTTCTACTCGATGCTTGGCCAGCGAGCCATATACCACGAGGGCTGGCTCGCCAACACTCTGCATCCACCGATATCCGGTTGGTCGAACTTCGACAAGGATGTATGGGAGTTGTATCACCTCGCTGAGGACCGGACACAATCGAACAACGTGGCTGCCGAACATCCAGAGCTGCTGGAGAAATTGAAGGGATTGTGGTTCTACAACGCAGGAAAGTACAACGGACTCCCTCTTGACGATCGGACGGCCCTTGAGATCTTTGCGACAGAGCGTCCGCAACCAAGCAAACCCCGCGACAGGTACGTGTATTACCCAAATACATCGGACATCCCTGAATCGGTCGCAGTAAATGTGCGTCGACGATCGTTCACGATCGCGGCAGGTGTTGTTGTTGAGGAAGGAGCAGAAGGCGTCCTGTTCGCCCATGGTGGTGCCGGTGGTGGACACGTCCTCTACATACAGGACGGCCACCTCCACTACATGTACAACTGGCTGGCCGAGGAACATCAGAAGATCAGCTCAGATCGGGCAGTCGAGACTGGCAAACATCTGTTCGTAGCCGAGTTCAAAAAGACTGATGACGATCCTGCAACCGGTAGCGCCGTAGGCACGTTGACGCTGTATATCGATACTAATCCTGTGGGAAGCGCCGAGATTCGTACCCAGCCGGGCTTCTTCGCCCTGGGAGGGGACGGATTGACCATCGGACGTGACTCCGCTTCGCCCGTGTCGCCCGACTATATGCCCCCTTTTGTGTTCCGCGGCGGCGAGATCGAGAGAGTGGTCGTTGACGTGAGCGGCGATGTGTATGTCGATTCCGAGAAGGAAGCCATCGCCTGGTTAATGCGAGACTGACTCGCAGTGCTCAGCTTCACAGGCTTCTGATGCGAGGACGTCTGCCGCTTCCGAAGGTGCACATCTTTGATTGAGCAGGCTTGATACGTCGTACATTGCTGGGCTGATACGGCCGAAGAAGGCGTTGTAGCCCACGCAGCGGCAGGTGAGGCCGGTTTCACCGTCGGGTGTCGTGATGAATCGGTTTCTCCGGCAGCCACCGTGGAGCGCTCCTTCAAGTTTCTCTGGATCACCAATGCTGCATTTCTTGTGTTCCACCGGCAATCTGCGCTGAAGCATCATGTGTCTCTGACTGCGATACGAGACCCGGACGGGTTGGTTGCCGCACCGGTCCGGATTGCACCCGAGAGGGTCAAGGTTGGGCCAAAGGTTCACGGCTGGTCGACTCGGAACAACTGACCCGCCTGTGTGCAGGTGGCAACGCGCGCCAAGGATGTTGGTGGCAACGGACTCGGACCCCGCTCCCTCCGAGCCTCGGTCGCGGATTGCTCAATCGAGTGTGTTGGCGACGCGGGAGTGTCTGGGCCGTCGACTGCAGAGACAGGTTTCGTTGACTCACTTGCGGGTGCGTCGCCTCAGTCAGTCGAACGCACGGTTGACCAGCATAAGAAATGTCGAATGTCTTCCGTGGTCTGTTGTGGCAATGTTGGTGTCAAACCACGAGGCGGTAGAAGCGCCACATTTCGGCTTCGATCGGCATGATCTCGATGTGTGAGAACCCGGCCTCTTGCGCGTAGCGGCGCAAGACGTCGGGGCGCATAACAGTCCCAGTGCCAACGCTGTCTGCGTGCGCCAAGCCGTCTGGCAGACAGATGAGGTTTGAGAAGCCATACATGAGGCGCTCGATCTCGTCACCATCGGGATGGAACGTGTCTGAGACCTTTTCGTCCATGACAATCACCATGCCGTCGTCCGCCGCGATGCGTCGCATTGTCCTCAGCGTTGACACGGGATCTGGCAGGTCATGGATGCACTCGAAGGCAGTCACTATGTCGTAGTTGCCAGACACGGACGGATCGCCTGCGTCGATCGCGTGAAATGAGACTCGATCGCTCACGCCACCTTCGGCGGCATGAATGCGTGCTTTGGCAATCGATGGCTCGTCAAGATCGTACCCGTCAACAACGATCGACGGGTAGCCAGTCGCCAGAGCGATGGACGACCAACCAAATCCACACCCAATGTCAGCGACCCTCGCCTCACTGTCGAGCCGGCGCCGAATTTCTGGCACGCCACCGAACCATTCAGCCGCGAGCAGGTTCATGTACGACGGACGGTTCATATCAGCCTGCGATTCGCGCATGTCGTCGCCGAACGCATCCCAGGACACACCCCCGCCGCTGCGGTGGGCATCGACGATGTCAGGCAACTTCATGCCAGCTGCTGCGAGCATCCGCGCAAGTGGAGCGAGATACGACATGCTCAGCCGGTTGGTGAACACATCTGTGTATTGCGTCGGTAGGGTGAATTTCCTCGTCATGGCGTCATCGCTTGTTCCGGCAACTGTAAGGAAGCCTGACACGGCCTGCTGTTCGAGCCACTCCCGCGTGTACCGCTCTTCCGTTCCGGCGCGCAGTGCGAGCTCGGTGGACGTCAGTGGCTCCTCGCTGGCGAGCAGCTCGTAGTACGAGAGACGGTCGCCGATGTATATGGTGAATAGATCCAAAGTTCCAAGCGCCGCTTCGAACACCCTCGCGGCTAATTCTTCCTCGCTGCGATCTGCTTCGTGGTCGATTGTCGTTTGCAGCTCCTCGATGGTCGGTCGCGACAGTAGCACAGTCTTCTTTTCCCGGATGTACTTGAGGATCTCGTCTGTTTCATCGTTTCGACGCTTCGACAGATCAACCCTGATTGAGTGGACTTGCCGGGATGAGCGATGAGAAGTCGAGTGTTTCCAGCAGTTCGGCGAGCGCAGCGGCCTCTCCGGCTATGTCTGATATGGGAATTTCGGGTTTCACGGCTCGCCTTGGGCGGATGTCCACCCGTGTTCGTCAACCGCGGGGGCATGCGCAACATCGGTATCCTGCGCGCATGGAACCTGCCGAGCTACGAGATGCTGTTGTTGAGATTCGTTCGCGCCTTACCGACGCGAGGGGGTTCCTCGATATTGAGGGCAAGGAGAAGGAGCTCATAGAGCTTCAGAAGCAGGCGTCTGATCCCGAATTGTGGAACGACCCGAACAACGCGCGGGCGGTGACGTCAAGGCTTGCTCGCCATGAGGGCACGATCAAGCTCGTGACCGATCTCAGTGAGGCCACGGAGGATCTCGACGTGCTTCTCGAGCTTGCGCTTGACGAAGGAGACGCCGGGTCCCTGGCCGAGGTCGCCGAAGAGATTGGTACATTGCGGGCACAGCTCTCGGTGCTTGAACGCGAGTCGCTCTTCTTCGGTGAATACGACGACAACCCCGCGATTCTCTCCATCAACGCGGGTGCTGGCGGCGTCGATGCTCAGGATTGGGCCGAAATGCTACTTCGCATGTACACGCGGTACCTCGAACGTTCCTCGTTCACCTTTGAGGTCGACGAGTACCAGGAGGGTGAAGAGGCTGGCATCAAGTCAGTCACACTGACCATCACCGGAGACAACGCATACGGCACCTTCGAGTCTGAGCGCGGAACCCATCGCCTCGTCCGAATCAGCCCGTTCGATTCGGCTGCCCGTCGCCACACGGCCTTTGCCGGTGTCGACGTCATCCCACAGGTTGAGGTTGAGGAAATCGAGATCGACAATGAGGATTTGCGCATCGACACCTATCGGGCATCAGGTGCCGGCGGTCAGCACATCAACAAGACGGACTCCGCGGTCCGAATCACCCACCTGCCAACTGGCATTGTTGTGTCGTGCCAGGCTGAGCGGTCCCAGATGCAAAACAAGATGCGAGCAATGCAGCTCCTCGCCGCCCGGCTGGCGGAGAAGGCCCGCAACGACCAAGCCGCCGAGGTCGCTGCGATTAGAGGCGAACAACACGAGGCCGGCTGGGGCAGACAAATTCGCAGCTACGTCATGCAGCCCTATCAGATGGTCAAGGACCTGCGCACTCACTATGAGGTAGGAAACATTCAGGGAGTGCTGGACGGTGACATTGACGGTCTTGTCGATTCGTACCTTGCATGGCGGCGCTCCGAACTCTACGAGGCATAGGGGCATGGCCGAGGTGAAAGCCTCGCCTTAACGGAAACGCGGGTTATCCTCGCCTTCGGCTGCACAATGGGCCACAAAACAGCCACTACTGGGTTCGCTTTATGATCAAACTCGAAAACGTTACAAAGGTATATCCCGGCGGCACTGTCGCGGTCAAAGATGTCAATTTTGAGGTCGCAAAGGGCGAGTTTGTCTTTCTCGTTGGGGCGTCCGGTTCGGGAAAGTCCACCCTTATTCGCCTGATGATGCGTGAGGAACCGCCGACGAACGGCGAGATCTGGATCGCAGGCAAACACGTAACAGCGATGCCGTCGTCCAAGATTCCGTACCTGCGACGCTCCATCGGAACCGTGTTTCAGGACTTCAAACTGCTGCCGACAAAGACCGCGTACGAAAATGTGGCTTTCGCTATGGAGGTAACGGGTAAGAACCGTTCCGTGATTCGTAACCAGGTGCCTCAGGTCCTCAAACTCGTCGGTCTTTCGGACAAAGCTGAACGGTTGCCGCGTCAGCTCTCAGGCGGTGAGCAGCAACGCGTGGCGGTGGCCCGAGCATTTGTAAACCGGCCACTGATCCTGCTTGCAGACGAGCCGACGGGAAACCTTGACCCTGCGACATCGGTTGGCATCATGCGAATTCTCGACCGCATCAATCGCACAGGCACAACTGTCGTGATGGCCACACACGACCACGCAATCGTCGACGCAATGCAGCGCAGAGTTGTCGAGCTTGACCGCGGCAGAATCTCTCGAGACGAGTCGCGGGGCATCTATGAGTCGCGGCCCGTTGGGACCGCTGCCACCGAAGAGGTTGACCTGTCAGAGGAGCCGGCGGCGGAACAGGAACCGGAGTCGGTCGATGCTTCTAACAGCTCATCTGACGATTCATCTGATAGTCCAGAGGACATCGAATGACCAACTTGAAGTACATGATCAAGGAGGCCTTCAACAACCTCGGACGAAACGCGCTCGTCGTTCTTGGTGCGATTCTTGCGGTGTTCATATCGTTGACGTTGACGTTTGGAACCCTCATCTTTGGCGAAATCGTTCGCGTCAACACCCTTCAGTGGGCAGAGGACGTACGGGTTATCGCATTCCTCCAGGATGACCTCGCAGTTGAGGAGACCGCGGTGCTTCAGAACGAGGTCGCGTCGTGGACCGAGGTCGCTGATGTGTCCTACATTTCGAAATCTGATGCATACGACGAGGCAGTCATCCTCTTTGCCGATGACGACTCAATGCTCAGCGTGCTCGTCGACAATCCCGATCTGTTGCCCGCAAGCTTGCGTGTCCAGCCGGTGGATCCCGCTGACTACGAGGTCATCGTGATACGTCTCTCTTCAACGCCTGGAGTGAGCGAGGTGAAGTCAGCCGGTGAGGCAATTGACGCGATGATCGCGTTGCGTGACGGGTTACGCATCATGTTCTGGCTGCTGGCTGTCGCCCTGGGAGTTGCCGCGATTGCTTTGATCGCCAACACCATCCACATGGCGATCTATGCTCGTCGCGAGGAAATTGAGATAATGCAACTTGTCGGCGCAAGCAATTGGTTCGTACGAACGCCCTTCCTCATCGAGGGAGCCTTGGAGGGGCTTATTGGTGGCGCGCTTGCCGTCACGTTCATTGTCCTTGCACAGCAAATGGCTGTGGATCGACTCTCCCAACTTCCTGAATGGATCAATCTTTCGATCCAGAACGATTTCATCCTTCGGCAGGGCGCGCTGGTTCTGCTGTTCGGTGTCGTTGCCGGCCTCGTCGGTAGCTCGCTGAGCCTTGCAGTCCATCGCACTCTGCGCTCGTGATACGTCGCGTCCTGTTTCCCGCGCTCGTTTTCTCCCTGATCTGGTTCTCGATCGCGCCGGCGGCTGGTGAGAGCCTCAAAAATGAACTCGATGAGATACGCCAATCGGTTCTTGCAATCTCGGCACAGATTGACGACGCGTCCGCCGAGCGGTCTGTCCTTGCGCAGGAGCTGGTGGGCGCGCAGGAGCGCCTTGATACGGTCGAGATTGCCGTGGCGGCTGCAACATCGCGCCTTGATCGTTCGACAAGGGTGCACTCGGAGAGGTCCTCTGCACTCGAGGCTGTGAGGGTGGAACTTGCGCGGCAGCTTGTTGGACTCTCTGCAATCCGCGCCGACAGAGATGAGGCTCTCGACGACGCAAAGGCATCACTTCTCTCTGCGTACACAGGGGGAGAGGTGTCACAACCCGAGATCGCGTTCTCCGCTACAGCAGTGGCAGATGTAGCTGTCGGTGTTGCCTACCTCGATGTTCTTGCCGACTTCCGCAGCGGCGCAGCTGATCGGTATGCAGCGATCGTCGCCGTCCAGGAGGTTGCCGAAGCCAAAGTCAAGACGGTTGAGGGTGCAATTCTCGGCGAAATCGAGGCACTAGAAGCGGCCGCTGAGGTCCTCAGATCTGACGCAGCAGATCTCGAGGACAAACGCGCAAAACTTGTCGCCGACTACGAAGCGCAGGTCATTCTTCTGTCTGACATCAGGGAGCGGATTGCGGAGTTCGAGGGAGAACTGACCGGCCTTGAGCGCGAAGAGGCCGCAATCAGAGCGAAGATTCGTGCTGCTGCCCAGCCGGACGGACGCAAACCAGGCCAGTTGTTGCGTCCGGTCCCCGGAGCAATCGAGTCCGGATTTGGGCAGAGGGTTCACCCAATCTACGGCACCGTCAAGATGCACAACGGGATTGATTTCCACGGCTCGATGGGCGATCGAATCATCGCGGCGGGTGGCGGCACTGTGATTCTCGCTGGTTCAAAAGCTGGCTACGGGTTGACCGTCATGATTGATCATGGAGGGGGAATGGTGACGCTCTACGCCCATCAGTCGAGACTTGGTGTGTCCGTTGGCGACAAGGTCGCTGTAGGTTCGACAATCGGGTATGTCGGGTCGACAGGCTTGTCGACAGGTCCTCATCTGCATTTCGAGGTACGGATTTCTGGGGTCCCGGTTGACCCCCGAAGTTACATCTAGGTGCTGAGGTAGCCTCGCGGCCATGGCAGGTCACAAGGTCGTAGCTACGAATCGCAAGGCACGGTACAACTATGAGATTCTCGACACGTTCGAGGCTGGAGTTGTTCTGCTCGGGTCAGAGGTGAAGTCGCTGCGTGCTGCACAGGTGCAGCTCAAGGATGCGTACGCAACCATCCGCGACGGCGAGATCTGGCTTGAGAACGCCCACATCGCGCCATACATATTTGCTGAAGGCGGCGGACACGAACCGGAGCGCCCCCGCAAACTGTTGTTGCATCGGCGTGAGATTGACCGTCTCTTTGGGCGGATGCGGGAAGAGGGCTTGACACTTGTCCCGTTGCAGATCTACTTCAAGAACGGTATTGCCAAGATCGAGCTCGGTCTCGGTAAAGGTAAGAAGACCCATGACAAACGTCGAGACATCGTCAAGAAGCAGCAGAAACGCGAGATGGAACGAGCCAAGTCCCTGCGGCGCTGACGCTTCTGCTGCGTGGCTGTTTCGTGCGCCGTATTGGATTCGCAGGGTACGATACAGGGGTGGACGTGTTCCTTACGTCTCCGCATATGCGGGGGTGACATGGTTTCGACCGTGAGAGTTGAGGCGCCGGAAGCGAGCCGAGGTCACCGGAGTCCTCGTTAAAGAGCCGGTACACATATAAGTGCAAACGAAAGTTACGCACTGGCAGCGTAGATAAACGCTCCTGTTCTTCCGGAGGGTGCCCACCTCGCCGGGTCAGAGCAACGCAATGTGGGACGCCCCCGCCGGGATTTCGGGACCGGTGGGGTAAGACAATCCCGGATAGGGCATGAGGGTGCTTGCTAACAGAGTCCTCGTGTTCCGAAATATCGCTGTTGGCTGCGCTCGGAGATGCCGACGCCAACGCCTCGTGGGACGGGGGTTCGATTCCCCCCACCTCCACCAGAAGGGGCTCCTTGGAGCCCCTTCGTCGCGCCCGGGGGTGGAATGGTGCCACTTCGGAGCTTTCGAATCGTAGAGTGGTGAAGCGGAGCGAATCCGCGGCCCAGCTCTACAATCCGGATTCAGTTTCGACTTGCACCCACTCGAACTGCGCCGTCGTAATGCCGAAACGCATCCCGAGCAGTAGTCCTGATCGGAACAGGCATGAGTCGCTTTCCAGGGCGACAAACTGGAGACTGCCGCTCGGCATTACATGAATCTCGTAGCTGCCGCCGTTGTCGGGCGAAGGGCATCCGAAACGTTGACGGCTGTTGACGATGAGCAGCCTCGTCCCCTCGAATGTTGCTGCGAGTATCAGCATCGGTCGATCCGCCAACATGCC
>SMVB01320471.1_pt1 | contig 15841 bp, 16 predicted proteins | sample 2456461 | NCBI WGS metagenome assembly SMVB01 (sample SAMN11095934, study PRJNA526329) | marine sediment metagenome | biome: Marine sediment; feature: Surficial sediment; material: Deep marine sediment; isolation source: Hadal surficial sediment | place: Pacific Ocean | collected 2014-05 | depth... | reverse complement strand
TTACCAGCCATACTGGACGAGATCAGGAATTGGCAACACTTCAAGCCTGCCTGGAAAAAACTATGCAGGGAAAAGGTCAGTTTGTGACGGTAAGGGGAGAAGCAGGACTTGGCAAGAGTCGTCTTATATATGAATTTTACCATAATCTGGATCGCAAAAAAATAACTATTATACAAGGCCGATGTCAATCCTTTGGAACTTCAACACCTTATCTGCCATTCCTTGATGCACTAAGAAGAGGATTGCAATTGAATAAGGAGGACTCAACCGAGGAATTGCATAAAAAAGTGGTCACCAATGTTTCAAATATAGACCCTGGTTTAAAAAAATATATTCCTGTCTTTCTACACCTTCTTTCCATCCCAAGTAACGAATATCCTTTGCCAAATATACTATCCGGAGAGAAACTAAAACAAGTCATTCACGAAGCTATAGTGAGTATTAATACTCTAAGTACAATACGCCAAACCATGGTCTTAATTCTGGAGGACTGGCATTGGGTGGATGAAGCATCTGACACGACTTTACTCAAACATTTGGAAATCATGACCTCCTTTCCGTTGATGGTTGTGGTTATCTATCGCCCCGAATATTCTCCCAAATGGAAACAGATTCATTTGCTATAACCGGGCATTAATACAACTTGGAAAGGCAAATATAAATGCCTTCTCTAATGGTTTTAAAAAACAGGTGCCACTGATTTTATGTGCCAAAAAGGAAGGCTTCATTGAAGGGGGGATGTTCGACCTATAAAATATTCCCTAACGTATAAATGGTTCATAGTCTTTGTTCTTATTGCAGAATCTTGTTTTTTCTTAAAAATAAAAACCGTGGCTAAAATTTCTGCCATATATCCTAAAATCCGAAAGTAACTTATTCCTTCTTTTTTATTTAATTCTAAATGTCTTTCTAATACACCAAAAACAAAGGAACAGTATTCATCAAAAATTTCTTTTTTCATGAGATGCAAATTGCTAGTGGATATTATATGCCCTTTCATCACTTTGTCATACATGGGTTTGTACTCAGTAAATTTTTCTAAAATTATTTTTTCTAGTTGTTGAAAATAGTAATATCCTCCGATGAAGAAAGACTCTTGAACCGTCCTATTAAAAGAAAAAAAGGGCTTTACATAAAAAATGTCATAGTCATGTTTTTTGATCTGTTCTAACAATTTTGATTGGAATTGATTTGAATATGCATCTAACTCATTTTTGCTGATGTACTTTATCCATTTTATGCTTAAATTTTTGTACGGATAAAAAACAACAATCAATCTGCCCATAAATTGCAGTAAATAATTTTTTAAGACCAGCTTGATTTTGAATTTTGAAATATTGGGAGAACTATCTATATCAAAGTATCTGCGGTAATGACAAAAACCGATATAATCTAAATCGTTTAAGTTTTTCCAAGCCCAATAAAGTGCTGTCAGTTCGGAATAACAGGGACCCTTTTCTGAAATATTTTCGCCCGTATTATCTCCTTGAATTCCTAAGTCTTTATTTGATAAGGCTTTTTCCACTTGTATAGGCATAAAAATTTCATTTTTTGGAAATATGGCCTCTTTATGTGTCGCTATGAGTATTTTTATTTTCATTAATTAGAATTATTATTTAAACCCTTGATTTAGAATAGATTGTATTTTTTCACCAAAATATAAGTATGGGCAGCAATGTATACCTGTGCAAAAACAGTAATTAATGGTATTGAATAAATAGTAAGATTAGAAGTCATGTACAGTATCAAAATCATGGGAAAATACAATAAGGCAGCTGTAATGATTGACCACATAAATTTTTGCCTATACCTGTCCTGGATAAGAACCTGAGTACCAAAATATGAACTCATTGTAATGAACGGAAGAGCCAAAATCAAAATCCTAACCACATTTGCTGCTAATGGAAATGTTTTGTCTGTGATATATTCAAAAAGAAAAATAAAATAATCCGCCCCAAGAAGTGTAAATGCACATATTCCAAGAGTGATGTACATAGACAATGCAAACATCCTTTTCACAAAATGAATATCTTCCCCTTGACTTATCTTTGGATAGATAGTTCTAATTATTAAAATTAGCGGAGTATTGAGTAGGCTAACTATTCTTTCAGCTATATTATAATATGTTACCTCGGTCATTCCAAGAAAACTTCCAACGATAATTTTATTGGTGTGTGAATAAATTTGTACTGAAAAATTTGAGACAAATAAAGGCAAACTTTGAATTGAGTAATGCTTCAAAATGCTAAATTTCTGCCACCTGAGTTTTATTTTGTCTTTTACAAAAATTACCCATAAAGCATATGCCCCTCCAATAATTGCTCCCATTCCATGTAATAAAGGAACGATTATGTAATCTGATTCTTTATTTACGAGTAGAAAGATTAAACTCACTGCAATGATCCTATTAATGAGGTTAACCAGAGTGATATATTTCATTTCCTCAATGCCCAAAAAATACCACCGAGGGAATATCCATTTATTAACACACACGAACATTGAAAAAACAAAAAGCACCTTATGCTGATTTGCTATTGGAAAAGTATATAGAATCAACCAGAGAAAAAAGAAAGAGATAATATATAATGTTCCTTTAATGATTAAAACACTATTTACTATCTCAGATAATTTCTCCTTATTTCCACGAAAAATTGATATTTCCTTTGTGGCATATAAGTCGAAACCAAATTCTACAAAAACAGCTAAGTAAGTAATTATCGCTTGGGCAAAGACTACAAGTCCATAGGTTTCCTTTCCAAGCACATAGATGAGGTAGGGAAATGTAATAAAAGGGATGAGTAAATTGAATCCATACAATACGCTGAGGTAAGTGAAATTGCTTACTAATGTTCTGTATTTCTGTATTTTTCCAAACATTGTATCCCCGCTGTCAAATTTACTCACTCAAATTCATCCATAGCCTGATAGTACCAAAAATTGTACTCCTAAATAGAATGTAATTGAACCTGTTGATGCATTAACTTTGGCAAATTAAGTTTTTTATCAAATAATACAATTGTCATTGAATTATTTGACAAAAATGAAATAAAAGAATTCATTCATACTCAATGGAATTAAGTGCCAGTCTAAAAAGGTTTGGATCATTTATTAATGATCTCAGTTCAAAGAAATCAAATAATACAATTGTTATTGAATTATTTGACAAAAATGAAATAAAAGGAAATAAGATCTGTGCAAGAATATGGTTTTTCAGGTCAATTCCTCAGCCAGAAAAACAATCCATTTATGATCGAAGCTGTGAAGGAAAGTACAATCAATACGGAAGCTGTGCCTGCGATAAAGAAATAAAGATTGTCAGGTAAGATAAAGGGAGTTAGTAATGCTACGAAAAAGATCACCGCAATAAAAGCCCTAATCCGTTTGGATGGAAATTCCGGTTCCTGATCTTTTAGCCAAAAGAACCCAAGTTCATAATAGTACCTGAGTCCACCCGGAATTAGAATCCACCAGGATAATGAACCGGAATCATAATGTATCCAGGAAAGTAGGAACACCATGAATGCATCGGTTTCCATGTCAAGGCCTTCCCCTATCTTACTGCTATGACTAAATTTACGAGCAAGAATCCCATCCACTCCATCCAATATCATCGCAATTAAAAATCCTGAAAAAAGTATATAATTTTGCGTGTGACGAAACATAAATCCTAAAGCGAAAATAATAGACAATCGGATTATTGTAACCCAATTGGCATAGCCGAGGTATAATGGGAAATTAGAATATCGAGGAATATTAACAATATAAACTATAAACCAAAGACCCACACATATTAACCAAATCTGACTGTTCCCAAATTGCAAGGTGATGAACAATCCAATTACATTGATCAGGGACTGTACAATTGCCCAACCTCTATACAATTGGTTAAAGTTGGAGTCCGTTCGGCTCATAATCAGGAAGTTTTTGGTTGCCTTCTCCATAGGTTTTTATGAAACTTCTAAGAAAAATAGAATATAATGCTTCGTGCTTTACAGGATTTTCCAGGCTATCTAGTGAATCTCGAAATCCATAAGATTCAAATTCTGATAAAAATTCCTCATTCCGGGAAATAACATGGACTAAGGTTTCGGTCCCATCGCTTATTTTAGAAATGACATGCGGCTGATGATCACCAATTAACATAAAAATGTCATTTCCTTTACCATTTCTGATAATGAAATCTTGAAGAAAATCAAGCTGATAATCCATGGCTTTGGAATAATTTTCTAAACTCGGATCTTGCAAGAAGTGGTTGCCTATTAACAAATCTGGGCTATTATTAAGTTCATTCCAATTTTTAACGATATCGGGGGTAACAAATGGAGTATGAGAGTTCTTGGTAAGGTAAAATAATACGTATGGCTTTGATTGTTTTTTCAAAAAATACTCATAAGCGTAATTTAGAACGAATTGATCAGGAGGACATTCGGTAAATCCAAACTTTGTTCCATGATAGTGAATGTCATCTTTTAATATGAATTGATCAATTCCATAAAATTCCTTCATTTGTTTGAGAGGCACGTTGACACCATTTTTAAATTTTGTAGCATTTAAATTATAGGACCAGTACCCATGGTTTTGCAACATCTTCGTCATTGTATCAAATTCATTAAAACGTTTTTCGTTAAGAAGATACTCGTAATAAAAATTGGTATCCACTCTGTTTCCAAACAAAACAGAAGTATATGCCAACCAGGAGGGGCCGACTAATGATACTGAAGAGCTGCAGTTGGTTTTACATTCCCACTTTGATTTTTTTAAGGCATTTGTAAATTCGTCAAACTTTTTGTTGTAAGACTTAGATAATTGAGGATGTTTTAACAAAATACTTCCATAGGACTCAATAAACAATAAGTATATGTTGGGCTTTTCACGAAATTTTACTTTTAATCTTCGATGCAGGTTCAAGGTTTCAAAGTTGAACCGATTTTTTGCTCTGAACAGCTGAAAGCTAGCAATGAAATGACGCCCTAATCGTAATAAATGTATTAAATACCTATGCCAAACCTCCGTATTATGTCCATATCCCTTTCTGATTAAAGCAGTTGAAAATAAAACCAAATACATCGTAGTAATTATATGTGTACTTTGATTAGGAATAATAGTTAGTGTAAACTCTAGATAACGAGATAAAAAAAATGAGAGAGTTACAGTTGTTAAAATCAATGTTGAAATACCAAGGATCATTTTTATTTTCGATTCGTCCCAAAGTATCCCAGCTCCATTTTTTAATAACCTAAGATCATTGAGAATAATTGGACTGATCTGGTAGATCTTATTGAATGAATAATGATAGATATTGAATATGAGTAAAAAAGCGTAATAGCCTACAATTAGTGACATACCTGAGGAGATTATATTATAACGAACAAGTAATATCAAAATAGACAGATCGATACTGAATCTGAAAAAATCGGCATTGAGAGAAATAAATATGCCTCTTCTTCCTTTGGTTAATAATTGTTTTAATGGGATAAAATCAGCTTCCTTGATATTGATAAAATAGTTAAAAGCAAAAAGGCTGAAATTGAAGAATAGAAATCCCAACCAGAATATCAGTTCCTGAAAGCCATCACTTTGCATAAATATTTGAATATGTTCACTCATTCATTTTGTAGGAAAAAGTTTCCTGTTTGTTTCACATGATATCTTAATGAATTGACTGCATATCGTTTTACCTTGTTATAATATGCTCTTCAATGCATTCACAGTGTTAATAACCCTCTTGCTCTGAGCTTGATCTTATTTAACAGGCCATCCATTTCTCGGATATAATAATTTATGAGACTTTATAAAAGGATGAGAGTATTCGCAACATTATTTCAGTTTTTTAACCTCATCTCTTATCTCATCGACAGTCCTGATAAGCTCCTGCATTACGGGATTGATGGCAGCATTATTACGCATCTCCTCCTGGCGAAAACCAAGTTTCGTATCCATATACCCGATGAATATCAACAATAACATGTAAACAATGAAAAGAATAGGAACTATTACCAATTTATACTCATAGATAAATACTTTAATCTCAGGATTGTCAAAAGAGTTGATCAACACCAGGTTAAGTATGAAAAGTTGATATATCCCAGATACATTCTGGCTCTGTCAAAATAAATCTTTAAAGTTATAATCTTTCTTTTGGGATGATCTGATTGAATTACCATTATTGTTTCCTTTTAATTATAAATACATAATACCTTGCTTGCTTCTTTTTGTAAAGACCTTCAAGCAGTAAAGCGCCTTTAAACGTTTTTAAATTCCTTTTCATTTGTTTGAATGGGAACACAACTGCTATGTCAACTAATGTTCTTGCAAATACAAGACTAGTGCTCGACCTTGTTGGTACTAATTCTGTCAAGTCGTAGATTTTTACATCGAATTTGCCATATTTCTGTATAATATTTTGTAGGTGATCTTTTGTGGTGAAACTATGAGCTTGCCATAAATTTTTATGTTTTATTGCATGTACAGTTTCAGCAGTCAGAAAATCGTCTGCAACTATCATAATACCATTAAGAGTTAAAGATGCCAGGAGATTACGAAGAGTTTCCTCAAGATCATCGCTATGCTTCAATGACTCAATAGCCAGAACCTTGTCATATTGTCCAGGTGGATCCTCATTATAATTCATCAAACGAAATTGAAGTCTGTTAGCTAAATTCAATCGTTCTGATTCACTTTTTGCAAATTTGATCTCATCATCACTAATGGAAATTCCGGTTCCGGAAATACCGTTATTCTTGCAAAAATAGAATAATGAGTGCCCCGTTCCACAGCCCGCATCCAGCATATGTTCATCTTTATGGAATTCTACTTTTGCGCTGATCCAATCCAATAATCCATCATCATGTCCAAATTTCAACTTTTTGTGAATTGGATAATTAACAACATTTGACTTCGATTCAAACCGAAATAGATTATTGTATATGTTAGCGACCTCTCTCACTCCTTAGCAAGTACAAAGATGAATTCATATGCAAGATTAATATTAAAAGGAAACTGTCTGATCACGCTCGTATCTACATTTGTCCAGGGTTTTAAGAACTTTATAGTTTTGTAATATGGCCAGTGATCCGGATAAATATTCAGTATTCTGAATCCATTTGATTCAAAAAGATTTTTCCACCACTGCAGGTTCATTGCATCTTGGTGACCCTTTTTATTTTCAAGACCAAAAGGCTTAAGGAAGTATTTCCAGGAAATATTTTCCGAATTTCGTACCATATAGCAAAATCGCGCATTCTGTTTTGCGACCCTTCTCTGCTCCTTCAGCACCCGAGGTCGATCAATCATTCGTTCTAATGATCCAATACAAGAGACAGAATCAAAAGTTTGGTCCGGATAAGGCAAGAGTTCTGCATTTCCTTCCGTTAAGCTAGCATCAGGACAATATTTCTTTGATTGATTAATTGCCTCACTGGATATATCTATGCCATAAACTTCTGCACATTGAGAATTCATCGCCCTTAGCAGCAATCCTAATCCACACGCCACATCCAAATGTTTAGTATCCTTATTTGGCTTTAGCAACGTTACGAAAATATCATATGCATCCTGAGAACGAAGGTAGCTATACCCCTTTTCCTGGTATACCTGATCAAACCACGATTTTATATTCGCTTGAGTTACCATTATATCATAATTAAATACCTTGGTGTTTTTGCCCTGTAGAACTCGTAAACTGACCCATACTTTTGATACAATCTATTTTCCTCAATTTTTATTTTGTAATGTATATTTAATAAATAAATAATGAAAAAACTCCATAAATACCAATTGCCAAAAATGATCAACAGACCTGCAATTGTTACATGTAGACCCAAACTTATCGGATTTCTGCTGTATTTAAACAATGAATCACTAACCAACCCTGCACTGTTGTTCCGTAATTTATTAGCCGCAATAACAGTAATTAAACGTCCAATAACACTTATGACAATTCCCAATATGTCTTTAGGAATAACTGTTTGAGTATATCCAGTGAATAGATAGTAAAAAGATAAACACAATGGTGTAATGTAAAACAGCAGGCTTATAACAAATACCAATATAAGGAAGAACTTATAAATTAATTTCATCGGCACATTACGATTGATTATCGAATAGGTAGATGCTTCACTTGGTATTGGCCAAACCAGAAAATCAAGAAGGAAACTTAAGTAAACAATAATGACTATAATATAAATTATCATCCGACCATTTCATTCAGGTATATCATACTGGCTTTGTCCCAGGAATATTCGTCCAGATCCGTAATATCATGTTTCACTTTTGGAGGACCTGCTAACATCTTTAATAATTCTACTTTCATAGTTTCGATTTTATACGCAGCAATTAGGACGCCTGTATTGGATGAAACTATTTCTTTAGCTCCTCCAACATCAAATCCCAATATTGGAAGACCGTTATAAATTGACTCACAAAAAACTATGGACAAATTTTCCATCAACGAGGTATGCAATAAAAGTTTATACCGCTTATATGGAACGGAATTATGAAACCCTTTTAAATTAACAAATGAAAATTTATTGATTTTATCAGCCAATCGATCATCTATTATGTTTCCATAAATATCGATAGAAATATTAAATGACCTCTCTTTTTCTAGCAATCGAAATAAAGGCAAAGCAAGCCTGTATTTTCTGTTGTCAATATTCCCAACCATTAATATTCTTATCTGCTCATCCCTAAACTCCAACCCATTAGCCCTGTTGAAACCATTTCTTACCAGATGCACTTGCTCATTACACTTTTTCACAAATAAACTTTTAAAATCAGAAACAGTGAATACCGTAATTGCATTTTTGAAAATCTGCTTATAAACGTTGGTGTAGAAAAGTGATCTAATTCTATTTCTAATGGATGTTGTTTCTATTTCCGGCCAATTATCATGATACGTGAAATAAAATGGGATATTTAACCAGACGTATAAAATAGAATTATAGAAATCTCCATAAAATACGGTATCTTCAGTATCAATATCTCTGAGGATTTTTAGTGCCTGCCACCATGAATTATAATTTAAGAAATTGATCGAATTGAATGGGTTTTGTCCCAGTTCATTTCCAACCACTATTACTTCATCAAAATTTCTCTCTATCCTCGAAAAAATCTCACATGTAGCCGTTGAACCGCCTGAAAAGTTCGTTCCAAAATGGGTTGTCAATATGACTAGTTTCTTGCTCATCAATCTTCATAAGATGCAGACGCAATGTGCGATTCATCCAGCTCAATCTTCAATAGTATATGACCTTCAATCTTTTCCCTGACATGTTGATGGATATGTGCTGCCAGAAATTCGGTTGTTGTCAGAATGCCTTTGAATTGTGGTAACTCATCCAGGTTTTTATAGGCCAGTGAACTCAATACACCTTTTAATATTTCAATAGCTTCACCAATATCGATGACCACATTCTTATCGTTTAATCGTTTACTTCTAAATATGGCATTCACAACGAAAGTAGCTCCATGCATGTTTCTGGCCGGACCAAAATATGGATCAGGTAAAGAATGAGCTATCATTATATGTTCTTTAACTTTTACTGAATACATACTAGTAATTATGGGTTATAATTGATCACCGTGCTAAATTCATTTATCTCTCTATTTCTAAGCTTCTTATAAAACTCAGGTGATTCACTAAACACTATTTCATTTTTAAGCAGTTCTCCCATTTCTGGTTGCTTTAATAAATCGAAGACCATTTTTTTTCTTTTCTCGAAGTTCCAATTATGTTGTTTGGTAGCTGGGATTCTTCCAACCTGCGAGGAGATGATACGCTTTCTTCCATAATGAAAAGCATTGCCCAAATCCACAGTCACATGTTTGGAACCGTACCAGCTCAGTTCGATAATTTTACCATCTGTTATGGTCTTATCAATGGCTACCTGTAGTCCCGTTTCACTACCCGAAGAGTTAAATGCGATATCAAAATCGCTGGCCAGTTCGTCAGTTGATCCAACTACTGTTATTCCAAAACCACTTGCTTTTGCTGCCCTGTCATCATCCAATTCAACAACGGTCAATTTCACTCCGGGGTATTGAATCACCAGAGAAGCAACCAAAGCCCCAATCACACCATATCCAATGATTAGCACTTGGTCGCCCATGTTAATATTTGCATCCCAATTTGCATTTACTGCAGTTTCCATATTACTTGCCAGCGTCGCCACATTTGGGGACAGCACATCGGGAACTATCGAAATCTCGTTGGTATTTACAAATGCAAACTCTTGATGCGGGTGAAGTAAATGCACTTTTTTACCGATGATTTTTCCTGGACCTTTAATAACTTCTCCCACAAGAGAATAACCATAAGTAAACTGATTATTAAAATCCCCTTTCATATGCGGGATTCTCATTGCCTGAGCTGCATTCGTTGACAGCTTGCTCGTGGTGACCAGTCGCTCGGTTCCATGGCTTACGAGAGAATGTGTAGCTTTTACTACAACAACTCCATTTTCCTGATCATTGGGATATACGCAGGTTTTAAGCCATGACTCTTGATGGTCATGCCAAAGTTCCCGATATGTTCTCATTCAAATTTTCGTTTAATTCACCAATAAACATTATATGGTCGCCGACTGGGATAAATCTATGGGAACTGAATTCGATAGCATCCTCAACATTATTCAAGCCTTCAAATTGAAAGCCTGTTAGACCTGAGCCCATGATCTTAGGGGTGATGTGTACTTGAACCTGATCGATGGCTCGTTGTTTAATAAACTCTGACGTTGTATGTGAGCCTCCTTCAATATATACTAAATGTATGCCTTTATGATAAAGTACATTTAATAATTCCTTAGGCTTATATTGATCCTGGTCTTTAGCTAATGAAATAAGGCGCTGATCATCACTATGATCGCAATGGTTCTGACAAAATATGATGGTGTTTTGATCGACCGCCAAGAAATTGTCAAAATCGAGTTTATCTCCACCTATGACGACCTTAGTAGGATTTTTACCTTTCACTAATCGGACATTTAACCTGGGGTTATCGATACGCAGGGTTCCGGCACCAACAAGGATAGCATCGCTAAGGGCTCTCATTTTATGCGCATGTATAAGATTATCATCATTGCCAATCCACTTCGAATCTCCTGTGGATGAGGCTATTCTGCCATCCAATGTTTGTGCAAAATGTGCAATGGCATAACATTTTTTATGTTTTCTTGAAAAATAAGGCATTAATGCATAAGGAAGATATGCTGTTAATAGATTTGCATTTTCCGCACTAAATACCTTGTTTGTCCTCATCTCAATGGAAAACGGTCCTTTAACCACAACATGCGCGTCGGCTTTAAACGCTGATCCTTCAAAATCAATGATCATTGATTCTTCATCATGGATAGCGTTAATACTCACCTCAGGTGAACTTCCCGATAATTTCACAGAAATGAATTTACAAGGCAATTTTGATTCCTTTAATGTTTCTTTGATAAGTAAGTTAATTTCCCAGATCATTTCTATCGATTTATAAGGATAAAAAATGTCCCATTTCATGTTTTTTCGTGTGTAAATAGTCAATATTTTCTGGTTTTGGCGGCACTTCAATTGGAATCCTGGAAACCATTTCTATTGGGCTACCATCAAACACTTTGATCTTTTCAGGATTATTCGTTAGAAGACGAATTCTTTGTACTTTCAACCCTTCTAAAATTTGAATTACCTCATCGTAGCTCCTATGGTCGGAATGAAAGCCCAATTCTATGTTTGCCTGCGAGGTGTTAAACCCTTCGTTTTGAAGATTATAAGCCATCAATTTATTTACCAAACCAATTCCACGACCCTCCTGCCTTAAATAGATGAGAACACCTCCATGTTGTTGAATCCATTTCAAGGAATAATCCAATTGTTCTCCACAATCGCATTTAAATGATCCGAAAACATCCCCGGTCATGCATTCTGAGTGAATGCGTACATCGACGACATCATTTTCAAGATAATTTTTTGTGAATAGGGCTAAATGAGGAAATTGGTCTACGCCACTATCATACGCTTTGACTAAGAAATCACCGTACCTGGTCGGTATTATGGTTTGAACTAAATAATTCATGGAAAACAACTTGAAACTATCTAAGATGATACTTTACAACCAATACAGTAATATACAATAAATGGTTGCTTTGAATATTCATCTTGCAAAAAATTTGCTTAATCTTTTGGCTTTTGTTAGGATTATCTATGAAAGCCTCACTTCAAAGAAATTTATGATTAAACTGAATATCTTATCATTTTGTTTTGTTGATGACTTTTTAATTCTTTCTCCAGAAACAATTGAGTAAATATGGAGCTTACTCACATATATCATAATCTTCGTTTAAACTATTATACACTACACAGGAAAAAGTACAATTTACTCTTGGGTTATTATAAATTACAATTGGAAAAGTACAATTTACTCTTGGGTTATTATAAATTACAATTGGAATAATCCAATTTACTCTTGAATTATTATAATTTACAATTGGATTATTAGAATTTACACTTGAATAAGTGCAATTTACGCTGGTAATATTATAATTTCATCTGGTTTTAATGCAATTTACACTACACGAATGCTATTTACTGCCTTTATTGACGGTTGTTTCATTATAGTTGATGGTTATTTGTGCTCCTATTTTTTACTAAATTATAAATTTTTAACAAATGGATTCAAGAACATTAAACAGGTATCAAATGGTACTGTCTGTGCAAAACTTTCTGGACACCAGCAATGCCACATGGTCGGCAATTCCAATCATGAATACGTTTAAAGGCAATATGGATGACCTGATTCTCGGTACAAAAGAGGAATTGAAGTCAACCGGCAAGACTTCCAAAGGGATTACAATCGGCAAAACGATCTTAAGGAGCAAATTTCTATTAAGACCTCTATACTGTCAGGGGTGTTGTCGGCGCATGCTTCCGTAACCGAGAACCAAAACTTGCTGAGTAATGGTAGTTTTGCCAAATCAGATATTATGAGTATGCGTGACGTAGAACTTCCTGAGCGCCTGACTACCTTACCGACCTGCTCACTAAGCACCTCAAGGCCCTGGCTGACTATGGCGTAACGAAGGCACAGGTTACAGATCTGAAAACCTCTGTTGATGATTTCAGGGAGCTGGTAGGCCAACCAAGATTAACGCGTTCGCAGGCAAACGTTGCCAAAAAGGCTGTAGAGGAGCTTGTCGAAAGTGCTTTGGAGATCTTAAATAGTAAATTGGACAAGGTGATGCTGCAGTTTCAGTTTTCCAATACGACGTTCTACGAAGGATATAAAAAGGCCCGGGTCATTGTGGACTAAGGGTCTGCTCAAAAATAAATTGCTATTTTGAAAAATAAGTATGCCGCAGATTTGGAATATTTTTTTATTCAAAACCACAGCAATAGCGAGTTATTGCGAGGATTTTGGAGGATAAAATATTTCAAAGATGTGGTATAATTATACATCATAAATGTAATTTATTTATGAGCAGACCCTAAGCCGGAGAATTAGCAATTGAAACCAGATGATATAAAAGATATAAACGAGATTGCGTTTAGCGAACTAGTGACAATCTTGTCAGTGAACAAAACAAACTTAATATCAGTTATGAAGAAATTACTCAATGTATTGCAGATAATATTTTTGCTAACAATTGTTTCAACTATGTTCTCTTGCAATAGCAATGATGACCCTACTGACTCAGTGGATGACCCGATGGATGAACTGGTAAATATTAGATTACCTCAGGCTGTCTATGATCAGGCAAACTATACAGCATCCTATATGCTGGATACGGATCAGGATGGAGATGATGACATCATACTGGGTCCACATGTTGGCTTAAGTTCGGATATGTTATTAATTAATGATGGAACCGGATTCTTTGAAATAAAGGAGAATGCCTTCCCTACTCGATATCAGGGTATAAACGCAAATACAGTAAATTTTACATCTGCAGACTTCAATGGTGATGGTCTACCTGACATATTAGCAAGTACTCTTGATGCAAGAGAGGGTACTTTTTCAGAATCTGCACAGATTCATTTATATCTGAACAATGGCGACAACACCTTTAGAGATGGCACGAGTCAGATAACTGACAACCTGATACCTATTGGTTGGGTAGAATGGATACGAACGGGAGATTTCAACAACGATGGAATCATCGATTTTCTCACTACCTCTGCAGGTGGATTTGGAATGGATCCCCACAATGGTGTATTTCAGGGCGGATATATCTACCTGAATGATGGCAACGCAAATTTTAGCCGTGCGCTGATCCGGATGAAAGACAACAGTGCCCTGGGAGAATATACGAATGAAGTTTTAGCCTGGGATGAAGTCGATGATGCGGAGGGACTGATAGGTAGATGGCCATTGGATATTTTAGTAGGAGATGTAGATAATGATGGTGACATTGATTTAGTAGCTCCTAATGGATATGCTGGTGGAAACTGGGCTACATTTATTAATATCAGCACTGGAACGGAAGCGTCTTTTGAAGTTATATTAAACGCTCCATCGAGTGAATTTGAAAGAGAAAAGAATGGTGCATTGATAGATATTAATGGAGATGGTTTCCTCGATTTTGTTGGTTCTCCAACCATTGCTTATGATGAAAATAGCCCTGTTGGAGTTACTACTTTTCTAAATGATGGCACTGGAAAATTTATACATACTACCGGTTTGATTGAGGGTTCAGCTCCCGGTCTTGTCCATGCCCGACAATGGTTGGTTGAGGACTTAAATGGTGATGGGAAAGATGATCTTTTGATAACAGATCACGGGTGGGATGCCTATCCATTTCCTGGTTTCCCGAACACATTGCTTATGGGTACTGGCACCATGCTTTCCAACAATTCTTCAAATGTTGGAACTACGAACGGGTTTACACACGGGGCTGCTATTGGTGATATTGATGGCGATGGTACCTTAGATATATTGATGAATAATAATCGGGGATTAGAAGACATTGGGGGTGCCCCAGTTGATTTTTTTATTTACTTAAATGATGGCAGTGGAGTTTTTACCGGAGAAAAATAAGGTAGAAATATGTGTATAGGTAGTGTCACTAACAGGCGCTAAAAAAAGTAGGCAAATGAGCTACCCCTCAATCGCTCGCATCTTGAGAGTGATGACTATTAAACCAAGATGTATGAAAAAAGAAAGTACTCTACATATAAAAAATGAATTATAACATGACAAGAGAAGAACAACTGATTTTTTGCAAAAAATGTTTGAACCGTAAAATGGACATAAAACAAGGTTTAATTTGTGATTTAACTGGAGCAAAGGCCACATTTCAAGTTAAATGTGCCGATTTCAAGATTGATGAAAAAGTAATAGAAATCCCATTAGATGACAAAGAAGGATTACAATCAAGTGAAATAAAGCAAAAACTATCCCCTGAGATAATCGAAAAATTGAGAATGGAACAACAATTAATCCCAGGTATACTCTCAGGATTAATAGTTGGAATTTTAGGCGCAATATTGTGGGGAATAATTACAGTTTCGACTGGATTTCAAATTTGATATATGGCTATTGCAATTGGTGCAGGAGTTGGATTTACAATTAGAAAATTTGGAAATGGAATTGATAATATATTCGGATTTTGGGGCGCAGGGATTTCACTATTTAGTGTATTGTTAGGAAATTTTTTAAGCATCATTGGGTTTATTGCCAATGCAGAGGGATTAGGTTATGTCGAGACTTTATTAAGATTTGATTACGGATATTTACCAACAGTCATGGCAGAAACATTTAGCTTAATTGATTTGGTTTATTACGGAATTGCAGTATACGAGGGATATAAATTTTCATTCAGATTAATTAAGGAAAAAAGTATACTGGAGATAAGAAAAATGAACA